>JAAUYG010188926.1_pt1 | contig 20714 bp, 19 predicted proteins | sample 7278091 | NCBI WGS metagenome assembly JAAUYG01 (sample SAMN14350201, study PRJNA611818) | marine sediment metagenome | isolation source: surface marine sediment (0.6m) | place: French Polynesia: Moorea | collected 2018-08
ATTCTGAATTCAGAATTCTGCATTTATAAGCCTTGATTGTTCGTACTTATACACATTTTTGAACCTGAAAGCGCGATCGCGATCAAACTATAATTTTTCCCACAGTCTTTTTCGTTCACCCCGCAATGAAAGCGACTTGGCTGCTTTGCAGCCTGCAGCTCAAAACGGTGTTGCTGATTATAATTATGAAACCGAAAAGTAATCTGCTCGTAGTTATTAGTTATTAGTTTTTAGTCGATCTGTTCAGTTACCAAGGTTGTTTTTGATCGAGAATGTACCCTCATTAGTTAAACCGATGACTCACACAGCTAGGAATCTAAGCAATGATTGGGTATATTATTTCCTGGAAATCACCTAAAAGATAAAATCATACCTCGATCCAGCAACGCCCTCAAAACTAGTCTATCAAGCATGAAAACTGCTGTAAGTTTAAGCTGTCGCGCATTTAAATATCAAAAGCAAATAAAAAGGATGATATCAGAGTGTAGTTCTTGAATCATCCTCAAAATATTATGGTTTATCGTTTATTCAGCTTAGACATACCAATCAAAAGTTCTTAAGACATCACCTAAGCATCATTAGCAACTAAGTTCTAACTACTTAGTAACGGTTTTGGGTGGGCTTGTAAACAATGAAACTAACGGTTTGGCATTGTTTGATGTTATCGAAACCCACAACTCGAATGTAACAATCAGAGTATTCAGAACGGCACTCACGAACTTCATTCAATACATCTTGAGAACCGCGAGCATCAAATAAAGGTAACTTCCATAAAGTCCAGTGGTGTAGATCTGGGGTAGGATCTTTCTCAAATTCTACTCCAGGAATATAACCTTGATCGATCATGTGATCGATCTGTTTGGAAATTTGCTGATCGGTTAAAGGAGGTAAATATGAAAGGGTTTCGTAACGACGCTCTTTAGGTAAGGTTTTCATGGTGTTTATTTCCCTATAGTTTTTTTAATCAGAAGATTCTTCAGTTTCCGATTTCGCTTCTGGGACATCTAAAGATGAATCAGAAGTTACATCTAACTGCGATCGAGTAAGACGTTCCAAAAGATGACGACGATGAGTCAAATTATCTTGTTTTACTCCAGCAATAACTATCTCAGGGATAAACTCTAGAGTTTGCTCTGCCATACTGTCACGAACGGTCATTATACGCAGGGCTAACTCTTTTCCTCTAGGTTGAGACATGATCTCATCGATGTAGGTTTCTGCATCTCGTAGCTTTCCTCCCGAAGAATATTGTCTCAACCAAATAGCTTCTCCTGGATTAGTTTCTGCTAGCTGTTCGATTACTAACATTACTGCTTTGTAAGTCAGATAATTCTGTACAACTTTAGCTGTATCTTTTGCAATTTCTTTAGGTTGCATTTAATTCAGGACAGTTACTCTAAGATTTTAAATTACAGGTTATTTATTATTAACCTCCATTTTCTATCTCAGACTTAACTGTTGGCTGTTCACAAATAACTATTCTCGCTTTTTAGAGAGTATCCACTGCCTCAAACTCGAACTTGATTTCTTTCCAAAGTTCACAAGCTGCTGCAAGTTCAGGACTCCAACGGCAGGCTTCACGAATAACATCGTTACCTTCACGAGCCAAAGAACGTCCTTCGTTACGAGCTTGAATACAAGCTTCTAAAGCGACACGGTTAGCAGTTGCACCAGGAGCATTACCCCAAGGGTGTCCTAAAGTACCACCACCAAACTGTAGACAAGAATCATCACCAAAGATTTCTACTAGTGCAGGCATATGCCATACGTGGATACCACCAGAAGCGACAGGCATTGTACCAGGCATAGAAGCCCAATCCTGAGTAAAGAAGTTGCCACGAGAGCGATCTTCTTCGACATAGTCTTCACGCATTTGGTCTACAAAACCTAAAGTGATATCTCTTTCCCCTTCAAGTTTACCGACAACAGTACCAGAGTGTAAGTGGTCACCACCAGACATACGTAAACACTTAGCTAAAACGCGGAAGTGAATACCATGATTTTTTTGACGGTCAATTACAGCGTGCATCGCACGGTGAATGTGTAGTAACAAGCCATTAGCGCGACACCATTTAGCTAGAGTGGTATTAGCAGTAAAACCACCAGTTAAGAAGTCGTGCATGACGATAGGAGTGCCAATTTCTTTAGCGAAGTTAGCACGTTCCATCATTTGTTCGCAAGTAGCAGCAGTTACGTTGAGGTAGTGACCTTTAACTTCATTGGTTTCTGCTTGAGCTTTCTCAATTGCTTCTTGAACGAATAAAAAGCGATCGCGCCAGCGCATGAAAGGCTGAGAGTTAATGTTCTCATCATCTTTGGTGAAGTCTAGACCACCACGAAGACATTCATAAACTGCACGACCATAGTTTTTAGCAGATAAACCTAACTTAGGTTTAATTGTGCAACCTAGTAAAGGACGACCATACTTATTTAATAAGTCTCTTTCCACAGTGATACCGTGAGGAGGTCCTTGGAAAGTTTTCATTAAAGCTACAGGAATACGAAGATCCTCTAGACGCAATGCACGTAGAGCTTTGAAACCAAATACGTTACCTACTAAAGAAGTAAGAATGTTGGTTACAGAACCCTCTTCAAACAAGTCCATGGGATAAGCGACAAAACAGAAATACTGATTGTCTTCTCCAGGAACAGGTTCAACTTCATAACAACGACCTTTATAGCGGTCTAGGTCAGTTAGTCCATCTGTCCATACTGTTGTCCAAGTACCAGTAGAAGATTCAGCAGCTACAGCCGCTGCACATTCTTCTGCTGGTACACCAGGTTGGGGGGTCATACGGAAACAAGCCAAAAGGTCTGTATCCTTGGGAGTATAGTCTGGGGTGTAATAAGTTAGGCGATAGTCTTGTACACCAGCCTTAAATCCAGCACCTGTCTTAGTTGCCATGTTCGGTCATTCCTCCATAAATAAAACGCTTAATTTTTACTTTCCTCTAGAGTCACTTGTCCTTAAGACTCTATTACCGTTAAAAAAAATCAGTAGAAAGATATCTCGCGACCTTAAAAAATCGTTGCTATTAATAGCACAATCGGCTACTTCTTTTGGCAATTTCTTATGCTAATACCATAACATGAATGTTAATCCTTTATAAGTATTTTTTACTCAACTTTGATTTGATTATTTTTTACAAAAGATTAATTAAACTAATGAATATTTTTTGCCGATTTTAAAATAGTTAAGAATTATTAATATTTTCTTTATGACATTAGTTTTGTATGGTTTTTAAGTCACTTAAATCTAGTTATTTTAATGAGTATATGTACTTATATTTTATGGTTCAAGTAAGCTTGATGTTAGATAAATAGCCAGTTCTTTTCAATATATTTATATATTTAATTCAAAAAAAATTGTTCCAGCTAGTCTACTGTTCTAAATTTTTAGCATTAGAATCTAGACCTTTGTTGTGTGGAAATAGGGTTACTAAAAGTTGATTAATATAAACTTGTCCAACAACTGGATCTTTCTTGTTTTTATCCTGAGATTCGACTGATGTTTCCACCTTGGGAATTGAGGATGATTTTTGTTTTTGGTGGTTTGAATTCTGCACATTACTTTGATTAGCTTCGGGAGCAGAATTAGAGGGATTGCGATCGCTAGAGGTTTTTGGGCTGTTTCGATGATTTTTGCTGGTCTCAGTTTCTGGCTGAGTATCAAATTGGGGATTTTTCTGACTTTCATCTAGGTTGAGTTGACGAGAAATATCACCAATAATTGAACCTGGTTCAATCACAGCCATTGGTGCAACAGATGCCTGAAAAATAGTGGTTGCAGTACCAACACAAGCATTACTACCAATCTTGCTTTCACCAACTATCAGAACTCCAGACCCCAAAATAGCCCCACTGTCTATTTCAATTAACCCCTGACAGGCATTAACGATCGCCCCCATACCAATGCATACATCTGCACCAATGACAATACGACTATTGGGAGCAGCTTGTAGGATAACTCCTGGTGCTAAAGATGCCGTGGGATGAATTTCAACATCACCACTAATGCGTATATCAGTATTTAAAACAGGTTGCGGAGGCGGTAGGTAAATCATTGGGAACAATATCTTAATGATGGGCGGAGGAACAGCTATTTCCGTTATTGCTTGCCGCTATTTATAAGCTAAATAACTGCCCCTTCGTCTGAAGTATGGACGCAACCTCTATGCTGACGATTTATGGTCTTTGAATAATGGTTTCTGCCACTCTTCTTTTGTTTTTGGGGTCGATGCCCAACAGACGAACATATTCATTAGAGTGTTCGGCTAGACATACTTCTAATAAAGCAATTACATCTAGTTCATGGCGACTATCGATAGGAGCGCAGCTTTTCCATGATTTAGTTCTAAATCGACGTTTGTCTGCGTGTTCTGTACCAATTTTGTATCCAGCAGCCAGTAAAGAACGTACTTCTTGAATTGCTTCATCACTCAAATGACTCTGGCTGTATTCATTGTAACTAGGTGGACGATCTTTATGCTTTGCTCCGCTAGTATAATCAGAAACAAAGTAGCCTCTACCATTACTGCTACCGCCGTTACTTCTGCCGTTGCCGTTGGCTTTGGGATTGTCACCAGGTCGTTGAATGATAGTTTCGGCAACTCTTCGTCTAGCTTGAGGATCGATGCCTAACATCCGAACGTATTCACCACTATGTTCTGCTAAACAATCTTCTAAAGCAGAAATTACTTCTGCTTCACGCTGACTGTCGATCGGCGAACAGCTTTTCCATGATTTAGTTCTAAATCGACGTTTGTCTGCGTGTTCCGAGCCAATTTTGTAACCGGCAGCTAGTAGAGAGCGAATTTCTTGAACTACTTCTGAATCTAAACTGTTACTACCACCGTTGCTAGTATAGCTGGCTCTACCATTGCCATTACTATAGCTGGAACTAGAATAATTAGAAGACTGTACGGGAGCTTGTCCAGGTCGCTGCACGATTATTTCAGCCATTCTTCTTTTGGCATCATTATCAGCACCAACAACGCGAACATATTCATTAGGATATTCGGCCATAGCTTGCTCAATGGCGTTAAATACCTTGTTGCTACCGCCCACAACTTGCCCAACTGTCAGCCAGGATTTAGTTTTGAAGCGGCGCTTACTAGCGCGTTCGATACCGATGCTACACCCTTGATTAATTAAGCTATCGATCTGCTGTGCAATATCACCACCTAAACTGCCGCTAGCATGAGTACTATAGCTAGAGCGATTTCTGCCACTGCGATTGCTACCCCTATTATGGGTAGCAATAGTTTTTACTGTTCCCTCTCCTGGAATATCTTCAGGACGTTGAACAATCATCTCCACCACTCTTCTTTTGACTCTGGGGTCTACTCCGATCAGCCTAACGTACTCTCCTTGGTACTCACGAAGCACAGACTCTAACTCAGTCAATACCTTATTTTCATTACGACTGTCGATTCGTTCACCAGTCAACCAAGATTTAGTTTTAAAACGGCGTTTATTAGCGTGTTCTGTGCTGATAATACAGCCTTGGGCTAATAGCGATCGCACCTGGGTTCTAATATCTGAACTTAAACTCATATTCTCTACTGAATTTATATATTCATTCTCATTATTGACATTGAAATTCAGACCTTTGTCTGTCTTGTTTCGTTCGCGGGCATAGTTAACTTGAGGGTTAACACAAACATCATCATCGGCACAACGATAACCAGCCAAAAGAGCCTCGTTAATTTCAACAACGTGGTGAGCAAAAGAGCGATCGCTATCTAGGACATCTGGTAAGCGATCGGCTTGCTGCTGATTGACGATTACTGCTCCTGAAGGAATATACTTTCCTGGTGGAATTTCCACATCCTGAATTAGAGCGTGCATCATGACAATGCAACCATCTCCAACTTTGGCATTAAATACCGTGGAGCGAAAACCAATGAAGCATTCATTTCCAATATAAGCTGGTCCATGAATCAGTGCCATATGGGTAATACAAGTATTACTGCCAATCCAGACAGAATACTCTTTGCCATCGTCACCAACTACCCGACCCTTTTCTAAACCGTGAATTACAACACCATCTTGGATATTGCTGCTTTCTCCAATATAAAAGGGCGTTCCCTCATCGGCTCTGATGGAACTACCTGGAGCAACAAACACATTTGCTCCTACCCTCACATCTCCAATTAATCTGGAGAAGGAATGAACATAGGCACTTTCATCTACCTGTGGTGTTGCTAAATCACTTGACCATGGAGTCGGGGGAGCCGCTTTGGTGCGGACTACCATTATCTCAATTCCTCCTAAACTAACTCAACCATCTTCTCTATCAATTTAATTAGGCCATATTTTCATCTAAGAATGTCATGTAAGTTTTTGCTGATTAAGTCTTACAACAAACGCTCTGCCTCTTTTTTACTGTAGAGCGCGTTGCGGTCAACGTTGACCGTATCAATAATGCCAACGATTGTGGCATCTAGTGGTTTGGATTCTTGACCAGCCTCAATACGAGCCGCACTACCTCGACTAACCAAGACCCACTCACCCTTACCAGCACCAATTAGATCTCCTGCTACTTCGTATTTGGGTAGAAGTTGTCCTTCTTCGTCTATATATTGAACTAAAAGTAACTTGATACCTCTCATACTAGGAGCTTTGTGAGTGCTAACTACCGTGCCACGAACTTGGGCTATTTGCATGCCATACTGCCTAAATTAATTTATGGTCTTCTCAAAGGACGAGGATTGACGCTTTCACGGAACTGTTCTACAGCCTCTGTGTAGCGGATAGGTAGTACGTATTCTAAGTTTTCGTGAGGACGAGCAATGATGTGAGTAGAAAGAACCTGTCCTCCATTTACTCGGCTAACATTTTCAGTTCCCGCAGCAACAGAAGCCTGGACTTCAGATACATCACCACGCACAATCACCGTTACGCGACCTGTACCAATTTTTTCGTATCCTACTAAGGTTACCCGGGCTGCTTTAACCATGGCATCTGCTGCTTCTACTACCGCAGGAAAACCCAAGGTTTCAATCATTCCGACTGCAATTGACATATTTTTTTCTCCTGAATTAGTGGTTGGCGCGTTCCGCAGGATACGCGGAGCGTAATCGCCTGATTATTTAAATTTAATTTGCTAACTAAATAACTTTGAGGCGAAACTAGTTCAAAGTTTCTGCTCAAACATTAAATAATATCAATAGGTGCGAAACTGTTCTACTTCTTCGGTGTAACGAATTGGTAGAACGTATTCTAGGTTTTCATGGGGACGAGCAATTATGTGAGTAGAAAGAACTTGTCCGCCGTTTACTCTAGTCACATTTTCAGTTCCCGCAGCAACAGAAGCCTGGACTTCAGATACATCACCACGCACAATCACCGTTACGCGACCTGTACCAATTTTTTCATATCCCACCAAGGTGACCCGAGCTGCTTTAACCATGGCATCTGCTGCTTCTACTACCGCAGGAAAGCCAAGGGTTTCGATCATTCCGACTGCAATTGACATATTTTTTCTCCTTTATAATTAGCTATCTTGCCAATTATGTTTAATTAATTAACTGTTGTTTGATTTTGAGACTGAAATTATAAATTTTTAGTCAGACATCATCAATAGGAGCGAAACTGTTCTACTTCTTCGGTATAGCGAATCGGTAGCACATACTCTAAGTTCTCATGAGGACGAGCAATGATGTGGGTAGATAGCACTTCACCACCTTTGACTCGATTTGCCGACTCAACTCCAGCAGCAACAGAAGCCTGAACTTCAGACACATCACCACGCACAATGACCGTTACGCGACCTGTACCAATTTTTTCATATCCCACTAGGGTGACACGGGCTGCTTTGACCATAGAGTCTGCTGCCTCCACTACTGCGGGAAAACCCAAAGTTTCGATCATTCCTACTGCGATAGGCATTTGTTATCTTTTCCTCTTCAAACCGAATATAAATAACTTTGATAGCCCCTCTATGTATGACACAATGCGCCAGCATAGATACTTTTCATGCTTTTTCACTCCTCAGTGTGGCTGCCCAACTAATCTTTATAAGCTCATATTAATTATGAGTTCTATTATTTTTACCAAGATTATGAACTTTTACAGATTACTCTGCCTTGACAAAATCACTTTAGTCAAAAAAAATCTGGTATTGGCTTATTTACCACCCATGATCAAGCATAAATAACCTTGACTCCTTTGACAACATAAAACATGATTATATTTTTTAATTTGATTGTTAATAAGAATTAATACCTGTTTTCAAATAAATTGCTTGTCTGTATAGTCATACTCCTGACAACTAGCATTATATATACTTTTTATAATTTATTTATATTAACTAATATTACTTATCCATCTCATATCTATAACCAAGGTTTTTCCAGATTAATCTTGCTACATATAATTGAGATTTATGATTGTTCAAGTCTTTTGTTATATAGTTTACAGCCCCAAAAAGCTAAGATTCAATTCGCAGAAATATTGTTATACTACAAGCTACAAACAATACTTTATTTAGCTCCGATTTTCCTTAGTAAATCTGATCAAAGCCTAATTCCTAAATAAATAGATGGTACAAATAAGCAACAAACTTATTTTATTGTTGCAGCACTAAGACAGGAAAGAAACAAGACATCAGTGAAAACTTGTGGTCAATCCAGAACTCGCAAAGACAATTTATAGTGTACTAGTCATTAAATATTTGAATTTATATTGGTCAAATCTAAATGGTATTTAAGAGCAGGATAGCTGATAAGATTAGGTTTTAAGAAAAATAGTAAATCACGGTTAGCATAACTAAAAAAATTAGCTGACTAACACAATAGATAACTATAAGTTTTGGTGTTGTAAATTCTCAGACAGTTTTGATGACTGACTTTTTATTAGAAAATTCTTGGATAATACCTATATATAGCTTGGTAGGTGCGCTCCTGACTCTACCTTGGTCTTTAGGTATTATCCGCAAAACAGGCCCTCGTCCAGCAGCGTATCTCAACATTTTGATGACTCTGGTGGCATTCGTTCATGGCTCAATAATTTTTAACCTTATTTGGACCAGACCAGCACAGCAGTTTGTTTTCCACTGGTTACAGGTAGCAGATCTAGATTTAGTTTTGTCGATGGAGTTATCTCCAGTAAGTTTCGGAGCGATGGAACTAGTAACTGGTATTAGCTTGTTAGTGCAAATTTATGCCCTGGGCTATATGGAAAAAGACTGGTCTTTAGCTCGCTTTTTTGCCCTGATGGGATTTTTTGAAGCGGCTTTAGTGGGTTTGGCTCTAAGTGATTCTTTGCTTTTGAGCTACTGTCTATTGGAAGCACTAACCTTATCGACTTATCTTTTGGTTGGTTTTTGGTATGCTCAACCTCTAGTAGTAACTGCCGCGAGAGATGCTTTTTTAACCAAAAGGGTAGGAGACATTGTCTTATTAATGGGGATAGTAGCTCTTTCTAATTATGGGGAAGGACTTAACTTCTCTGAGCTAGATACTTGGGTCGAAGGACATCAGCTTGATCCTACCGTAGCAGCTTTATTGGGTTTGGCTTTAATTGCGGGGCCTATTGGGAAGTGCGCTCAGTTTCCCCTTAATCTCTGGTTAGATGAAGCGATGGAAGGACCAAATCCAGCGGGAATTATGCGGAATTCGATTGTAGTTTCGGCGGGGGCTTATGTGCTAATCAAATTAGAGCCAGCGACAACTCTTTCGCCGATTTCTGCTGATGCTCTGATCATTATAGGTACGGTGACGGCTATTGGTACATCTTTGATGGCGATCGCCCAAATTGATATCAAACGGGCATTATCCCATTCCAGCAGTGCATACCTAGGTTTAGTATTTATCGCAGTGGGACTAAGACAAGTAGACATTGCTTTCTTGTTGTTGTTTACTCATGCGATCGCTAAAGCACTATTATTTATGAGTGCAGGCTCGGTCATTCTTACTTCTAACAACCAAAATGTTACTGAGATGGGCGGTTTATGGTCACGGATGCCTGCTACTGGCATGTCTTTTGTAGTGGGTTCAGCAGGATTGATTGGATTTGCTCCCTTGGGTATGTTCTGGACTTATCAACGTTGGTTTAGTGGCTCTTGGGATGTAGACTGGTGGCTGTTGCTGCTGGTGATGTTTGTTAATGCCCTATCAGCAATCAACTTAACGCGATTATTTCGAGTTATCTTTATGGGCGAGCCACAGATTAAGACACGTCGCGCTCCTGAAGTACCCTGGCAAATGGCAGTACCGATGGTTGCCCTAACTGTAGTTACTTTAATTACTACTTTTACTCCCATAAAATGGCCCCTGTGGTTGAGTCCTAACACTCCATTATCTTTAGAACAACCAGAATTGATTAATCAATATGCCATACCGTTATTAATCGTTTCTGGTGCATTGGGTTGTGTAATTGGTTTAACTATAAGAGTACGTCAAGCCTGGGCAAGATCGAGTAATATTGCAGTCCGATTTGTTCAAGATTTATTAGCTTACGACTTTTATATCGAAAAGCTATATGAAGTGACGGTAATTGCTGCGGTTTCTAGTCTATCTAAATTGACTTCTTGGGTTGACCGCTATGTCGTTGATGGAGTGGTCAATCTAGTTAGTTTAGCCACAATTTTTAGCAGTAACGCTCTAAAGTACAATGTCACTGGACAATCACAATTTTATCTTGCCACCATTGTGATTGCAGTGGGCTTGCTATTGTGGTCAATGGTCAATGGTCAATGGTCAATAGTCACTAATTATTGGTCATCAATTATGTGATGATAGTCTCGATAAAATCCAATTTTTAAAAATAATTTGCCAGTCGATTTTATTTAATCCCAAGAGATAATCAAAATTATGCTCAGTGCCTTAATCCTCATTCCTTTCCTGGGCGCAGCCATAGTCGGTCTAGCGCCTTTAGAAGGAAAAAACACCCGCAATTTTGCTCTCGTTACGGCAGCTATTGTTCTAGTCGTCAATATAATTCTGGGTTTTCAGTTTGATTTTCAACACGCAGGCTTGAAGTTTGCCCAAGATATTCCTTGGATTGAATGGATCGGTTTAAACTATCATCTGGGAATTGATGGTCTTTCTTTTCCACTAGTGTTGCTTAATAGTCTTTTGACTCTAATCGCGATTATCAGCAGCAGCCCAACAATTCAAAGATCTAAATTGTATTATGCAATGCTGCTACTGCTAAGTGGCGGTGCTGCTGGGGCGTTTTTAGCCCAGGATTTATTGCTGTTTTTCTTGTTTTATGAGCTAGAAATTGTTCCCTTATACTTTTTGATTGCCATCTGGGGTGGTGCAAGAAGAGGTTATGCAGCAATGAAGTTTTTACTTTACACTGCCTTGTCAGGAATTTTAGTTTTAGCTTCTTTCTTGGGTTTAGTTTGGCTAACTGGAGAAAGTACATTTGATTATCAAATATTGCGATCGCATACTCTCCCTTTGACTAGTCAGCTACTTTTACTCGCGCCACTTTTGATTGGTATCTTTATTAAAATACCTATTTTTCCTTTCCATACTTGGCTTCCTGATGCTCACGTAGAGGCGTCTACCCCAATATCTGTATTACTAGCGGGAGTATTGCTCAAACTAGGTACTTATGCCCTCTTACGTTTTGCTGTTGGTTTTTTTCTCGAAGGTTGGGTTTATCTTGCACCTTGGTTAGCAATATTAGCAAGTATTAGTGCTTTATATGGAGCTTCCTGTGCGATCGCTCAAACAGACATGAAGAAAGTAGTGGCATACTCTTCAATTGCGCACATGGCTTATATTCTGTTGGCAGCAACTGCCACAACCCGCCTCAGTATGACTGCGGCTGTATTTCAGATGGTGAGTCACGGATTGATATCTGCATTCCTCTTCTTACTTGTGGGAATGGTCTACAAAAAAACTGGCTCTCGGGATGTAAATTTTTTAAGGGGTTTACTCAATCCAGAAAGGGGACTTCCTGTTACTGGGGGATTAATGATTCTGGGGGTAATGGCAAGTTCAGGGCTACCAGGTATGGTAGGCTTTATCTCAGAATTTTTGGTATTTAGAGGAAGTTTCCCTATTTTTCCGATACCAACTCTTTTATGCTTAGTGGGAACTGGTTTAACTGCAGTTTACTTTTTATTAGTAATTAATAAAGTGTTTTTTGGTCGTCTCACAGAAGGGTTGGTTCAAATACCCCCCGTCAAATGGAAAGAACACGCTCCTGCTTTTGTACTTTTATTGTTGATTGTTGCCTTTGGTCTTAAACCAGATTGGGTAACTCACTGGAGTGAAGTACAGGCGATCGCTCTTTTAACAGGCGGCTAATCTTACATATTCAACCATCAATCATTAGTAGTTAGATCAAATCATCATGGTTAGCACTTCTATTAAACGTTCTAAATCGTTTTTAATCGATGAATATATTACCCGACTAGAAAGAGGAGATGCTTTGCTTGACGATTCTCCCCAAAATTTAGTTGAAGTTGTCGGTATCCTCAAAAGTTACGGGGTAGTCTTAGATGCCTATTCTGTTAACTTATGTTACATTGCTAACACTCAATTTTTGAAGTTATTTCCCCTGTTTAAATATTTCAATGGGGAAGTAAATACCAATAAAGTTGCCAAGTTTCTGTGGCACGATCGCATCAACTATGAATATGCAGAATATTGCATGAAGGCAATGTTTTGGCATGGTGGTGGTGGCTTAGATGCCTATCTCGATACCCCAGAGTTTGCTGCGGAGACGGAAAAATTAATTAAGGCTTACTATAAGTACAATCCTTTGATGTTGGTGTTGCACAAAGCATTTAAAGATTTTCTCCCCGAGCAAATGCGCCAGATGGCTTACTACAGTGGCCTAGGGCAGTTTTGGCGGGTGATGAGTGATATTTTTATTAACTTATCCGATAGCTACGATCGCGGCGAAATTAAATCTATTCCCGACGTGGTTAAATTTATTCTAGATGGTTTAGTAGCAGATGCAGCGCGACCAATTACTTACACAGTAAAAGTTCGCGACCAAGAATACAATATTATTCCCAAATCAGCAGGGTTAACCTTTTTACCTGATACTGCTGTTCCATATGTGGAAGCTATATTTTTTAGAGGCACTCCCTTCACAGGTACAGTCTCTTACAATGCTCAAGCTTATGAGATTTCTTATGACCCTGGAATGTTTAACTATGGAGCATTATATGCGGATCCTTTGCCTATCGGTGGTGCTGGTATTCCTCCTACATTGCTGATGCAAGATATGCGCCATTTTCTACCAGATTATCTGCGTCAGCTTTATCGCCAAAATATTCGTGGAGAAGGAGATATCAGGGTTCAAATTTGCGAAAGCTTCCAAAAATCAATGTTCTGTGTCACTACAGCAGCCGTCCAGGGGCTAGCCCCTCACCCTCTGAGCACTAATGACCCACAACAACAAGAGGCTAACCGCAAATATCTTAAGGGATGGCTCAATAGAATTCTTGAATCTCAACTAATTAAGGTCAACAGTGAGACATATACCTAAATAACATTAAAACATATTTGATTTTGTCCATAAAAAACTTATTTGTCGACAAATTTGCTAGTAGAGTGGGATAATTTCTAACAAGCTGTTTATTAAAAAAACCTTAAAACATAAAAAAAAATCTATTTTTTATAGTGATAGCAGTTTTCAGTACACAAAAAAATATAATCGTAATAAATGACAAAAATAGCGTGGGTATTTCCAGGACAAGGTTCTCAAGTAGCAGGAATGGGGATAGATTTACAGGATCTTCCTACTGCCAAAGAAAAGTTTGAGATTGCGGAAAAAATATTAGGTTGGTCTGTATTAGATATTTGCCAGGGAGACGAAGCAACCTTAGCTTGTACTCTTTACACTCAGCCTTGCTTATATGTTATTGAATCAATTTTAGTAGACTTATTGGCAGAACGAGTTGGTTTACCTCAGTTAGTAGCAGGTCATAGTCTGGGTGAATATGTAGCCTTATATGCAGCAAGAGCTTTTGATTTTGAATCAGGGTTAAGATTGGTCAAAAAAAGAGCAGAATTAATGAATAATGCTGCTGGCGGAAAAATGGCTGCATTAATGAAATTTGACCGCCAGCAGTTGTCTGTAGCTTTAGCTGAGACTCCTAATGTAGTTTTGGCAAACGATAACAGTAAAGGACAGGTAGTCATATCTGGTACTCCAGAAGCCGTAGAGAAAATACTAGAAAAAGTTAAAGCTAAGCGTGTAATGACTCTAAATGTATCTGGTGCTTTTCATTCTCCTCTAATGGAAGAAGCTTCAGAACAATTTCTTTCTGTATTAGATTCAGTTAGCTTTAATGATGCGAAAGTACCAGTACTATCAAATGTTGAACCAACTGCTACTACCAACAAAGAAGAGTTAAAACAAAGATTATCACAACAAATTACTGGTTCAGTACGTTGGCGAGAAATTATGCTGCAATTTACTGAGTTAGAAATAACTAACGTCATTGAAGTTGGACCAGGAAAAGCATTGTGCGGTTTAATCAAAAGAACTTGTCGCGAAATTAATTTGGAAACCATTGGCACGCTAGAGCAATTAGATGCCAAAACATTAGTTTTGACTTCTTAGGTTAATATTTTTAGTTTCAACTTGATATGACTTGCTAACAATGAATAATTACTGGTTATTTACTGGTAATTATTTATTGTTTTATTTATTGTTTAGAGAAGGTTCTCTACTCCATAAAGCCAACCCTCCACCTCTTCCTCTGGCTGCAATGAAATTTTCTTGGATTAAAAAATAGCTAAAAAATGCTTGTTTGCTGATTTCTGTCTGATAAAATTCAGATTCTTTTTGAGCTCCACCTTTGAGATAACCATCATAAAGTTTGAACCCAAAGATGGAAATTGTCATGGTAGTAAAATCAAAAGCTAAAATATTTTTTTGCTCTATAAATCTAACTGGTCCAGTTAAAGAGAAATTAAGAAAAGCTAACTTGACGCAATTTTTTACCCTGCCAGTATTTGGAGTAGGCTGTCGATCGTCTTGGTAGGTAATTTTGATTTTAACTAGTTGAGGAATATATCGCCCCGCACCTAATACGATCCCTGCTTTTTTTCTAGTTTTTTTTGTTCCTGTAATAAAGCGTAAATTCCAACTGCCGATTAAATTGCTAAAAGAATAGTTTATTTTCTCTTTTTTAGCAGCTTTTTCTAGATCGAGTAAAGCTTCGACCACTTTTGAAGAATTTGGCAAACTAGATTGATTATTTGCTAAATTAGCTGCTTCTTCCAGCAAAGACAATTTAGTTAACATAATTAATATTTATTTTCTTAAATGAAATATTTTTTTTATTTTTATTGGAAACAAAATTTAATCTTAAATCAAGCAAGTGTTTATACATAGTTCTCAATATGGTTTTAAATATATTAACTTTAAATAGTATAAATTTTGCTTAAAGTTACATGATATACGATTTATTTATACTTGTACAAATCTCAAAAAAAATCAAAAAAGTTTTAGAATTCTTTATTTGAGTAAAATATTTGACAAATAGAATAAAGACTATTTTCTGTAGTTATTATATATAAATATATATAATAGTTACGGTTACCTACCGATCGCTGATTTTTCTAGATAAATTTATATTAGTTATTTTTACCTAGAGATTTACTGGTAACAGACATGACAATTTATTAAGGTTCAAACTTGGCAAAATAAATGTGTGTTGAATTATTCTTTATGCTTATATGCTGGTTCAGTTAAATTTTTGTCAGAAAACATTAATTTGATTAACAACAAAAATATTACTAAATCTATTAAAAATTACAGTTTGTTATGTCTTTAACCGCGAAAATATTTGGTTTACTTGGTTTAAAAAAAAGAGAAAAAATTCCTTACTGGCTCAAAATAAGCACTAAAGTACCAAACTGTATCTATTATTTTGGTCCTTTTGACAGTCCTTTAGAAGCAAAGACATTACAAGCTGGCTATATTGAAGATTTAATTGAAGAAAATGCCCAAGGAATACACGTAGAATTAGAACAATGTCCACAACCGACAGAACTAACTATTTGTGAAGACGAGGATTTTTTTTAATTGAATTTTATCTGCTATTTGTAGTTTTCCAAAAGATCTCTAATTTTGATAACCATTTCTGTGCGGGAGCTAACTTCTAATTTCCGAAACATTCTTTTAAGTGCTTGTTTGACGGTATTTCTTGTTATCCATAACTCTTTGCCAATATCGGCGTTAGTTAAACCTTTGGCGACTAAACTAGCAATTTGTATTTCTCTTGGGGTAAGAAATGTAACTTGTTGCATTGGGTTGTGAAATTTTGATGGTAGTCGTAATTGAGCTAGACAAGCAGATACATGAAGACAAACTGCACTTAAATTAGCCAAATCGCGATCGCCAAAAGCTTTAGTATCACCAATACGAGCAAAATGAATTGTGCCGATTAAACTACCATTGCCCACAATAGGTCCTGTCATGATATGTTGATGATCGTATTCTGCACAACACCGTTGATATAGTTGGCTATATTTCCATTGTCCCGCAGGTAAAACCAATTCTTCATGGGCAGGAGCGTGGTACTCTAAAACATATTTTAGAACTGGATCTACAGATTTGCCGATCGCATCGTATCTTGACACAAAGCGATCGCTAACTCCCACAACATCAAAGCTAGCTAAACGGTTTTGCTCATCTAACAGGTACAATCCCCAACGTTGCACAGCAAAATGTTCACTAATATTGTCCATCAAACAAGAGCGTAATTCTAGTTCTGTTGATGCAATTGCCAAGTTATTAAATAAATGGTGTAGAGATTTAACCATTAAAAAAGGGATGAACAATAAGGAAGTTTTTGGTTAAGACACAAATTAGAGTTCGGGACTAAATACGCTGAATCATCAAAGATTGATTTAAAAACTAATTACATATTAACTGCAAGATTTCAATTGTCCTCTCTCAATTCATCATTTCAAAATTGACTTTGCATAACTACTCAATGGCAAATTTCAGATCTGTTATTTGTAATGAACCTCCAGTGGTGGAGACAAGTAAATTGATTCCAAATACACTCGATCCATCTTTGGTATAGCTAGTACTGGGAATTTGATTGGTCAAATCAAAACTAGTTGGGCTGTCATAGAGTTTAGAGACGCTGGTTGGTTCGTCGTCACCAATCAAAATTGATGAAATAGAGAGAGTTGCTGGTGCTTTAGTTACTTCACCTTTTAAAGCTACAGGCACTAGCCTAACTTGTTTCTGAGAACTAGGAGCTTCGACTCTAATGATACATCTAGCTCGTGATTCTGGACCAACCCTTAGAGCCGATACAAGTTTAATCTCATTAGTTTGTGGATCAAAAACTGCATCACAATCACCAGTGACAATGAATCCAGATTCGCTTTCGAGTGAAGTTTTAGCATCAGTATTAGAATTGGCTTTACAAGAACTAAAAGTAAACAAAGATACGATAAGCAAAAAATTGAGTAAATATTTTAACTTCAACATGATCTAATCTCCATTAATAGTATTTATTTATTTATTTATTTATAGTGAGTTGACCCTTGAGCTGGGTAAAAAAACTCAATTAGCCAATTTAAGCCCTCAAGCTTGCGCTCAATTAATAAATTAGCTCTAAGAGCAAGGAGTTGTATCTATATCAATTTTTACGTCTCCAGCATTGAGATCGGCTGTATCGACAATAAGAGAAGTTGTGCGTGAAGCTCTGGCCTCAATTCCAATAATAAGCCAGCCTTGCCAACCACAAGACTTGGGTATAACAGCAACTTCATCTTGCTCCTGAAATAAAGGGTTGCTAGATTTAAACCGGCTAGCGACCCATTCTGTATTAATTCGTTTTCGAGACTTACTCACAAATTTGTATTTTCTTCTCAAGAGGGTTTTTGCTCCTCCTGGGTTTTCGGTTGTTCCTTGATAAAGAATCTGTACATCCTGCATTAGATAATTCCCTGGAATTGTAGTAGGAACAGCTATAAAACAGCGTTTACGCTCTTTATCTGCCACACTCATATTATCGAGAACAATTGCTAATGTTCTACCATTCTCTCCTGCAAGCTGACCCCCAACCTTACATCCATTCCAACTAAATGCTTTTTTATATTGAATACTAGGTTTTTGCGGTTGTTTAGTCAAAGCTTTAGTAGCAATTAGATTGATTCCTAAAACTGTAAATATTAATAAAAAGCTTCTAAAATACTTAAAACTCATCTCTATTATTCTCTAATTTATTGGCAATTTATGAGCATTATTTGATGACTTTTGTTTATATTGATTGATAACAAAGCGATCGCTAATTATTAAACCTCCTGCACGAATCATTTTGTCAATGCCCAAATGCTGCTAAAAACATGAATTTTAGAGAATTAAAGGTAATCTCTGGAATCTTGAAAATTCGTATTTGTGCAAGAGGTCTATTGTGCTTTTTTAATCCATCTTTTAATATGAAATGCTTAAATGTTTGCTACAGATGGGTAAAGTACGTATAGACAGTAATTTCTTCTGACTACATTCGGGGAGTACCCCTTTGTGACTCCCAAAACCTATGTGTAGTATTTTTTTTATTTCATATAACAAACAAAAATTGACTTTGTACCACTACTGAATGGCAAATTTTAGCTCTGTTATGTCCAATGAGCCTCCCCTTCTTGTAGAGACAGTTAAGTTAATTCCAAATACACTTCGTCCATTTTTTGTATAGCTGGTGTTGGGAATTTGATCGGCCAAATCAAAACTAGTTGGGTTGTCATATAGTTTAGAGATGCTGGTTCGTTTGTCGTCACCAATCAAAATTGATGAAATAGACAGAGTTGCTGGTGCTTTAGTTACTTCACCTTTTAAAGCTACAGGCACTAGCCTAACTTGTTTCTGAGAACTAGGAGCTTCGACTCTAATGATACATCTAGCCCGTGACTCTGGACCAACAGTTAAATCGGATACAAGTTTGATCTCATTAGTTTGCGAATCGAAAACTACATCACAATCACCAGTGACAATGAATCCAGATTTGCTTTCGGGTGGAGTTGCAGCATCAGTATTAGAATTGGCATTACAAGAACTAAAAGTAAATAAAGATACTACAAGCAAAAAATTGAGTAGATATTTTAACCTCAACATTATCTGATCTCCATTAATAGTATTTATGAATAGTAAGTTTGCGCTCGTCAATCGTACAGTTTAGTTACTTTCAATCGCAATTTTCTTAAACAATTTGATTTTAAAGGCACAGAGTTACTATGAATCCATATTTTAGTTATGGTTGAAGGGGAAGTTGTTTCCTCCCCTTCGGTTTAAGCTGTCATGCAGGAAAGATTCTGCTTTAACTAAATCTCAGAAAACTACAAAACACTTTGCTTTTCTTACTTTAATCCCGCACTAACTTGATTTGAATTTTCTAGAGTGTTTGAGGCATTACAAGGAACTATGTCGAAATGAAGCTTAACGTCTCCAGCATTCAAGTCTGCTGTATCAACAAAAAGAGCAGCTTCTTTTGAAGATTTGGCGATCATATTAATACCTAATTGTCCTTGACCACCGCAGGCTGAAACAGATGCGGCAGTAAGATTATCTTGCTCCTGAAACAAAGGATTGTCTTCTATAAACTCGGTTTTTTGAGGTTCTGCTTTAACTTGACCAAAAGCACCCCCATTAAAAATATAGCTTCTGCTGAAGACGGCATTTTCCCCCTCTGGGATTTCTGCGGTTCCTTGATAAAGAACTTCCACATCCTGCACATGGAAACCACCTGGAATAGTCGTGTTAATTCTTAAAAGACATCTGTTACGCTGACCATTTTCTGCAATAAAGCCGTCTAGTGCGATCGCTAGGGTTCTACCATCTTCTCCAGCAAGCTGATTGGCAATAGTACATTTACCTTGAGAAATTGCTTCTCCAAATTGGATACTAGGTTCTTCAACTTGGGTATCATCTTCAGCATTCCATGCAGGATCTTCCTGAGTCAAAGCCTTAGTTGTTGTAAGGTTAATACTTACTAGTGTAGATAATGACAATAAGATCCCCAATTTTTTAAGATTCATAATAAATTCCTCTTTTTTGATGTTTTAGCTTTAGCCTGGTTCAATTTTTAATTCAGGTTGTAATTCATGTTAAACATCAGATACCGCTGAAAAAAGGTTTAAAAGCGCAAATATGATTGCGGTAGTCCGCATATTTATATGCGGACTACCGCAGGAAAACAACTTTATTAGCGAATTTAGAAATTAACAAAAAAAGATGCTCGCAAATCTGATTCGCGAACAAACATCAATCAGGAGCTAATGCAGCAAAAAGAATCTCTCCTTCAGTTTAAGCTGTCATGCGGGAAAGATTTTGCTTTAACTAAATCCCAGAAAACTACAAAACACTTTACTTGGCTTTTCTTACTTTAATTCCAGATAAACTTGATTTGGATTTTCTAGAGTGTTTGAGGTATTACAAGGAACTATGTCAAAATTCAAGTCTGCTGTATCAACAAAAAAAGTCTGTTATGAAAATAGAAGCTGAAGCAATGCAAATTCGTTAAATCATTCTATTTTTATCCTCGATTGTGAGCGGCACGCTCATGGTCATCACTTGCATGAATCAGGCGATCGCTCTGGGGATTTATTTGATCGGGCGATCGCGATAATTGGAAAATTATTCAGAACTACTGTGCAACCTTATAACCATAAGGTTGTCGATGTTGATCTAAATCGCCAGTACTTCCTGAAGAAACTGTTCCGTCTTTATACCAGACGTAAGTATGATCGTTTGAACCAGCAATTGCCACCCCA
>JAAUYG010058006.1_pt1 | contig 20703 bp, 20 predicted proteins | sample 7278091 | NCBI WGS metagenome assembly JAAUYG01 (sample SAMN14350201, study PRJNA611818) | marine sediment metagenome | isolation source: surface marine sediment (0.6m) | place: French Polynesia: Moorea | collected 2018-08
CCCCCCCCCCCCCCCCCCCCCCCCCCCCCCCCCCCCCCCCCCCCCCCCCCCCCCCCCCCCCCCAGTCAGCGCGCTTGCATTAATTTTTTTTTGTACGAAATTTATTTAAAAACACTATTTGTACACTGCAATACAAGTACAAAGGTTCGCAGTGACAGCCTACATAAACAAATATAAATAAATAAATAAATAAAAAGTAAAAAGGTGGTGGGGGGGGGGGGCGTCGAAGTGTTTTGTTTGTGCAATGTCTTGGATGGTCATTTTGGTGCAACTTTGTCGCATTTTCTTAAACCTCGTGCTCCACTCCTTCTACAGTTATGATTATTTTACCGTGAAAGTCTTCTACTCACAGAAGTTAAATCGTTAGTTAGTAGTGTGGAATTATGGAAAAAAAAAAGATAATAAAATAAAAATAATATCGAGACATCTTAGTATCAGTGCCGACTGGATAAATAAACCTAACAATCATCTCAGAAAAGTGTGAATGAAAATGATTACTTATTAAGATACGCACACAGGCAGGATGCAAAGGTCCCAGGGCCTCTTGTTTGATAAGCGTATCTTACTGTAGCAAAAATGCCCCTCAAGGCTAACGTCGACACCCAAGACCACTCGGCTATACTCTTGTGTACTACGGCGGCTACATGTATGTGTTCCCGCTACTTTTCTGCAAGCCCAGTGAATCCCCGTGTGATATTATGAACTTGGGTGCTGTCAGACCCCGATTTCTAGCTAAAACCGTGGCAGTCCGGGCCACTTTTGTGAAAAGTCTGCCAAGCACATCGTCGTATAAGGCTCTCCTGTAAGACCGCTGGATGCGACTCATCATTTATCTTCCAACTGAATCTAGGTGCGCATATACATACCTGTATACAGCCCAAGTAAATCTGCAGTGTTAGATTTCTCTAGAAACGGGGCCTGCTGTTATACGTGAAAATCCGGCTACGATTGGGTTTACCCGAGTAATGTCAAAGACCATATATAGGCCTATGGTCGTATGCGGTCTTTTGTAATGTTACTCGACCTTATTTGAAAAACACAAGATAAACATTAAACGCACTCACTTAATTTACGAGCCTTGGGCGCACAGCGGCCATGAATATTTCCAAGCCGGAACAACGCTTTCCGCCTTCGTGATATCGCCCTTCTCTGAGTTTAATATAATCTGGTATAAGATATTTTATGTTTGGTATCTAGTCGTAGGATGACGAATAGCAAAACGCCATTTAGGATGCGTCGACAGCCCCTGCCATGTTCTCTTGACATCGATTGGTTTCGGTCGTTGACCGTCCCGCTCATTCATTTACAAACACACCCACGTGGTGTATAGGCCAAGGTCGCCGCGCCCATATATCGACCAATCAAACGCCGCGTATGAATACGCCCACAAATTTGCATCTCCCTACAGTGCGTGGACGAAGCATTTGTTGAAGGATTTTTGCCAGCTTTATACTCCAAGGCGAAGCCAATACAATGTACCGCAAGGCAATACATGTACCTCAGGAATTTTCAAGTCGGGTGGGATTTTACGTTTCACAGATTGATTTTAGTCCTTGTCTGACGATGAGTACTAGTATATGGAGCTGGCCTGCTGTAAATGCATGTCTTCTGACGCAACGCAGTACTAGTATATAAGTGAAAAATACTGTTTAATAGGTGTCAAGTGTATGTGTTGTAACATATTGCATTCATGGCAGCCTGATTTCATTTAGGACGAAGCTACATATACATGTATTAGGACCTCCCGTGAAGGTGGAATATATGACTGGGTACCGAGCAGACGACATTTATTTTACATGTTATACACATATTGCCAGAGACAGATCTGAATTTGATATGCCAGCCTTGCCATACAAACAACACGACATGCTAAGCCAAACAACCTGATAACATACAGATTGCAAATGATATCTACCACATTTTTGATGACTGGACAATTTAATCGCTAGCACTATGTCATCATGGACTGACTGCACTGTCGGGAGAAGGAGACAACATAAGTTAATTTATAATAGTCTCACACGACCTTGATTTAGAGGCTGTCCGTGTTACTAGTATAGAGCTGACATCTAATACGTCAGTGCCAGTTTTTTCTGAAGTTAGTTATCCCTGGCTTATATCGGACATGTGTGTACCATAATTATGGACCTGCCACATCACAGCAGCCGACAGAGTGCACATGAATAATGTTAGCGTAGGTTTAACTTAAAGGAGTCGTATCACATACGGCAATATATCGCCTCTTCTTTTCAACACATATCTTCAACGGGATCTTTTAACAATGTGACTTCCATACTGTGTACAGAAATATAAATATCCTCGTTTATATATTTTGTAAAGTTACATTGTAATGGATAATATATATACCGGTACATCTAATATACCAGTCACTCACACGTCACGTGTAAACGTTTCATCGTGGGAGGTGATGATGGCTTTTATGGCTGACCTGAATCTTTCATAGAGGATTTGTTCAAGACTGCCGAGTGATGTTTTTCAAATCGTGGCGCCAAAAGGTCGGCATAGAGTACCGTCGAAGGGGGTCGGGGTAGGGGGTGGGGCAGGTATGAATTACTACGGCGGCCGGCCACAGTGGATCTGCTGCCAAAGTTGCTAGAATAGACATTTGCAAGATTAATATTTCCAAAATGGAATAGAAATCTCCAGGAACATCAGAGTACCTATTTACCGCAAGGCTTTGTATTTTCCTTGTGGAAATGTACAAATGAATACAATGTATATAGAATGATGAATTATATTTCCTTTCTTAAGTTGATAAGCTATTTAATTCCCGTACGAATATCTATTACAGTACCTGTATACTGCGCAGCAATATATTTCACACTGTTATTTACTTATTTTATGTCTGCCCGCAATTACGCTGCTTGGATGTGTTGTTGCATACTACATGTATCTGCAAATTTTACGTCGCTGTAATTATATCGTGCTTTTAAGCTTTGCTTTCAATTGCTCTTTGTGATATAACTATATTTCCTAGGCATATATTTGGGGGAGTAGGGCATGATCTGCTTAGTATGTGGAGGCAATGATATACCCCGGTACGACGGCTTTGATTTCGAGATGCATATGACAATAATCACTTCTTAAAAACCTGCTTATGTACACAAATGTGGCCGTTCGTAGGTGTCCCGACAGAAGTGAAATGTTGACAGTCGCTTGAAACAGAAACACTTCATGAAGCTTTTTTTCTTGCCGAATTTGTATGCCTCAGGGTAGTACAGTGGAACCTATATATACTAACCTATATATAAGGGTCGCCCCATAAGTATTAAAAATATGCTTTTGCAAGGTGGTTTTTATATACAGGTTCAACAACATGGAATATACATCCACCTCGTTTCTGCAAAATGCGAGCCTTATATACTGTACATGTATGTGCATTATTTAGGTCAGGTTTGCAGCAAGGTAGTCGCTGCTTCTAAAATTATTGGTTTAGTGAATAAAATGTGTCGGTAAATTTCTTGGAATAAAGTGCCAAGTCACTGCCAAGTGCAGCATTCTGATCTGATTTGCATGTGAGAGTAATCTTCCTTTTTGTAGAAGAGATCAACTACATGATGTTCTGATGCAAAGTCCGCGATCGTACTGATATTCCTTCGAACGACAAGGTTGGCAATTAACCTTTGAGCGCAGTTGATGAAAAGGGGACACTTTCCCAAACTTACATGTATGTTGCATGCATGGACCACTTCCTACATTTGGACCCCATCCATTTTTGCAACCGCTTTATGCTTCGCTTCGACATCAGCCTCCCTGTAATATCATATGCTATATATGTCTTCTCGCTTTCAGCGGCCGCGCTAGGGCCCAGGGAAACGTCATGGGGTAAGATATTAGCAAGCTTTGCTTTACTTTTCTTCGACATATTTATGGAGAACATGTACATGTAGCTCTCGGTGGTTTACTTCTCCTCATATTCTGTTCATTAGGCGAGACTGTTGTCGAGGCAGTCTGGCGTCGCTGTTTCTTAGTCCAAAGTTCCAATGGGAAGAAAAAAAAAATTTGAAAACCCAAAAAACGTAATGTAAGGAGACGTGAAACTCAGAGACTCAATTTATCTTTTCTCTCTAGTTATGCTCCTTTGCATTTTGTGTACCACAAACCTTTCTTAGTGAATGCACTCTTTTCAACTAGCTACATGTACATTGTACACTGAGTCTGTTTGAGCTAATGGTGGCAGCCATTTAAATTTCAGCTGTGCACTGGTTACCACGCTGCATGCCATCTTGACTTTTATCACTTGCTATTTAGTACATGTATATATAACCAAAGACCTTATACCTACGAACTTTTCATAGGTATAATATTTTGGGTCCAAATAGCATGCATAAATCATTGTTTCTGTATCTTTCCTACATCTACTTATATGCATATATTATATTTCTTCATCCCCTCTTCGCATGCCAATTGTATTTTGTAGTGTCATCAAGCCGCTGTTGTTATGGCGGTGGTTGTGGTAGACATACATGTACATACACTGTACATGTATTGTACATGTACATTGTAGTTGCAGTGCTAGAAATTTTAAAACATCCGACAAAACTATAACTGCATTGTATTCTGTTAACACTGGATTAGTTCCCCCCTGAGAGCCTGACAGTGGGGTTGGAGTGTGTTTCAGGGTAATTATATGGTAATATGCCTTTCAATGTTGTAGCCAAAGGTAGTAGTCCATATGGCGCCCACAAAGAGGATCTAGGTTAGCTGACGTACGAGAACCAATTGTGAATTGGTACTTGCGCGTGGGCGTCATGCCTTTAGCCACAACAAACCGGACAGTTAATTACTGTATGCTACCTGAAACTGGGCAGGTTACTTGTGTATTATTCTGAACGGTAAAGTGCTGCTTCAAATGATAGCGATGCAAGTTTGAACACAGTTTGTACGTTTGATTGCGAAATGCACTCCCTTGTGTAAATGTATCTTGTATCCGTGTTGAGCCAGATATTAAGGTCTCATTAAAGGGTCTTGTTTTACTCATCTGTCATATTATTACTCGTTAATCATGTTAATCTTTATGTGCATTATGTTGTAAAGTGCCTTTGGGCGTGTTTAATGAGAAGGACGCCGCTTATAATAATAATGATGGTGATGATGATGATGATGATGGTGATGATGATGCAACAACACAACTACAGCAGCAGCAACAACAACGGAAACTTGCCGTTGTTGTTGCTGCTGCTGTTGTCAACAACCACACAACAGTGACAACAACAATCTGTCTAGCCTCACCACGACGGGAACTAGATGAATGTCGCTCTTTAATATGTACATATAGTTCTTGTATATAGATAATGTCTGACCTACACACATTGCATTTAGTAGGATATGTAGACATGTACTGTATGGCAATTTTGTTAACCCCAGTTCGAGTGTGCAAGTTAGCCGTCGAAACACCGTGACGGAGAATAACCATGCCTTTACCTTGGTATGGTGCCACGTAGACGGAGTTTAAACTACATTTTGCGGCTACTTGAGCTTTTTTCAAGCTGCAAGATATTGTAGATATACCCTTGCCTGCATGACGCATAAACACCAACGTAAGTCTATAATAGGCCAAGGTTCAGTCTACGCTCCGCACACAAACCAACAGATAAGTAAACATTGCTCAGTGCAGAGACGTCAGCCGAAGTTCCTGGTAGTGAAACAGCATGAACATGCAGGGAGAGACACACAACCATGCAGGCGCATTGATTTCCCCCTATACCAATGTGCAGACTATGTTTATATTATATCTCTCTCTTTGAACCATCGACCTTTGAAGTGTCACTGAAAGGTTACTGACGTACATGTACGTGTAGTAGCTCTGTGACCTGGAGTCGGTCGCTATTATTATTATAGATACAAGATACATGTGGATTGGCTTATATTTTTATACACGTGTTATTATATGAGTTAAACTAGTGCGCTTAATGACTTGTAATAGTATGTACGTGTACTTGCATCCAATTAATAGTCAGTGGCAGACTGGAAAGGGGGAATTAGTCGTCTAAGAGGAAACATAGACCGGACACTGATACCAATAAAAGGACAGACTGTATTACGTGTACTTCATGTACTTGGAAGTTGCCACTGCATTTTCTCGACCACTTACATGTACGTACTTCCACGTTCCTGCCGCGGAGTAGCATTAAATGGAATCTGTCTCTGTTTTGTCGTAGGCATGTACATGTACATGCCAGGATGAAAGTGGGGGGAAGATTGCGCTTATCTATTCAATTATCGGAGAGGCTGCTTGTTAGAATAACTAAAATGAACATCATACATATACTATAATATCTGTAATAGAAGCCGTGCCACCAGACCCGTTCGGCGTTTGCCATGCTCCAGTTCAGAAGCTAATACATGTACATGTATATATGCATGGTATAGTTGTCATTTACACGTTTGGCAGTTTTATGGTAGTTTTTTTTTTATTAGAGAAAACACATGTACATGTAGCCCAGTGTTACACGTACCAGTGAATGCAACGTATTGTTATCTTACTTGTATTTGCTCAAGAGCCTATGGGGTGTAGTATCTGTTTTATTAAACTTTGATCCCACTCATACACACTTTTTATAACCAGTATTTGCATGGACTACAGTCTGACCCGGATTTGACACGGTCGAGTATTATTCCATGTGTTGCTCTCATACAAATGTACATGTACACTTTGTAGGTTTAATACGGCACTCGCGCATGCATATAGCGCACTACGTTATGCAGCAAGTTTTTGCGACTTAGTAATACATTAGTTTCTTCGAAAATAACGCTGTAACCTATAGTTTACCAGAAAGGTACTTGTATGTGGTAAATATATTATATAATAATAAAAGAAGACCACTTACGTCTACGACAATTTCATAAATATTGTAGTCAAGGCAGGATGTCACAAATAATTATGCCTTTTGTTTACCTACGCGTGCATAAACACTCTAAATTTATATTTTCTTTTGTTACAACATCGTTTTAAATCATATACATGTATGCTTAACAAAAGCAGGACTTCTCTGTACGCGTCAGCAGTCACGACTGTCTGGATTTATCACTCCCGTCTGGGAACGCCAGGCAAGGTCTAGAGCTTCCTACAGATGGCGCCGGGCTGAGAAGCTGATTCACGACATGTTTTGACTCCTGTGATTTGTGACACAAGCCGACTAAATGCCGAGCCTCATTTCAAAGATAAACTCATGTAATATCATACCTTTGTATAACAATTTGTGTAATGGGGGGATCTGTTAAAGGCTGCCACACCGTCCCGGTAAAACGCGACTTTAGATGTAATGTAATCCGTGGGATTCTGGTAGGTAGAAGGAGCATGATAAAAGTCGTGGGTGTTACTGAGCTGCCCATGTACATGTATACATGTAACTACATTGTATGTGCTTACATGTCTGAGAATCTACATGCATATCCCGATTTATCCGATGTAATTCCGATGAGGCGTACTCCACACAAAACTAGCGAAATTAACAAGGTGTGATACCAATGTAATGCGGCCAGATCAAAGGTACATGTATAAACTACATGTACATGTAAGCACAGATCGTTTTCAGATTGATAGATCCTTTGCCGTCTATATGCAATTAGCCAGACACATTTACATACACATGAATAAGTACCATCGCGTCCAAACAGTCACTGAATTGTGCTGCCTGATCCTTGCTTTTTGACCGTGCCAGAATGCCTCTAATGTTCTGTAAAAATGTGCGGACTCTGTGAAAATACGTGATTTTGTAGATGCATTCCCTACACCATCTCTGCTGCAATAATGAGAGGGACTTCTCTCAAGGCGTTGTGCTGGTGTTTCAAGCTCGAAATCTCTGTCGCCTGATAATGACACCAGGTTTGAAAACCAGACAGTAGACAGTGTCCTTATCACCGACGATCTCTAGTAGTTACATGTATGGTTCTTGCCACCGTAAAGTACATGTATGGATGTACATTTGTAATTTCCACACATGCGGGGCGCCTGATTGTGGAAACCCAGAAAATTGAACTTCCTTCGATTGATCGCAGTATTTAATAATATTCGTTCTTTGTAATTCATTGTAACTCCGTAGATGGCTGACAGCCAGCCTTGCGTGGCGGTTTGTTTTACTGTAAACACCGGATGAAAAAAGCGGCCTTCTCTCTCAGCATGTGCTTATGGAAAAGGTGACATTGACCTACGCGCGCGCACCACAACAGCAGCCTATTGCTTTCACCTCATTAAATCATGTGTAGGTGAATGACCGGCTGGGAGGGCCAGGTAGATCCTCATCTCCTGTGTCTGCCCAAAGGCCGTGCGTCAGAAAAAAAGAAACAATCCTTGCTACATGGACTACATTGTATAAACCCAGACGAAGTTTCTTACAGCGTTATTGTTCCACGTCGTTTGCTTGGGCGACTGATCGTCTTGAGTTGGCAAAAGGCTACCTGACTAAAGCTTTGCCAAAAGGCTACATGTGCATGTACCTGACTATAAAAGAATTGCCAAAAGGATACTAGTACCTGGCTATACATTGACTGGGCGCGCAGTTTCACCAGATTTTCTTCTCTTTTTATACGTAATGAGCTTTATCGGAGTCACACCTACCGCGGGCACAGTGCCCCGAAAGCGGTAAGAATCAAATACTAGTACGCCATGTGGCCATCTAATGTCTAAAAAAGTCCAATGGTTTCAGCGGTGGCTAGATGAGTGTTTATATGGGAATGTATTCTTTCACTGAGATGGTAACATGTGACTCTTTTATTGCTTCCCAGGGATAAGGTTTTCAGCCTCAAGAACTTCGAAGAACACCTTTTCGACGTGTTGAGGGATGACGCATCAGATAAAGTGCCCATCTCCAGGTTGCTCAAGGTAAGGGCAATTGATAATCTCAGATATTAACGTGTACCAGCGCAAACGAACGAGTTATGTTAAAACAATAGTATGGACAGGACTTTGTTTTAAGTATGATTTGTGCAATAATATTCGATAGGAATTTTACTTTGTACACTTGTCCTCTCGGAGTGAGTACGCGACGAAAAACATTACGGGGAGTGGGCTCGACATTCTTAGCTCAAGGAAAGGTGCTGCGTTCCAGAAATGCAGTAATTAAAGTCATGTAACATTGCGGTTCCTACAACATTGCCGCAGATTAACTCGTTATTCACGTGCATGGTTACATGGTGTGCCACAGTTTAGTTCTAAGTACATTTACCCTGGTCCGGAACAGTTTTCTGGAACAACACGGAAATTGCGGATTAAGGTGTACATGCACGATGTAGATACATGTACATATATAGCAGCCCTCGTGTTACTTCCGTCTATGTTCAATTAACGTCCCAGGCTATGTTCTCTTGTCAAATTCCTTGTGTCCCCACTGCAGCACCTGCGGAGTATCGGGCTGTGGCAGAACGACCCTCGTCTCAAGGAAACCATTGCTAAGATCCGGGAGCTGAACATGACTGTGGCCGGGGAACCGGACATCTCCACACGGGAGACCATCGTGGATAGGGACACCTTCCAGGAGTCAGTACTGGCTGCTCATGTCACTGATATCATTAACATATTACATACACATCAAAACTTGTATATATGTAAAGACCACCCCAGAGACCAACAAAATGTGGTCCTTATACACAGGTGGTCTTTATATGCAGGTCCAATAATATTGAAAGTATACCTTTGGGGACCTGTAAAACGTGGTCTTTATAAGCAGGTGGTCTTGATATATAGGTGGTCTTTAGAGTACCTAGAATTGACTGTAGTTTGAATTTCGGAAATAGGGAGCCTGATGGTGATCAGGGAAGGTGCCCTAAATTCTCGGTTGTAGATATACAGGATATAAGTTTCTAATCTTTTGTGATGTACAGACTCGGCGGAGCATAAAGGAATGTAATACTGAGGTGCACTCTGGGGATATTTATATGCTCAGGATGTAATTGTCAGTTTGGTCTGACACAGATCGCACCGCAGACAACATTGCTTGCTGAAATGAAACTGAAAATATACTTTGTAGTTACAAATATTCAAGTGAAAACATAGGTCAAACCAGAACCCAAAACTTAAGTACTAGCACATTGTGCATGTGTAAGCAAGTGCAATTACTAACAAACCCCAAATTGTTTTTTTAGCATCATCAAGGCCAACATCTCCCTAATCCAGAAAGCATTCACCACAGACATGGTGGTCCCTCAGTTCCGGACGTTCACAGCCAAACTAGACGAAATCTACCAACACTGCAAGGCACTAAAAGGAGGCGAGGTACATGTATGTTAGGTCACTGGCACGGCAGCTCAGACAGAAAGCCAGCTGCCTCGATCTCGCTGGCATGCTTTCGAAGTGTACATGTAGACATCGACTAGAAACAGGGTAAAAGGTAGTGCATGTCAAAAAGCGTAGCAGTTTAATAGGCAGAAACTACATTGTAGCTAGGCAAATACAGCAAAGTTTTCTTTTTACCGAGTGCATGTTTTATATTTTAGACATTTTAAAGCACGGTGAATCTTTACATTTCGGCGTTGCTCTGTCCGCATGTCTGTTAGGGTGGCAGTGGCCCTGTGTAGTCTAATCCCGTCTGCCTCTTTCTCTCCAAGGTGGCGTCCTACATTCCCCAGTTGTTTCGTTACAGTCCGGATTACTGGGGCATGTCCGTGTGTACGGTGGACGGCCAGAGGTAAGTTGGCGTATTCACTTACTACAGTCATGGTATGTGGTGGGTGTCCGGGCATGTCTACTGGGAGTCAAAGGTTTAGTTATCCGTTGTGATGCTGTATGAGTGCATGACGTCCACTTCTGTACAAACGCTATGTATATTAATTGGGGTAAGGAGCATGCCTCTATGAAAGGTGTAACAGTGGTAATTTATTACAGTCAGACACAAAGAACCACGGGATGGAACGCTACATATAACCACTGATTACGGCACATTACAAAAAGAAATGACAAAGTACTTCATTTTAAACACGCCAAGCTGCTAAACTTTTTTTATACTGTCACAGAGACAGATACATGTTGTTTTAAAAGAAAACTTACAACGGTGTACATGTGCATACACAATCTACGTTGGTACATGTACAGGTGTAGATTTTCCTAGAAACAGACTAGACATGGTTTTGCTTGGACCCCAGAAACACAACTAATTTACAACAAGAGGAAACCATGGGAGCTGGTCCTGGGTAGCTATAGTATTCGAGTGCAGCTTTCTATAGAACTTACTACTATCGGTGGTTTCTCAGGCTATTCAGAAACACTGCGTTAACACTGATCAGTTGTTTACCCGTCGGACAATGTCTGCACTATCATGCTATATGCTGATTAGAGGAGACTGTGTGTGGCCTTGTTTTCGAGTGCTCGATTTTCCCCCAAAACTGTCAATTGGGTCAAGAGGTAGACAAGCAGCGTTACCCGAAGCCGATTCAAGGTACATGTACATGTAGCTGGCCTAAGGAGATATTCATCGGGACCCCACCGTCCACCAGAGCAATGAGAAGCCCTTTCGTTGAAGTCTGCAGGTCCATTTTTCCACAGATAACCAAACCGGCGATGATTTCGCGAACATTCTTGATCGTGACATTATGATTGCGTTCTAACCGATCGGCCACTTGAGCAAGCCCAGATCGTATCCCCACCTTGAACATGTTCAGCGTCAATCAATGCAACTTGTAGTATCATATGTAAAAATATATTTTAAAGAACAAAGACCCAGTAAGATTCAAATTTCAGAAAAGGAACTTATTATTTATATACAAGTGCATGTTATTTGTATTTTAACGGGAATAAAAGTCATGTACAATGTTGACAGTTTCCCACGACTAGAACTACACGTGTGTGTGTTGAGTCGAGTGGAACTTAGTGTTCCTGGCGTTTGTTATTCAGACACTCAGGCAGTATAAAACATATACATTTGTAAGTGTACATGTACATGGGTTCTCCCTCCCTCCCCCACCCAGTGTACTACGAAGAGAAGATTTAAAAATAATGTTCTTTTTATGGTATAAGGTATTTAGATGTAGCTAATAGAGTAAATGCACTATAATGGAATTAATTACAAACATGAATATAGTATAACTGCTGTTGACCTTTCCGTTTGCAAATACAGTATGGACAAACGTGACCATGAGGGCACTTTATACTCGAAATATTTCTTTGTACGCATGTATACACGTAGTTCACGATTTCTCTCTTTTTCAGACATTCCGTCGGTGACGTAAAGATTCCCTTTCCTATCCAGTCGACCAGTAAGCCAATCAGCTATGCGCTGGCCCTGAACGCTGAGGGGGAGGAGTTCGTCCATCGTCACGTGGGGCACGAGCCCAGCGGGGAGTCCTTCAACCATATCAAATTGGGACATGGCAGTACGTATCGAGGCTTAGAAGAGGGCTTAGGGAGTCACATGCAACACTATAAGTCTCCGTTCGTCATCAAACTGCCTTTTCCCTACTTGTAACATTTCCTAAATCTGGGACACACACAACATGCACATTATAGGCAGGCCCCACGAACTTAGAACCATTCTGGAGAGATTGGCCTTGACGACCATACATGCAGGCCTCGTAGTGAAGATGGTATTAAAAAGTTGCAGTGGTTTCATAACATGCTCTTATTGCTCACCTGCACTTACATGTACTTAACTGTAAACGAAAGGTGCGTTTCCCCAAGCAAGCTGTGCCTTTTACTGCCTTTGATTGTCTTACACAATACTGCCCACGTGCCGCTTGGCCCATTTAGCCACCTGTGCAGAAAAAATGGCCTAACTGATATGTTTTCCCGCTTGCAGACAAACCTCACAACCCCATGATTAACGCTGGTGCCATAGTAACAGCTTCTCTGCTGAAGCGTAAGGCGTCATTAGCAGACAGGTTCGACTACGTGAGTATCAGTCTGTGATGTGTAATTTTCCTGTGCCTATATAGTAGTTGGTAACACTTGCGCTCCAGCTCATGAAGATCCTCTTGAGAATATGTCCGAAACACGTACATATATTCCTGGAACTGTTTTGCTGAAATCATGATGGAGTCTGGTGTTTTCTTTGATCTATAATTTGTCAGTTTCATTGTTGTTATTGGGTTAACATCCGTGCATGTATGCACCATGCCTATTTTTTTTTTTGCCTGTATATTTTATGGGAGACGATACATGTATGTTTCGAAAAAAAAACTTTAAAATGTTTGAAATGGGAGTAAATAAATAAACCACATATGTAGACCATTATACATAAAACTACAAATATGTACACATGTACAGATAGATGAAAATGTGTATGTGAAGATTCGCGACTAAAGAGAAGTGCCGTTCTCTTTCATGGCAAGGTGCCTCATACATGTAATTACCATTCATCGAATTAAAGTCTAAATTAATTGGATTGGTTTCAATGTTTTGTCATTTACATGTATAATTTGTTTTAAGTACAGCAACATTACAACGTGAAACGTCTGGTAAACGTGCACGAAAAGAGTAATGCGAGTTGTAGCGTCTCCTGATAGAATGTGTCAGTCTAGTGAGGATTCTAAATAAGTTAAGGTGCTGGACAGGTGTTGAATAGACCACCTCAGAAATAATCGCCCATAGAGAGTGCAAGAGAGATAAGCGCATTGTGTGTGTGTTACCACGCATTGTTCCCTGCCTGTCTCTCTCTCCTCGCAGGCCAGCAACAAGTTTAAGGCTATGGCAGGAGGAGACTTCGTCAGCTTCAACAATGCAGTGTAAGTACTGTTTTTATAAGTCGGTCAGTCAGTGACACTCCCCACTGTACTTCCTCCCCTTTGGCAGGTGAGAAAGGCCACCCAGAGCCTAGCAGGGGGAGAAACCGTCCTCTATAATGACGATATGTAAGTACGGACGAGTGTAGGCCTGGTGGACTGCAGTTGCATCTCCTATATATGTACATGTACTAACCTACTAATCTACACCCGTATGCAAATTTCCCCAGTTGTATTTCTGTGCTGAATAGCATCCATATGCGAAAAAATGGAAATAGAGATCCCACCACAGTTGTTGATTGCAATGAAACCGTTCAGCTTATAGTATATGTTTGTGCTATATACACGGATCTTCCCCCTATACTTTACTATTAAGTGTCTGTGGTACTACACGATAACGTCATACCTGACTCATTACATGGTCTCAGCCGATGACAAAGATGTGACGAATAATTAAATGCGCGCATAATCTCTATTCTTTACAATTGGAACGATCACCCAGTACTTCCTTGAACTGCACGATGACCATTTCATATTGCACCAATACCTGGCCCAGTTTTTCAGCAAATGGCAAACACAAAGATCGTCTGTGAGAAATATTTTGACCAGTAGAAGGGGGGGAATATTATTTTGCAGTTGTATGCCTGGCCATTTTTTTCACTGACGACGCACAGCTGTTTATTTTCTCCTAGGAAATTTTCCTTCCAAATTAAGATATGGGGAGTCGTTTTGTGAAATAGTAGGGTGATAAGAAGAAAACAAATACACATATTCACAGCGATACCTTGTCAAAATTGTCTTTTCTGATGTAGAGAATGTCCGTAGTACGAATGTTTATAGTATCGCACCCAAGTTGAACGATGTAATTTTGGTATCAATTTATTGGCCAGGGTCCAGGCAGAGCAATAATAATAATAATAATAATAATACTAATAATAATAATAATAATAATAATAATAATAATAATAAAAAACAGACAAAAAACAAAGCAAATATCATTCATCTCGTGCGTAGAACGGAAGCATATATACAAAGTATTATAAAGAAAACGAAATATTAGTGAAATTTTTGCGGTACTTCTCATTATTTCGCGAAAAATATATAGTTATTTGGTGAAAGTATCCAATTATTTCGGGAAAGTATAATATTATTTGATGAAGTATATCTCGTTATTTCACGAAAGTGTTGTTCCACGAAGGTACATGTATGTGGTCATTTCCCGAAAAAAATCTGGTTAATATTTGGCAAAGTTCCAATGTACAGTGTCGTTCGGAATGCAAAATTTCACGAAATAAATGTTTCTCTATGGCGCTCCTGTGCTTCAGTACGTACGATACTCAAGCTAGGCTTTGCCTGTTTGACAGATGTAAGGCCGGTATTGCCAAGAAATAAATATTTTCCCTATGACGCTTCTATGCTTCCGTACGTACGATACTCGAGCCAGACATTGACAGATGCCTGTATGGCGTTGTCAAGGCTCTCGACTCTGTTGCTATAACAAAACGCATGTTTATGGTTAGGGAAGGTAAACTATTTGGACGGCCGAAATCCTGGCAACATGGTTAAAACTTCGTCATTCAATGCAAAACGTCACGAAATAAATATTTTCCCTATGACGCTTCGATGCTTCCGTACGTACGACACTCAAGCCAGACATTGACAGATGCACAGCGTTGCCAAGGTTTTCGACTCTGTTGCTATAACAAAACGCATGTTTATGCTTAGAGAAGGTAAACTATTTGGACGGCCGACGATGAAATCCTGGCAAAATTGTTAAAACTTCGCCATATGTGTCTAAACTGTAGCTGCAGCATGTAGTATAGGTGGTACATCGGGCATACAGTTACATTTAGCATACATGTGTATATAGTCATTCGAGAAATGCGTATGGTATATGGTCTCATTACTGGATTGTGGGGCAAGCGTCAGTGATTCGTTACCATAGTTGCGGCCTAAGTTTGAAATCATGTAGGCCTAGTCCATATTTCTTGTTACAAGGCAGTAGATCTACATGTGTATGTCTTAGTTACCTAGCTAGTCAGGTTATACTACATAACACATTGCCTAACGTAGTAAAATTAGGCTTCTCTCTCGTTACTGCTGTTAATTGTTAATCTTAGCAGGCCAATACTAGTATTCCTCACTGATAGCATCTTTGCACACCGTCTATATACCGCGTGCTATCGCCTGCATACGTACATGTACATGTAGCTCGCTAGCAGTCAAAGGTACACCGCCCAGTGACTATGTTGGAACAATATCTTGATAATGACATATGTCCCATGAATGCATCGAGCATGGCTTATTCAATAGACATGTAATGCGTAAACTGGGGTCTTTTCGGCAGGTAGGATTAATACAGGTGTGGCGGATATAAAAGTGTAAATACGTATTTGCCAAGCCAACTGGTTCTTAAGACTGTTGTGAAACTTTCAGTTTGCACTAAACTCATACCTTTATACAATATGTGAAATGGACATGTAAAAGTTATAACTATTAGTGTTCTACTGATTGTGCTTTCGACAAGTGACTTGCAAACGTAGCACCGTGTGTTCTTTTACAGATTTCTGTCAGAGCGAGAGACGGCAGACAGAAACTTTGCCCTTGCCTACTACATGAACGAGAACAAGGTCAGTTGTAGAAAGTAAAGGTAGTATTTAGTGTTACTTCACCATTCTGCCTATTCAAAAGGACCTCCTTTCTCTAAGTAACATAAATTTTCTTCCTCATCTTGAAAGTTATTTCTAACGTTTCATGGGACAACTTATTTTGCTTGTGTCATAGAGTGTAAATAAATGAAGTTTACACTCAAGTTTACGATCATACATTGACTCCTGTATTTACAAGTATACGTGTGCATCGGTGTGTAGACATTATGTAACTATGTGTTGCCAATCGTTTGTACCACATAGCTTACATGTACACTGTATATTATGTTTAGCGCTGATTTGTAAGTGATGTGCGCTGCTTTACTTGCAGTGCTTTCCCGAGGGTACACGGCTTCAGGAAACACTGGACTTTTATTTCATGGTGAGTGTCGCAGAAGAATACTTCAAGATCGATTACTATTTATTTCATTAAATTCTTCCGCTTCCGTGCATGTTGCTTGTGTTGCATTGGTGCATATAATAACATGAACCAAGACCTGATCCCGACAGTTTTACCACCAGCACGTGACTCAGTCGCGCGTTTCTTGAACCGGTCGCAAGGTACACTCCAAACGGCTCATGCATAGTATCATGAAATGTTTGGAACTGATATCCCGATATTTGAGACATACATGTACATGTATGGGTCACGTAAGAAAATTAACCAAACTTGTTCGACTAAGGTAACGTGTTAAATAGCAACATGACGGTCGAGTTGCATGTACGTGTACATGTACTTGTGACAAAGAAATTTTACTAGAAATAATTATTTTATTATGACAAATTCCATTGAATGCAACACAACTGTCAGGAAATTTGTGTTGCAGGGACAACCAATATCTGTGCTCTTTGAACAAACCAAATTTGATGTGTACAAAGAATGAGAAACGCTAAAATCCCCATAGTAGTTACTTTTAAAACCGTCTGCAAAATTAGTAACGCTTGCTGAGCAGTGCCAGTTATTGTAACGAACCGGTAAAATGCTGACCGCCAGCACACTCGGCCCCAGACTTTATTTTGGTACAGCTTGCTTATACATTCATCGTCTCAAGTAAGAGCCGATTGGACCTACTCGGCGTTTTGCTTGCAAAAGATTAAGTGTTATGATGCATGGTGTTTATATTCCTCGTGGGGTTGACATTTTTCTCGCCGAGCGTTTAAGAAATGTCACTGGAATTGAAGTAACGTCAGATGTGAGGTAACCCGTGGTTTCTCTGTGGTTTGCAGCTGTGTTCAATCGAGGTGAACGTGGAATCGGCGGCTGTCATAGCGTCCACGCTGGCTAATGGTGGCCTATGTCCCATCACAGGGGAACAAATCCTGGACGCCGTGGCTGTACGGAACACCCTCTCACTCATGCATTCCTGCGGCATGTACGATTACTCAGGAGAATTTGCATTTAAGGTACTCTTAAACTTTGCATTGTGCAATTTCGAATGAAAAGAGTTTCCTTTGCCTCATCAGCTTACCCAACAAACCCAACTGGACAACACTTTAAATAGAAGTTCGCCCTCAAAAGCGTTTTTTTCCAATGGTACATGTACTTAAACAAAAAAACAGCTTTGCATTCTGATTAAACCACGTTACTCTTTCGAAGTGCTTTATGCATTTAACACCGGGTATAATTTACTCAGTCATAATCACATCATTTGACCCTATCTCTGATCTGCCACTCCAGGTGGGCCTGCCAGCCAAGTCGGGTGTGTCTGGAGTCATCCTGCTGGTGATCCCGAACGTCGCCGGGATCTGCCTGTGGTCCCCGCCGCTGGATACTTACGGGAACAGTGTCCGCTCGGTGGAATTCTGCCAGGTACAGGCTGGGTCTACTCACAGAGGGGCACACGATATGGAATCCTGTAACGTTACTCTACGAACATAATCATAGAATGTGACACAATGTACAATGTAGCTTCTAATCTCCATTCTAATACACACCTGTAGACCCTCATAATGTAAAGGGAACGACAGTTGAGAAATGCACTTTAGTGAGTGGTGGAACGTTCATTAAAGTATGTCAAATGTTAGAATATTTTGCCAAATGAAGTAAATGAATGACGATTTATCCACGGAATATTTATTGGTAAATTTTCACACAGCAACTGCAGTCATGTCATATCAATACCATGGACTGTGCCACACTATGGGTAACCTGTCTCTTCTTTTAGCAACTGGTGAAAACCTTCAACTTCCATCACTACGATAACCTGAAGAATACTCCGAACAAGCTGGACCCCCGAGTCCGTCCGACGGACGTTGAGGGAGCACACATCGTACAGCTGCTGTTCGCTGCCTTCAATGGAGATTTGACTGATATTAGGCGGTAGGTTACCGTGTGGAAAATGTAGCATCAGGCAAGTTCAGTGCTCAGTGTTTAGTGCTTGATTTATCAATCGATAACGTTGCAGCTACATAAATGTCATTGTGGGTGCAGAGTAGATTTGAGATTACAACGTTGTCTAATTTGTTGTCTTTGTGTGGTGTATCGTGCCAAGAAAAAAAAGCAAGTAAGACATGTACATGTACTTTGCTAAAATGGTGTAGTACGCTTGCACAGAACAGCATATAATGAGAGTATACATATGCAATGTACATTTAGGTCTCTTTTGCAGCCTATACTGCTGCTTAAAATACATGTAAGGCATACAAAATGTGAAATGTGCTTTTGTATTGTGGTCTTCCTTCAGTATGGCGCTGGCTGGTAAGGCCATGCACGTCAGTGACTACGATGGCAGGACAGCGCTCCATCTGGCAGCAGCCGAAGGGCACCTGGAGTGTCTGAAATTCCTCCTGGAGAAATGCAATGTCAACCCAGAGCCGAAGGATAGGTAAAAACTAACTTATTTATCATTTTGTCTGGGTCATGGTAAATAAATTCCACATGACATGATGGTTTTAAGATGAATCGTCTTCGAGTAGAACCCGTGTACCTATTCCGGAGTACATTTTAAAGCTAAAAATGCAAGAAGCTTGATCAAAATTGTTGTGTAATTATGTGAAAGTAAGTGATTTTCTATGGTCAACAGTATCGCTCAATCATTCCTTTCACTCAATCAGCCATTAGATTTGTATTGTGCCATTCCACAACTGTGTTCGGGATATACATGTAGTTGACCTTTATGTAGAGGATCTTTAATGAGCATTGAAAGTATTGAACGAAAGTATGGCCCTGATTTCAAAGGGCAGATTGTTCACTCATGGAAGAAGAATATATGAAATTTGTGTCACGTGTTCTCAACCTTTATCAGCATTTGATTTATGCACATCTAGGTGGGGACACACACCTTTGGATGACGCGAGGATCTTCGAGCGTCAGGGGATCTCCAAGTTCCTGGAGGCCTTTGCCAAGCAAACAGCGGACAGTAGCAACAAGCCAACGGTGGCCACGAAACCTGCGGTAGCCAATATCACAGCGAGCGTTCAGGCTGTCAAACTCCAGGACAAGAAATAAACTGCCAGTATTTGTTTGTTCTCCCACAACCCAGGGTAATGGATAATATAGCACTCGGGCGCCAGTTGGATGGTGATCTAAACTGCTGACAATCGAGTGCATGCAGTGCTGATGACTGATGACTGAATTCTTGAGATTTTGGACTACTGCAATTTCTGCTGGAATATCCCGTGTATTTAATATTTTGCGGAAATATTATATATTTTTTTCACTCTATGCAGACTGGACGATATTAACGATCTTGCCATGGAACTGGAATGGAATACCAGGCAGCTAATGTCGGCGTCCTTGCTACTTAATGCTTCTTTGATTCTGCTTCTGGCGCACATGTTCCCATTGCAGCATTGCAGACCGGCTTGCAGACCTAAATGAGCTAAAGACTATATATATATATATATTTAGGGCTTTAAAATGCAACATCACTTTTCTAGGACGTTCACCACTCTTTGCACAGGTGGACCTCAAGTTGGGAAGTGGAAGCAATAATTTGATGAAATGCATGGGTTACGCCGTATACGGCGTGTCATATGCTTACGATATGTATTCATGTTCCACAGTATATTATGTTGGTGCATTTACATCTTTACGAGTAGCGTAGCAATCATATACATACATGTATACATGTGCTGTAGTTGTAGATAAAACATGTTTTTCCTTGACCAACATGTATATTAAAGGGTTGTTTCCGCGCACTACGATGTCAAAACATAGGGTGCACATTCTTTATAGTGATAACGCTCCAGATAAATTAACACATATCTATGCATTGAATTATAATTTCTCACCTGTAAATAACAGGTGCACACACGCACACACATACATTGTAAATAAATATAATCTTTTTTTTGTATGTTATGTCCATGCTAAAATGTAGCTCACATAGATGTATGGAAACTGTTGGAAACGTTAATGCATGTATATAATGATTATTGAATA
>JAAUYG010055963.1_pt1 | contig 20699 bp, 11 predicted proteins | sample 7278091 | NCBI WGS metagenome assembly JAAUYG01 (sample SAMN14350201, study PRJNA611818) | marine sediment metagenome | isolation source: surface marine sediment (0.6m) | place: French Polynesia: Moorea | collected 2018-08
CGGCGCTAGGATGCCATCCCATGTGCATTTTCCTGGGTTCAGTTTACTTCTTCAAATCCCAAACCTGCTATCCCGTAACCCACAATGTCATGGGAATCCGGCCATAACCCCCCCCCCCCCCCCGATAAAAGAATATAATACCCCTATAGACCCAGGGACTGGGAGGGGTGGGGGTGGGGGGCAGGAGAGTATAACAAAACATTTGGGAAACATCATTGGTGGAAAGATTGGCACAAGAAGCTTATGAGGTACAGTGTCTTGTCAAGCGCGTAAAATCTGCTGATACTACAACAATAGAAAACTAACAATCTACTACTACTACTACTACTACTACTACTACTACTACTACTACTACTACTACTACTACTACTACTACTGCTGCTGCTGCTGCTGCTACTACTGCTGCTACTACTACTGCTGCTGCTGCTGCTGCTACTACTACTACTACTACTACTACTCGCAATAATAAATAATAAAACAACAACAAAAACAATAATAATAATAATAATAATAATAATAATAATAATAATAATAATAATAATAATAATAATAATAATAATAATAATAATAATAATGCTTAGTTTTAAATATCTCCTTAATTATAAACAACGTGCTATGATTAACGTACCTGCTCTAACTTAAGGAAAAACTGGAAATATAGAAAGTTTGATTGGAGTATTTTCATTATTGCGGCCCAAGGTTCTCACAGTATCTTTGTCCTATGTTGGCTTTCAACGTGACAAAAAGCTCACTGGCATTACTATGATCATTCTCACACCACTGTTTACATATTCGGGGCTGCGTTTATATTGAATAAAAAAATATTGGCATGGTGAACTAAATAAATACCATTTATGTGGTTTACTTATTTCCCCATTATTTGAAATAATGCGATATATCGTGACTCATTCATCTTCAAGAAAACGGAACATCTCGCTGTACGGTTACCCGGTACAGTCAGTAGCAGCTAGGGGCGTCCATTTATAACCTCCAATAGCATCAAGGGGTCGTTTTTACTGATTATTCCTGATTCCACACCCGCAGCCAGATTGGACAGATGGTCTGTATACGACACCGCATCTCTCGGACAGGACGATAGCATTAGCTACTATTTGCCTTTTACTCGCTCTATTATATCCGGATGTTGCAATCTCAAAACCCAAGAGCCAAAATGAAAGAAAAATAAGGTACCGTATTTATAGGCATTAGTATTAACTAAGTCTAATCAATATTTTTGTGCATGAACATAATATTATTTTAAATACTTTGATCCATAAAGAAATAAAGTTTACAACAAGGAATCTCAAGGTAAGTTTTGCTCAGTTGTAGTATTCAAAGGAAGGATTGCCCTGATTTTAAAATTCCTTACGGTGGCTGATGCTTGCCTCTTATTATTTTTTTTTCTGGAATTAGCAACGCGTTACGAATACAAGGCGGTGCTAACATTTACAACGCGTTTTAAATATTACCAACGCATTTGACACATTAAATATTAGCAACTCCTTTCAAATTGATACATTTGAAACGTGTTACGAATAGTCGCAACGCATTTTAAACTTTAGCAACGTGTTTTGAATATTTGCAACGCGTTTGAAACGTTTTAAAATGCGTTTTAAATATATTAACGCGTCTGAAACAGTTTAAACGTGTTTTGATTATACGCAACGCGTTTGAAACATTAGCAAACGTGTTTTGAATATTTGCAACTTATATATTTAAAATTTATTTATATGTTTCTCCCTTATAGTATGTTACATCGTAGTAATTTGCCAACATATAAATATCACTCATATAACGGCATTTGAAAGCACAATACAACTTCCATGCTAGTGATGCTGAGATTTAGATGCCCGTATCTTCCACATCATCCCTGCAAAAAATATCGTAAGCTTATGTCCTCTCTTTTTGACGATGCCATCTCCGTCCAGATCCTTTGTACAGCACACGCTGCAGGCTTCGTGGTTCCAGCGGTCTGAATGGTTGGCAGCCTTCGACTTCGACTTCGTCCTTGGTCACCAGATCCGACTGCTCCGTTCAATGCAACATTGAATTTCTGCGATTTTGGCGCTCAGTGGACCAATGGAAAAGGGTATTACCATTACACCATGCGGTAGTTTTTGGTTGAATGGAGCAATGAGTGACAGAACTTAATCAAAATGGGACTCTTAGGAGGGATTCGAACCCATGCGCTAAGAAAAAGGTGCTTTGGCGGAAAAGGCGCAATGGGATGTAACACAGAACATTCAGAAGCCTAATACGCTAATTACCAGACTCCGTCGACGGCTGGTGTGGCGGCTTGGTATGTTGGTATACATTCGCGCATGTTCTGTTAGACCCCCACCTTTTTATCCCCTTTGCTCCTTTGGAACAAAATATTACTGCTGCTGCTGCTGTTGCTGCGGCTCCCGGGTGCGGCTCCTCCTCCTCTTCCTCCTCCTTCTCCTCCTCCTCCTCCTCCTCCTCCTACTCCTACTACTACTACTACTACTACTACTACTACTACTACTACTACTACTACTACTACTACTACTACTACTACTACTACGACCAGCACCACCACCACCGCCACCACACCCTTAGTGGAACATTAGTGTACAGTATACACGCACCCCGAAGCCGAGTTATCAGTTGAGCTGCGATGTATCATCGTATCCACCAAGGTGCCATAGGATGGCAGTTCTCACAAAAGTGATTTCTTGGTCTTTCAAAATTTCAAATTTGTGTTTAAAATGTGAAAAACGGTTGAAGTTTAATATTGTGGCCAGCAACGGGAACAAGCGGGTCATTCGGTGCGCTTGTCACATGGTGGTCTGTAGCTTGAATATGGTTGGTCGTAGAGCAAAACAGAGTGAAATTTGGGACTCAGCGAGACTAGTAACAGATATATGGGGTACCTTTGACTTTATAGCGTTCAAGGTAATTTCGTGATCATGCAATGCAGCTGTCTCAAAGTGGCCTGTAACTCGAAAACGGATGGTCGTTGAGCGGCATGAATTGAAATTTGGGACTCAGTGATACTGGTAACACTCAGGCGGTGTACATCTGACCACATAGTATTCAAGGTCATTAGGGGATTATTCGGTGCACTTGTCATGAAGTAGCCTAACTGGAGAGTAGAGCTAAAGCGGGTGAAATTTGGGATTCGTCGGTACTAGTAGAACATATATGGAGAACTTCTGACCTCGTAGTGCCCAAGGTCATTTTCGTTTAATGCGGTGCACTTGCCTCAAAGTGGCCCGTAAGTCGAAAACGGCTGGCCGTTGAGCGAAATGGGTTGAAGGTTATGACTTCGGGGTGTCAGAAGAAGCACAGAGTGTACAAGGACATTTTAGGGTCATTCGGTCCACCGGTCTCAAAATGGTCTGTAACTCAAAAACGGTTAGTCGTAGAGCAGAGAGTATTATAATCTGGGACTCACGTGCTGGGACTCAGGGGCACTAGTAACGTATATCTGGGTACGTTTCACGTTCTAATGTTCAAAATCCTGTTGGGGTCATTTAATGCACGTGTTTCAAAGTGGTCTGAAACTCCAAAACGGCCAGTCGTATATCGAAACAGAATGGACTTTGGGGGACTCGTTGATACTAGAAATGCATGTATGGCATGCCATTGATCGTATAGTGGTCTATGTTACCTTGGTGCCATTTGACAGTACATTTGTTTCAATATTGTTAGGAAGAAACATTTGCTAATGTATCGTCAAGCAGATAGGCAAGGTCCTTGGACCTTCTGTTCTCTCTATTACCAAGGATGTAATATCTCTGCTATTACATAGTAATCTACAGGAAACTATCTATAGGAAACAAAACATCTAGGGCCTATCCCTCGAGCTAGTACTAGTACTAGTAGGCCTACGTAGTGTATCATGGTGCGTACGTACTACATAGCAGGGGCCGCTTTAAAAATATATAAGCAATTTCTCTACTGTACTGGATAATAAGGCACCGTATACTGAGATATAATTATGTATTAAACATATAGACTCCCGGTGAGTTCACTACCGGGAGTCCCCACATTCGGATCGAACGCCCTGTTTAAAAGACTCCTTTCGCATTTTATTTTGTTTACTGGTTGCACATGGAAACGGAATACGATTGACGTCAGAGGTCGTCACTAAGGCAATACATGGGCGGTAATGAAGAGGTTTTAATTATCTATTTGGCCCAAAGTTCAGTAAAACCAAAGAGAATAACCTCGTTGGTAGAACTTTTTGGCGTGGATCAGTGATGTCCCAATATAGATCTAAGGGCTAGCGTCGACAGTGATCATGAGCCAGTGTCGAGGAGATTATTGTCCCATTACGGACGAAAACTACTTAGAGATCTGGGATTCATTCAATAAGTTGAGACTGAAGAAGCAACTGTGCGATGTTACCCTGTTGTGTTCCGATGGCCAAAGCTTTCCCGCCCACAAAGCTATCCTGGCCGCAAACAGCCCATACTTCCGGGCCCTCTTCACAAACGGGATGAAGGAAACCGGCGAAAAGGAAATCCGGATGCAAGATATCAGTTCCAGAAGCCTCGAGGTTTTACTGGATTACATTTACACCAGATCGGCCAGAATTACCATCGAGAATGTTAAGACGATCTTCTCTGTGGCGGATGGATTTCTGGTGACCGGATTAGCAGAACAATGCGTTCATTTCCTGCAGTCGGCCCTGAGTCCCAACAACTGCATCGGGATAATGAAATTCGCATCGGCTTACAACCGACCGGACTTAGCAGCGGAATGCAAGTCCTATGTCTTGAGCAATTTCTCGGAACTGGCCGTCAAAAGCAGCGAGCTGCTCCAACTGGAAGCCGGCGAGTTGCTGGAGATCTTGTCGGACGATTTGTTGAACGTCAAGTCTGAAGAAGAAGTGTTCGAGGTCGCTGTGCGATGGATTAATTTCTGGAGCGAGCAGAGATCCGGGTTCATGCCGCGGTTTTTGCGGCATATCCGACTAGGCCTGGTGCAGGCGGACTATTTTATGCAGAGCATTGCCAGTCATCCGTTGGTGCTGAAACACAGTGAGGAATGCGACCCAATCGTTCGAATCGCGTGGGAATATCTCTACAACACAGAGAGTTACGGTAGCAAATCCGTGGACCATAACAACCCGATCATACGACCCCGCGTACCACACAGCGTGGTGTTCGTCATAGGCGGCTGGAGCGGCGGCAGCCCGACGTTGAGCATCGAAACGTACGACCAGCATGCGGACCGTTGGTTTGAGCAAGACTGCGTCGAAGATATAACCCCCAGGGCGTATCACGGAATGGTGGAGCTAAACGGCTACATCTACGTCATCGGCGGCTTTGACGGAACGCAGTATTACAACAGCATACGACGTCTGAATCTGAACACTAAGAAATGGTGCAGCGTGTCCCCCATGTATTACCAGCGTTGTTACGTCAGCGCTGTGGCGGCTGGCGGGTTTATCTACGCCTGTGGCGGATACGACGGACGCCAGAGGCTCCAGAGCGCTGAACGTTTCGACCCTGAGCACAATCAGTGGAAGAAATTAGCTGACATGGCTTGTCGTCGGAGTGACGCCGGTTGCGAGGAAGTCCAAGGTAAGTTGAACCAGATGATGCTGTACACCTATAATATAATGCCCTCACACATTCTGTTTGGTGCCGTTCACTTACTACAAAATTAATCCGAACTGATTTGCTAAGGAACAGGCATTTGTCACAAATACAGTTGCATAAATACAGTTGCATAAAATCCAGTTGCAGTTATTGGTGGTGGTAGTAGTAGTAGTAGTAGTAGTAGTAGTAGTAGTAGTAGTAGCAGTAGCAGTAGCAGTAGCAGTAGTAGTAGTAGTAGTAGTAGTAGTAGTAGTAGTAGTAGTAGTAGTAACAGTGTAACAATAACACTAGTATAAGATTACCGCACTGCTATCACCTGTTGTACCTTCTTCCCCCAGGCTCAGGGTGATCTGAGTGATTACACAGCAGATCACAAGCCAAAAGATCGAACACCTGGCTGTCCGGGAACAGTGCATGGTTCTTGCTATCCAGAAGGTCCAAACATTATAGCAAACGCAACATCTGTGGATCAACAGAAAAGCTTTAAATGCTTTTCTCGGTTCGGGCAAAGTATTCTCGTCGATTCAAAACGGCGCATATTTACTTTTTCTGCAGCCCCCTTTTCAAGGGTCTGGTTCACAAGGGTTCGTCACGGTTGAAAGACCACGCTAAAAGCAGAGTCGTCGTACAATTGCGTGGATGTGCCGATTTATTGCAACGGTGTTTGCAGGCGCCTGCCCAGTTTCTTTGTGACTACAGATTCTTTCCGGCAGACAGCCTTTCCAAATTGCCCCCGTGATTAAGTTATATTTTCCGAGTTATGGCTACATTAGAGCTAGATAGGGTGAAAGTTGAAAAAAAAACTAGCAACAGTCGACTGGCAAAGGTACGGAGTCTATCATCGCTCTCAAATAACTATATATCCGCCGAAACATCGCGATAGGTTGGAAATATTCTTAATTACATTTAATACAGTGAGTGCAATATATACGTGATATATGTCACTGACACCTGCGCTTCCCTAGTCGAAGGTAGAAACATCATTAGTCTGTGCGTCTGGCTTCTGTTCAGATGTCATTCATCACAGAACATTTTTTTAATCTTCGACAACAAAGTTTGCTTCCTCAAAAAAACGAAGAAAGTACGAATAAGTACGAATAAAGGGACATGCACGCAGCAAGAATATGGAATGATCGTCGCCTTTAAAAGGTGCAGGCAGTAGGCGGTGTGATGTGGTGTGTAGTGAGGGGGGGGGTGAATCAGGCTTATAGTCGGCTTTCAACCACGCATGGTCATATCACCGACTGCAAGTTGGATTCGGTGGTATATGCAGGTGTATGCGTGTAGTGTGGACCTGTCTTGTTTGGGCCGAACGATCTACGACCGACAATTTGTGGGTGCCGAGCCACCGATTCAATTCCGCCACAGGTGAGCAGAAAGGAATCACTCAGACCATTTATACTGACTCCGAGTCGCCCAGTCGGATGTCTAACTCTTTAATGCTAAGCGCCAAGCTGAGAAGCGCAAACCTCCTATTTTTTACGTCTTTGGTGTGACGCGGTCGGGCATCGAACCCCGGCCTCCCGCAACCCGAGCAGACGCTCTAAATACTGTGCTACGCGGGGGCGGTGGTGTGTGGTGAGTGGTGTTTTTAAAAAAAACCCACCGAAACGTTTTCAAAAGCGAAAACGGTGGTTTTCCAGATGGTTTCAAAATAGCCCTGGCAACTCCATTGCTGCAAAAAGTCTTCACTTGACAAAGATCTGCACCAAAAAACTACCCCCCTGTGTCAAATTTTAGCTTTGTGTCAAAACATGTGGAAAACGTGATTGCAGAAATACTATAGTCCAGCTACACAACAAGAATCCACATAACCGGGAACAGACCTACGCTAAATATTCTACAGAACAGCGGTGTGGAAAATCGGGGATCAGTTACGTTTGGGTATCAAGCGCGGTGCGCTTGATCGAGTGGTAGCATGCCACTCCCGACTTCAGACCACTGGGTCCCGGGTTCGAAACCCGGTGTATTCAAGTCTGGGGGAGTCTCATCCTTCGTATCATTGCCCGGCGGCGGTCCGTCGCTCATAAGATCCTGGCTGTTAAGACGCGACGTTAAATAAACCAATTCACTCACTCACATTTAGAGTATGAATCGGCAGAAAGTCGCTGCCCTTACCTTGCTCCATCTTTCTGTTGCTATACAATTGATCATTCTACCCTTTTGGCATCCTTCGTAACTGGTTTGCCATTGCAGGAACTGCTATACAATTGACTCATATCTCATCATATCTCATATCTCGCTCAACAGATTAAAGTTGGGGCACAACATCCAGTCCCTTTGCTGTTCCTTTCAGTGTGCCACAGGGCTCTGCATTGAGTCATTTCTCTTTTGTTTTGGATGCTTTACCATGTATACCACGCCTCCCAGCAAAATCACACAGAAACATGCTGTCGAACGCCAAACGTACAATGTATGCATAGGATACCCAGATTTACGTTTCCATCAACACTCAAAAAATCAACCAATCACTGCAATCGTCGTCGGACTGCCTTTCAGTATTAAACAATAAACTGGATGAAAAGTACCAACTTGAAGATAAAACTAAATCCTGATAAAAACGAATTTCGTCTGGTAGGACCATTCAGATCTTTCTTTACTGTTGGGCTCTTTGCTTATACAACTTCATCATCTGAAAATGTTGTTAGGGTCACGTTGTCATTTTTATGAACAGTGAAACCTGTCTTTAAGACCACCTGAGAAATAGGGACAGCCTGGGAATTAAGGACAGCTACTTCTTAATCAGTCCTTAGGTCTACTCAGTACATAGAAATGGACCTGGAAAATAAGACCCCCTCAGAATTGAGGACAGTTTTGACAGTCCCTTGGCTGTCCCTAATTCCCAGGTTCCACTGTACACCATTCATTTGCCACATACGTTTCGAATACATGCAGCTCATTTAGATGAGCGACCCGCGGCGAGTAATACCATAAGCTACCAGGCAGTCCACGTCCCCCTTTTACAAAACTGAATAAAGTAGTTTTCCTTCCTTCAAACAGTAGAATTACTGTCGCAAATTATTTACACTCATGTGGGAATTCTTTACTTTTTGCCTGCATGGTATTATATTACTACGTCTATGGTTCGTAGCATTGTCTTAGTACCTCAGCTTAGCAGGACCTGGTAATCAAGGGCTACAATTACTTTTTAACATGTAAATAACCTCATTTAGGCAGTGTGCGGCTCACAAATTGGATCTATGCATGCTTGGTGTGAACGTCACGGAATAATTCTATTAACGATCCATCAAAACGGGGCATATCCCTAGAGAAGGTCGCCCGTACGAGTGTTGAGTCACAATATCAATGGGGTTCCGTCCCAAATATAACGAGAACACTCTTCGTGTTCTGATATAGCGGTCATTCCATTGCCAGTGCTGTAGATGAAAGAAGACGTTTGAGGCAGTGCTTGCAAAAGCCGCAGAACTTCATATTAAAAAGATTTGAAAATGCTGCGACGGTACAGTATAAGATCAGCATTTAAAGCATACATTTTCCTGTCATTCGTCTCTGGCACGACAGGACAGAGGGATGCTAATACTGCTCCCAGTAGTATTTTCCGCAAGCTGCTAAACCAGCAGGATTATCGGCGATCAGACCCGCCTAGGTTAAACGAGACGACAGTGGTTAGATTGGGTATGTATATCCCTAGGATTCACGGTATCAGTGAAAAGACACAGGAATTTTCCATTACGTTTTATTTGCGTCAGTGGTGGACAGACCCAAGACTAGAGTTCAGTCACTTCCACTCAGCGCCATCGCAAATAAATCTCGGCCAAGATTCTTGGGAGACACTGTGGATCCCAGACATATATTTCCAGAACCTGAAGGATGGGGAATATGTGGATATGACTGTTTCTAATCGTCTAATAACGCTGAGTGTGACAGGTGAGATTTATTACGCAACTGCAATAAAAGCTGTATTCACCTGTCCCATGAAGGTCAATAAGTACCCGTTTGATACTCAGATGTGCCCAATAGTTATGCAAAGCTTCAGTAGCATGGCCGATGTTCTAAAATTTGAATGGTCATCGGATTCAGCAGTGAACTTAAGCCCTGACATTCATCTTTTCAGCCACACAATTCTTGAGATTATTCAACAGGACTGCTCGCAAAATTACAGCATTGGGACCGCCCCCTGCCTCTTTGCCAACTTTCAGTTACAACGGAGATATGAACGTTTAATAATCCAAATTTATTTTCCGGCTGTTTTGATGGTCATCTTGTCCTGGATTCCGTTCTGGATTGACACTAGTATTGACATTTTAGTTGGCCTAATGATTGTTATGGCTTTGCTGATGCAGACTTCGACCGGTGATATATCACAAATAAGCTACATCACAGCTATGGGAGTATGGTTTGTGGTGTGTATTTTATATGTGTTTTTGTCATTGGTGTTGTACACAGTCGCTCAGAGATTCAAAGAACTTCAAGACATCAGGCTAAGAAAATTTAGAGTGTGGTCCAGATTTCTTTTGCCTGTGTCATTTTGCTTGTTTTGTGCGTTTTATTTTTTTATTTACATTTCACTACGTATTTGAAGCTGTATCGGGGTGAAAAATTAATTTATGCTACCCAAGGTTTACCCAAGCAGTCTGAAGCTAGGTTTGTATGTGGATGAAAAACAACGATGACGTAGGTTGAAAAGGGCTTTTATTGCAAAAGCCGATATTACGTAAGTATTACGTAACAAAGACGAATGTTTGGTTTGTAATACCCTTTACTTCTTCCTTGGTATCATAAACGCAATTTAAAAATATGCATGTTTAAATTTTCTCTTTTCTGTTGAAGATCGGCAAGGAATCACCGGGAATGAAAAAAGGATTAGTTACGCTTCAGTGAGGACATAAAATAATGATTAAAATGAAAAAAATGCATGCATTTAAACATATTTGCCAGTATTTGATCGTCTAACATAAACCATTCCGTTTATGGCACACATTTGGATGGGTTTCCATGATATTTAAGAGTCACGTATGCTTTGCTGTAATGTACAACCAGACCACCTTTGAAGAAACCTGATGTCAACGCTGTGTTTAATACGGTGAAATACAAAATATTAAAATACTGGTAAAAGAATAATAACAAAACATTATCACATTATTGTTTAGCACTCTCCATAAAACTGCTTGAGGCGCTTTACACATAAAAATATAAATAAGACATGGTATACTTTAAAAGCTTACAATGTAAAATACCACAATGACTACTGAAATACATACGCCAGTTTCTAAAATATATTGATAAAATGCTCTCCAACTGAACCTTCAATTGTAAGAATGTACTGTTTTTATTTCTAATGGAAGGGTATTCCAGAGACTTAATGCCAAGTATTGATACGTATAGCCACTATTATATAATAGCAGATATTTGTATATAATATGGCTATCGGCGATATATATTTGCGTGCCTGTGTGAAGCTCGCAATTGTGACGTTTTTATAAGTTTTACTTGGAGTGTTTCTTCATAAATTAAGGGATGGGCAGATATAAGTAGCTCAAGATCTAGCAAAACTACTTTAGTTTTCGTGTTTGGGGCAATTATAAGGAAACAATAGTCAAATATGACTTAAATAGATTAAGAACCGCACCCGTGAGGTTGGAAAGTTGATATCAAATATAGAAACTGAGGTACGTCTGTCAGTAGAGTAGATAGGTATAGATAGATGAAACAGATACCGGTAATATAGGCTTTATGAGTGTTGAAAGTTGATATTAAATATAGAAACTGAGGTACGTCTGCCAGGTATAGATAGACGAATGAGATACTGGTAATATACGTGTAGGCTTTATCAACTAATTGTATGAGGATATTTGGCACTGGACCTTCCGTCTAAGGCTGATGATGATGCCGTGCACTGTGTTTTTACGGAATGGTCTCGATTTTAACAATACACCTGTTTCAGAATAAATGTAATTGTGTAACTGGTGCAGGAGTACTTAAGTAATAAACACAACTTGGCGCTGATAAAATAATTAAGGTTTTGACTTCAGATTCTACTATTCCTGCTTTTTAGCAGTGCTGTTGGATGTGAATCCTGCAACTCCGGCCCTAGTATTGGGGAAGACAGATTGACGCCAGGTCAACCAATTGAGCAGGGGCCAGAACGTCTACGTTACATTGTATGCTGCACGGATTTATCATTCTACCTGTTTCCCATAGTTTAGTACATTCGTATATGATTCTCCGCGACTCATTTTTTAAAATGTTTTAAATTTTTGTATTTTATAAAGTAATAGTGCTCTGTAAATATTTAAAGGCTGCAAATGATTCTTCGAAGGATTTCGCTATGTCAACACAATGTCATAAGGTGTCAATTTAGTGGCTTCTTTTTTGTGTATTTTCCTCGCATAATTTGTTCTCCCTATGTATGTGTGTGATCTGATGATGATGATGATGATGATGATGATGATGATGATGATGATGATGATGATGATGATGATGATGATGATGATGATCAAATATGGTCAATTATTTTTAACTATTTCATAATACAATTTTGTGACCAGTGAACCCGGGAATAAATGGTCAATTATTTAATGGATTTTATAACACGACTCTGTGTCTGAATACCCTTCCTTTCTGTGCTGTCACGTGTGCATTTGCCGACACACAAATATTGTGGAATTTTAGTTGGCCAGTGGGTTATTTACCCAACAACGACCATATTTGACCGTACACACAGGCGCTTCATACATTTGTTCAGCAACGGCCATATTTAATTTATGCAATCTCAGACAAACGCTGGATCGTGCCTTTTATCACAAAGTACACACACTCCTATCTGAGCCTACATGACATAACATTATACAAGCAACCTATATGCAGATCCAGAACCAAATGTACTGCTAATTCGCAGGGCCACAAAGCTATGTCCTAAATCGCGATCATTTTATCCCTCCTTGGGAAGTAATCCTTCCGTTTTTCGTAAGATTATTAAACGTTACCGTGGATTCCTCTGTCTCTAATGCCATACCGCAGGCTGCGGAATTCCAGATAGTGAGGCACTCGGGAAGGGGCTCCCGCCATGGAACACGAGGGTTAGCAAACAGAACTAATGCTCACATGATGTACAAAATGTATATATGAAGTGCTTTCCAGCTTTATTGTGTGAGGCAAAACGGATAATATAATGAGATTATATACATTTGGTGGGCTGCGAGCCTTCTTATTTACTGATCACCCTGAATTCATTTTACAAAATCAAGCGTAATATATTACTGCGATGTTTGAGTAGCTGCAGCCGTACATAAACCAAAGAGGAACTTACAGCTCACAGTGCAAATCAGTACTGCACTCCCATTCATTTACCCTGTGCTTGGATTAAGTTCATCCTACCTCTGCTCCAGTCACACCCATGTTATATGGGATTCATGGAGAATTAACGGGTTGTTTCGGTGTTTCGTCTGTCCGCTGAGGTAAGCCATATGATTCTCGTAGTTTAACACGTGTCTGTCTGAGGGTCTCAATGTTCCACATTAATGGCCTCTGATTTCGCACTGATCAGACGACGTTACAACTAATTGTGTGGGATTTATATCTCTATTTCCCATTCCTATGTGATGATTTCAAATATTTATAGTACAAAAGTAGTTATTAAATGAGACTATGTATTTTAAGATAAAGTAATGAGTCCAGTGAGATTAGGCTATCGAGCTGAACACCAACGCATGTGTCGAAAAATAGTACTTTCTCACAGCAAATTAACCCAAACATGCAAGAACCCGGTTTACTTTCGTAGTCATACATTTACAGGAAATTACTTTATACCTAGGTATGCCTCGGAGCAAAGGACGCCTTAGTGTAATAACTCAAACATCTCAAATTCTCGTTGCCTGCCATTTTCTCAAACAACACAAACCAACACCTCACAGTAAACATGCTGCGAGCCCGGGAATTCCGGATATAAACAAAAGTAGGGCATCTAGTCAACATTTTTTCTAGAATGGTTTATTTTTGGGATTTCACTCATTAACGTAGGCCATACTGTCGAGAATTCCAATGTTTGGCTGATTTGGCTTTGGTCTAATTTTGCCTTAGTCTGCGCCTGTGAACGAATAAGACTTATTTTTTTATCAAAGTATGCATGGTATCTGAGGTTTGTCTTTACAGCCTTAATAATAATCTAGGTCTTGTATTTCAAAAATCACTAGATCACCATATCGCAGGCAATGCCACAACTTAAACAGCAATTCCAAAAGCTCTTACTTAAGTAAAAGCTTGGACTGAAGCTAGTCGCTAAGAGATCCAGATTTCAGGTGAGAGTTTCCCCCCGGTTCTGGCAGCTGGTATTTCCTCGCTTTCCCAGCTGGCTGTATTGAGAGACGGGAAGAAGTTCCACGCTGAACGAGTTGGTAATGAGGCGATGCCGCAGGGCTCCACTTTTCCTCTATTATTCGTTCACTCACAGACTCACAGAAGCATGAAGCTAGCAGGTGTTTCATACCCGATGTTTTGGCAGGCGAATAACTGTGCATAGCGTTATTCAATTTTCCTGATGGACGCTTCGGGTTTTGTTCCGGCTGATATTGTCTTGAGAAGGCAGCAGAACAGAGACATGTTTCTGCCTAAAGGAAGATAATTTGATCTTCTGTAAACTATGTTTCATAAAAGATGAAATTCAAGCATATAGTCCTACATTTTATAGAAAGATGGTAGTAATGTACACCACAAATGTAGAAAACTTTTTTTTTGGGGGGGGGGGGGGCGTTGCGTTGATTCAAAAACATAAATTTGGGGCCGTACCGTTACATGTTTATCATTGCAGCTTGATCCATATGATATTTTTTTCCTCATACATGTTGTGGTTACAACTGCTGTCCAACTATTTGCCTTATTGTAGCCATTGCATATTTACTGCATCAGATCATAGGGAATTTCTTTTCTGTCTACATGCCTGTACGCTTTAGGGACCTGACAGCTGCCGGCATTCTAGAAGAGATTTTGTATTACGTTGTAACCCACGTTCCGAAGCGTCGTGTGTTCCTGTGTCATTCCTTTAGCCTCTTCAGTTGAGTTACTTTTAGAATGATTGCACGTTGATGTGTGGGTATTCCATTATGGTCCTGGGTTGTTGGTTATTCTGCGAGAGTATCATTGATAGTTTCTTATAATCTTGTTTATTAGTGCTTGTTTGATTCTTACAATTTGCCCACGAAAGTCTATGGATACGTAGTAATGGCAATCAGGCCAGGTGTCACCTTTATCTTCTTTCCTCAGTCGATCTATATATGTCTACGTCGTATTGTGCTAATACTGGTTCAAATATTCAAATCAGGGATTATTAAAAGAACATTAATATTGACAATAATCCGCGAGTAGCATTTTACTAAACACAATGTACAAACCTACTTAGCCCACTAGCGAACGTGCATGCTATGATATTATCGGAGATAGATTATTCGTGCAATACTCGTTTGTTACATGTGGGGAACCTGTTTGTTTTTCACCAGGATGTCTGTGGGCTGTAGGTTCGAATCCAGCATGGCCGTGAACTCTTTTGTCTGTCATCTCCTTTTGGCGTGATCTTCCTGGCTCGGCGTTGGCAGCCATCATTCGTGAAGAAAGATTGCAGAGATCGTTTCATGCGATTTATTTCAGTCCAACTGTCGTATTAAGGAATTTTACAATATTCACGCTCTTTGCAAAATAAAACATTTTAACATTTCTAGACAGCCATCATTCGCCTAATCGCAGATTAGCGCGGATCAGAAATAATAGACGTGTGAGGTTGATACGGAATAGATTTCATGTTTCACTGGCCAGATAAATGGCTTTCGGGCGTGGAGGGACATTTGCCAGGGTTTTTCCGATGAAGACAGACATTATTGTACATTACCAAGCCATATCTACGCCAGTGATTAACGGCATCTGGATCGAGCAGGCATTCCGGAAAGTTCGGATTCTGGAACGCCTAATGACGTTTTTCCAGCTTCCACGTACATGTATATAGATAGCGCTAGCCTATAAATCCGCTTACATCAGGATTGTACATCAATCCAGCCTACCCGCATGGACGATTGGCTCAATCGAAGCCGTTAACTGCAGACTCCATTGCTACCACTCTGTAGTGTATATATACACCAAAGTGCCCTGGCACTTTACATACCAACTCTCGCATTGTTTTCCGCCGGAAGATACACCTCGGGATCCTTACCCTGGACATCAGTTTGAAGCAATGTATCCGATTTTTCCGGTAACCGACTCATATACTGTTCTATCTTCTGTCTGCTTAATATTGTCGGATTTTCTCTCGTTCCTTTACGTCCGAGGTATATCGGTGCTGAAACATGCATAACTGCATTGCACTGATTCAATGCTGAACACGCTTTGGGGTATATACGCATGTATTGGTTATCTTCGGCCAGGACAATCTCATGATATAGGGGTGTCAAAAGAATTAGTCTATGTGGGGGATACCCTGCAGATTAGAATGCTTGCAAAAATGAAACACCCTACGCCGAACAGATTAATATTACTTCTGTTCATGTAACTTCGTCAAACCACTTGGATTAGAGTTTGGTGAAAATAGTAAATCCCAAAAATCCACTGAATGGTTCCAATATGATGATGGAAGAGAGCTAAGGTCAAACCTAACCACACTGGACACACCCTATGAGCCCAAATGGTCGTCAGTTTTTATTTTTCGGTTTCTCTCTACGATTAGCAGTTAATAAGAAAAGTGTTGAACTCATAAGATTGATTTAAATATTTTAGTTCAAAATTTACATGTCAAATTCCTAAAGTGATATATAGTGTTTGTGTACTGTCACAGAAGAGTTCTAGAGAACGTTCGTCTTTCATTGGAAAAGACTTGAAAAGTAACTGTATGAGTAGCGGGGTAGTGTGTGGATTAAAGCGACCACTATTTATCACAGCTATTGATCTCGCAGATTCCGACAATAACACATCCTGAAATATGGCTCAAAATATGAGTCGTTTGAAAATCACGCAATGTTGCAGTTGGATCACCCATTATGAACCCCCCAAACCCCCATTCCCACATGGCAGTCCTGGAAATATGAGGGGGTCAACTATTTAATCTTCTGTAACACTTGACGCCAATTGTCCTGGTGGTGTGTGTATATGTGGATATTGAGTTAGTCACAGAGATTGCCCAGTACGTTGGATATATCCTTTTTGTCGGACATTTTATAATACAGAGCGTTGGCCTCTATCCGCACGGTACTATAACGTGCGGATATTTCCGTATCGGGTAGCTTTAGTAGAATCAGTGATGGGTATGTAGGAATAACGCCACTGCAGTGACTGATTCAATATCGGCTGTAGCAAAGTGAATAACTTTAATTGAAGGTATTGACGGATTTGTAATTGGAATTTGACTGAAAGAAACTATGTAAAGTATATATCAAGTCAAAGATCTGAACAAAATGCCACGTTGTCTTATTTGAATAGTATTTTAAGTGGTGAACAGTCATACCAGAGTTGTTTCGTGGCATATAAACTTAACTTTTTGACATGTGAGAAAATTTCGACATACATGCATAGGCCAACAAATGTGACAAATGCGGGCTGTAACACTTGATGCATATTGTATTTTTGATATATGAGTGCTCGTTTGGCGAGCGGGCCGGGAAGATTAAGGTGGTGGCAAATTCATGATTTGTATGACAAAATATTACCGACAATACACGAAATATACTGCTTAGCCATGCCAAAACTGAATAGGAAGCGCCTACTCTATACTTCCCACGATATATGAATGTATGCATATCAAAGCGAATTAAGTGAAAGCGAATTGATTGCTTGCATTAAATGCGGTTTCACTTTTGGTATTGCGGACATTTTCACATGATTTCCTGTTATAGCCATATGCTGATTATCAGAATATCTAGTAACATGCAGGTTGACTATCGTGGCCGGGTGCTAATAACGGCTATGGATTGCAAACTGACTGATGGGTAATAGATTTTCGTGGGGTGGAAACTACAATGCAATTGTCTAATTATTGCCTCTATTTACCACAAGATGCGTTTTTGCATTTGCTAAATACGCATACAGAACATAGCACGACAGTGAATGTGAGAATAATATTTATTAGGGATAAATTCAAAAGGTAGTAACTACATATTCCCCGAGAAGTCGAACAGAGCAAAGGGGACTTTTCATGCTGCAACTACAATGTAATCGACTACAACAACCACGGGCTTATGCAATAGTGTCCAGTACAGACGCTCGAAAAGATGTTAGGCAGACTCTAGTGCTGTCTTGTTATTATATCTAACTATGAAATAATGCTTTTTATGTGGGATACTGACAAAGTATCGAAACACACCAACGAAGCGACAAACCTATCTCACAGCTGTTCCATCGCCCGTGATAGGATTTCGTTTGGCAACCTGAAGGTATCTAGGTATGTAAATTCTCCATGTCAATGCCATGTAATTAATAGGTCGGCTGAATACACGATTGAAATGAACTTTGGCACAATGACGTCAGGAAAGTCAAGGCCAGTTCGACAAGATGGGTTGAATCAGTGTTTTGTTTCATCCTATTTACTTTGCGATTCCGTATTATAGTCTTAATATCGCTTTGCTGCAAAGCGCTTCTAAACGGCGTCTTATGGAAGGAAACGTGCTACAAGTAGGACGCAAAGAATCATACTAATACACCCTTTGCTATATCCAACTGCATTACAAAATCCATCGTGTTTTAGGTTCACTTTAGTTGGTAATTGAACGTATCACCTTTGAGATCTTCCCCGAACCATAAATGCCCGAATCTTGGTTAATTAAGCAACGTCATATGACAGATCGTGTTGACTGTTGTTTTAAGCGGATATGTGCTCAAAAACGCTTGCTATGAAGCCAAAGGGGTTATCATATGATACACTCTTTGATGAAACTAGGAAAGCAAACGGTATCTCAAGATTAGTCAATATGAAAATGGGCACCAGTGTTTTTCTTATGTTCACTGTCCTGCCCTGCGTGTGGTCGGGTGATTGGACGAAGATACGTCATCATGGCATCAGTGACATAAACTTCGTATATCCTGATTTGTCACCGCGTTTTATGAACATCGAGTCAGACACCAGGCGACCACAGTCTGCTTTCTGTCCTGCTGACAGCGGTAAAATTATCATGCAGTGCATAAGAGGCTTCCTTTGGTTAGATATGAACGGGTTTCCTTGGGGATATAACAAGACCCATCAACATGAACAAGAGGAACAGTCTCGGAGTAATATGGGAGACCCATTGGACCCAATTAATTATACCTGTGCGGAGTTTGATGCATATCAAACTTGTTTAGAATATAATCATATTCCAGATGAATGCTTGTTCACCCCAGGGGGAGGTGCCTTCAGCATAAACGTGCTATTCGACGTTATTTGTCACATAGAAAAGCCTAGTATAAATTTGCTTCGCTCCATGGAGTGCCTGCAGAAGAGCCGTGTAGTAGATCTGATCGAGTTCCATCTCGCCAACAGGTATGACTCGGCAGTTCTGGACAGAGAACGTCAGGGAAGAAAGAACGCATTTTTCACTTTTATGAACAGCGAAACCTTGTTGAACATGTCAATTGTCCCTAATGTGGTTGCAACTTCAATTGCCGGCGGACTTGTGTGTCTTGAGGAACGTGGATTGGTGCAATACATACCTGAGATTGTTAGTCGAAACTGTGACAACTACGCTGTAAGGTTAGTCAAAAGGTACTTCGCTGAATATCGTCAAACGTTTACAGTAGTTGCAAAGAAAATCGGATTCTCAGATGTCTGTAACAACCACGCCCAGGTTAAAAGAGTGCCAACACGAAATTTGGCAGAGCAAGGTTTTGCCCCAGATCTTGGCAAATTGGGAACTAAAGAAGAATTTGAGCAGTTTCTGGAACGCTGGGCTTCAGGGAGTGCATTAGATACAATATTCGGAAAGTACCTCCTTGGTCGTATCAAAGAGATACCAGTGAAAGCTATGTGTGATATTCACAATTTAGATCTGGAAGTCAGCACATGTACATTGGCCACCGAAGATAAAGAAGAAATAAGCAGATTTAACGTATTATATGCTGCACATTCAGAGAACTTATTTTCGCACCATGGTCCACCATGCCAGAGGCTGGACATTTTACGTTCCTGCTGGAATCTTTTAGCATCAATCTGCGGTGAGGAATATCTCCGATATTTCAATCATACCTTTACCCTGATAATCGGTTCCTGTGGTATTAAGAGAGAAATGGAAGATATACCCTGTCAGTGGCAGGATACCCTATATAAATACTATATTGGAGCTTCAGAAGGTGGCAATCTCTGGCCCACAGGTTATAACTTGTTACGCAGACCGATGGAGTTACAATCCGGGACTCATTTCATGGGGGAACTTTTGAAGTCAGCATCTTCTCTCTTCTATTCCCTAAAAGAGTCAACAAGCGAAATTGGAAAAAGATGTAGCCAAACACCAGCCGATAGTATTAGGATATTCTTTAGAGACTTGAACTATGAAGCGTTTGATTTGTATAAAGGCATATACTTGTTACAGCATGTGCAACCGATCCACGTGAACAGTCTACATGTGCAGTCTGATCACTCATCTTACTGCTAATATAGCCCAGAGAACTGAACATCCCGTCGCATTGCCTGCGTTGTACTCCAATGCATTTCTGTGGGCAAACAGGTTATGCTGTAACTTAAGTCTTTTTTGCTAATTTTGTACTGGCATCAAAGTGTAAAAAAACACTCTTTGCTGGCATTTCTGTACTATGTCACGATGTGTATTTCACGTTATGCATTTTTCATATATAAGCCATTCCCTCTATTTGACAAAGTTTGGAGAGAGAACCTGGAAGGTATTTCGCTAACATGCTGCTGTTGTGTAGCAGTAACTGGAAGTCTAATGTCAGGAATCTGATATTGTATTGGAATTATTTTCAGTTGTTCTGAATAGAACGTTTCCTTGTATATTGTGGTGTTCCGCTCTCTCCTGTGGTTTACCAATCAACTATGTGGCTCTGAGTTGGACTAGGGGATTTTCCTTGACGAGCGCGACGCCCAGGACAAGCGCGCGTACGGTCCCACGCCTTTGAGCGCGGCGACCTGATTTATATTTAACCGGGCCCCACTGTAAGTGACTGTCCTTGGGAAGGACGGGACGAGTAGGACAGAGTCCAGAGATC
>JAAUYG010145906.1_pt1 | contig 20690 bp, 12 predicted proteins | sample 7278091 | NCBI WGS metagenome assembly JAAUYG01 (sample SAMN14350201, study PRJNA611818) | marine sediment metagenome | isolation source: surface marine sediment (0.6m) | place: French Polynesia: Moorea | collected 2018-08
ATGGGCCTCTAATTTGCCACAAATATAAACCAAGCCCAAGTGAGAAATATTATACATGCCATACATATAGTGACTGTTGCCCCCCCCCCCCCCCCTCCGACCCCCACCCCTGTAGCTGAGTTACTGCCAGTGGAACAACACAGCAGGTTGTGAACAAACACATGATCTCCCTGACTTCCCTTTGCTCATAAAGTGTCTCAGTGTAGTTAGTTTTGTCATTTGCACGGCAGAACATGTATATGTACTACAGTTCGGCTTCAACAGCCTTGGTAGAGGAACTGGGACTGAGTTGAGGGGATAGACAATAAAGTACTAGGTAATGAGAAAGTACATGCTATTTGTAATGGCAGTCCTGCATAGGGTGCACGCCTTCATCCCTAATCTCGGCACATTGTGCTGTATACGCAGCAAGCTGTACTTTATATCTTAGTTTGTATGGTTGTGTCTATAAAGTCCGATATGTAATTACATTACGTTACAGAAAGTTTGACATTTGTCACAACCATCCATAGCTTGTTTCGCTGCATTCTCTTTAGCTGGGTCATCATCATTTCTTGTGGCTCAGTCTTTTGTTACCCGGCCACCCAGTGTCAGGTTGTCACTGTCTTTCTGATACATTCCTCTCCTGTAACTCCAACGTAGTAGGAATTAGGAGTACATGCAGCAGCAGGTTTGTACCTCTCAACCCCAACCCCAACCCCATACCTGGTTGGCACCTCATACCAAGGCCTGTCACAATAATCTGTTGGCTGAGGGGGACAGTGACAAATCAGGGGGGACAACCCAGACACCCCGGGTAAAGACTGGGGAGGGGGAGTGGAGGGGTAAAGGTTGGAATGAAAGAGAGGAAACCCCTGGAACAAAGTCCTCCTTGTTTTACCTGAGACACTGTTTAAACCAGTGCCATCACAGCTAATTGCCGGTGAGAAGTCATTCATATTCCTTCTGGGACTCTTATCAACACTGTGACAACCCACCCCAGTGTGTGGCCGATCTTTTTTTTTTTTCTTATATATATTCGGCTATACTACTATCTCCCAACATTAACCTGTGCCTGTAACATATCCAGGCTAGCAGTTATGCCTGTCATTTCTGAATGGTATAAATCCAGTTTGAAGTTCATTGGTAAAGCCCCCAGAGAGTTTAGACTGGTGGGTGGTTTTGTGGAAAATGAGGTGAATGCAGAGAGTGGTTGAATTACAACATTGCTATTATACTTGCATATGATAGATCTGAAGGGGGGGGGGGGGGGTAGGTTTGGCGGTTGTCAGGAGGCTGACTCTTACCAGTCATGCCCTGCAGTGTCTGTAGAGTGTTGACAACTATCTGGATACCAGCTCTGGCAGCTATTATGCTGTATGGATCCAGGATGCTGTTTATGGTGGAAATATCTTGTGACCAGATGGTTAGAGTAAAAATCCAGCTGACACACCCATGCAGCAGTCACGATGGCTTTTGTTTGGTGCCTAGAGCCAGTTCCCAAAAACTGCCCCCCCCCTCCCCTCATACATGCACAGGCCAAAAACCACAATCATATAAATATATATAATCCATTATTCATGCCATGCTTTTGGTTAATCTTATTTAGGTCCACCCTTCCTGTTATGATTCTGTATTATATGATTGGATTGGGGGAGGGGGGGGGGGGGCTAGTGAACGGGTATCCAGTTTCTTCCTGAATCTGCAGTCTGTCCCCCCAGGGTCCATTGTAATTGGCTGGGTGGGCCCTGTCCTGGACCTTCACAGCCCATTGTCCCTGTCCAGCCGATGTGGAATTAATGAGGTCGGGTAATATGGGATCATATGACTAAGGCTGAACAGCACTGGCATATCACCACGCCCTTCAAGCTGAGGATGACCTCAGCCATAAGGAATAAATACATAACCTGTCCGGGCGTGATGCTGCTGCTTCAGCATTGGCGTTGGTGATAGATTGATGTTTGTCACCCTGGGGCTAAATGATGCCCCCCACCCCCTGACCAGTGTCAGTTTCACCCCAGGGTTGGGGAAATGGGCAGTGTGAGGATAACTTCCCCTTGTCACTTCAGCACAACACCTACATGTACTAATGCATGGAGGGAATGGCTGTGGAAACAAATCGGCACGAATTATGGACATTGTCTTGGGTGTTATCATTGATCCCCTGTAGTAGTGGACAGTTAGACCCCCACCTATCCCTTACTGGAGGATGACCACTACCCTGTGGTGCATGGTCCCACCCCTACTAGTGGCACCTCATCGCATCGGGTACTCCTTTCTGCCCCCTTACTCCCTTGGATATATCCCTGCACAAGCTCATCCCTGGCCGACTCCTGGTACATACCCAATCTCCATCCCATAAATCATGCCACCTTATGGATCATGCCTCCACGCCCCCTTCCACAGACCCATCTTCTAATGACTTGCCCCTCCCACCCAGCAATTAATAATTTCTCCCTGCCCACCGGGGAAGCTTATCATCACACCAGATAATAGTATGGCACCCAGAGGTCATTAACATTCCCGCTAGCTGTCTAGCATGGCAGTATCTCCCAGTATGCTACCTCTACCAAGACTTCAGGCAGCTGGCCTTTGCGTAAGTGATTTGGAGAATTCAGTGAATCTGAGACCCAGGGCCCAGGAGAACCTGCTAGATGAAGACACCCCAAACCTCGTAGGTACCCCATAAAGATCACAAGTCCAGAATTCTCTTGATAGTCATGTAGAAATGTGAAAAAAAAGCTCCCATTTTCCTTCCCCAATCCCTTCCAACAAATTCCTCATGATTTGCTCTTCATAGAGCGATAATGAAAACAAATTATCAGCCATTAGTCAAGATATGGACGGTATATAAGCCCTATATAGCAGGCCCCGAGATAGACCCATAATGTCAAGTGGGGCAGCAGCCAGTGATGCCATCTTTATGGCCTCTTTGCACAAGTGGATACAAGTGGAGATAAGACGCCCCTCCCTCTAGAGTAGTTCTGGCCTCTTTGGTGTTGCCGCTGTGCTACTAAACAGTTCCCATTGTAGCTGTGATTTTGGGACATACAAGACATCAACACAGTGGTCTGACAATATTTCATGAAGTCTCTTTAGATTTTATACTGTCAGTGGTACCAACAGCAACCTGTGGTTGGACTGTGTGGTCTGGACTACCACCCAGGGATGAATCCAGAACCACTCCCCAGAGACGCTTCTCTCTCTTCCCAGCTTTCCACACCCCAATCCTCGGCCTATTGGGGGCTGTTACAGGGTACTAATGGCCTGCTGCAAGGGAAGATTAATGACCCTGCTCCGGTATATCACCAGTAATGTTCAGCCTAGCTGGGAATCCAGGCTTTTGGCTGTTCTGTGTTCTGGATAACCAAATCCAGAACAGAGGGGTGTCCTCCATGTCTGATGTTGTCTGCATGGAGGCAGGAATGATATGGATTTGTGACAGACTCCAGTCAAAACATGTTTAACTGGGACATATCTTTCTTTTTGAAAATGACTCATATTTACTGCAACAGTGGCATTTATTTTATATATTAGGAAGAAAATTTAGCCCCAATATATTCCTTATATGATTGTACAGAAACCATTTGGGGACCAGCAAAACCCCCGCCAAATTAACTTGTCTTGAGCACTGTCAAAGTTCAGGTTTGGGGTCTGGCACATCATATTTCCCCACAATATACTGTTGCAACCACACATTTATCTTCCATGGTTGCTATCTTGCACCAACAGTGAACAATCATGTCAGGGTTCAAAGCAATATACGGCAAGAAGCAGCAGTGATGGCAGAGCAGGGCAGCAGAGAAGAGTAAAAGGTGGACGTTGGCCTGTTATGTTCCCAGGCAGCAGGGAGTGAAGCAGGTGTGGAGTGTCAGTTTCTATCAATGTCTGTCTGTCGGAGACTGGCTGCCTGAAGATCCAGTTTTGACAGAACCCTCACCTCTCCTATCTCCCCAAGTCTGGCCACAGTTTAGATGCACCAGAGAGTCCCAGTGCACCTGCTCATTGGGAGAGCTCAGAGCTTCTTCTCTCCCGGCTACCCCAGGAATTCCACGTAGAGTAGAAAATCTCTGTGCTGTTCCTGCCTCAGTGCTGATTGACAGGAAGCCAATAATAGACAAACAACTGTTTGGCTTTGTCAGTGGCTACAATCAGATCTTCGGCTTTTGTTCAAGTCAGCAGGAGGTACTTTTTTTCCATGGCTGTTTATGCTGATGGAAACCACTCTGATAATGCAATTCACTGCAACCTATGCATGGTCATGATTTGGGTGAAGCTAAAATTGATTAAAGCATACATTTTAAACATGTTTGCCAGTTAGCTATTTGTGAAGAATTCTAGGTATGTGGGTGTCTCTATCTCTAGATAAGGACAGAGCTTGTTACAATAAGCCAAGACGGAGCAAAGAGATAATGCAGAATTGGCCTGGAAGAGGCTTTGCAGGAAGGCAGTTGCTTCAGACATCACCTGCCAGTGAGCGGTGCCCTAACCTGCCCAGGGCCTTCCAATGGGCAGGGGCCTGCTACTAATTTGCTTTCAATTGGAAAGCCGCCACAAATCTCCGGATGCAAATTACATGGCCGAGAATTACTATAAAATGCAATTTCCTGACAGACTGGGAGGGAATAATGAGGGAGCCCAAGCATTTTTCTGCTCGGCCTCCTGGATAAAAACCAATTTGCACAGCGCCTGGCCTGACCCAGGTGACTTGAAACAAGAGCTCAGTTTGTAGGTAGGAAATAAGGTGTTTGAAGTTGGCAAAGAAAAATTATGTTGAAGTAAGATTTTTGAATGCTCTTCATACAGTTCATAACTAAAGATGATACAGATATTGAAAGTAAGAAGTGCACTTATACTGGATATATGCTTGAATATTTTTGGATCATATGCTCATTGTTTGTGCATATTCAATTCCGTTCAGCACTCTTATTGCATTTTCCACATCCTTTCTATTTCTTGTCTTGATGGCATGGTTTTGGTGAAGTTTTACCATGACCAGACTGTCATCGGACCCAAAATGTCTTCATGTTTTCACAGCCAGTGTGTGGTTGTCTGTGCTTTCTGGAGCTACCCAGTAATCTGGGCCAGAAATAATGACGTCTTTGGCCGGCAATCAAACACCCGGCTGTAGAGTGGCACAGACGGAGGCAGTTTCTGGCTGTCTGTGACTGTTTGTCTGCAGACAGCCAGGGCTCTGTTTGATGAATAATTATCATTGTCTGATGGTCCAATCTTTTCCTGGGAGGCTGCCACTAGCTGAGGGGGACTCCGCTCATTTCCTCTGACAATGCACTTCATTTTCCCCTGTCAGATGAGGCTCGGACCAGCCATAATGGGTATACGGGATTGGCCAAATCACTACAGAAGGCTCACGGCCCTGGGTGTCGGTAAGGGCAAAGGGTGACTTGGAGAGATGGCAAAAAGAACTTTCCCCCACCCCCCCCCCCCCCCCTCCCCTAGGCTGTATAAGCAACTTGGGTGTTTGAGTGATTCTGGGAGGCAAGTAACTTCCACAGAGGTGACAGGATGACAGTCTTATAAAGCTTGCTATTAAGCAATGTAATGATGGCAGACGGGATATTATACAAAACAAAACACACAGTATGACATCATAAGATACGCTGGCCATGCTTGGTGACTTGGTCCATCAACTGACCAATTAAACCTACACATGTGCTTTGTATACTGACCCTACCCTAAACTTTGACCTGGCATGTATGATATGATTTGGCCCTGCAGGATATTGTGCATGAATACATTATATATGTAACCATAAACCAATGCCAATAAACTTGACACAACCTAGTAGTACCACCAGTTTGTGGTATATGTCAGTCCTTCTGGATATGACTTACGATGCTTCACATTTATTTTTAACCAAACGCGAAGGATCCTTTTGGAATGTTTATTGGGTTGCCTGATGTAAAAAAAAAAAAAAAATAATAGGAAAGTGACTTAACATGATGGGCTCTTGTATATTCAGACAGCTGCCTGCCTGCCAGTAATACTTTGACCTCCTGTACTTGACCTTAGCCTCTGGATACAATGTTTAAACAGCAAGAGGGACAGCTCCAAGGAGGAGGTGTGTGTGTGTGGGGGGGGGGGGGGGAGACTTATTTCTCTCATCTTTATTCCACTATAAGAACAGAAGTGCACCCCGGATCCCTATGGGTCTTGTAGATGCCTAGCAGGGATACTTACATTTGATAAGCAACAGAGAACCCTTTGATGAAGTTGTAGGAGAGTGGCAAAATTATAAACATAATCACCTGCTTGGCTTGAGGCATCTGGTGGGAACACTTGGCAAATCTGGAGTGTATCTCCTTATAATAAAACTTGGTAGAGGCTATATACATGTATAAATCAGGACAGGTCTGTCCTTGCCCGGAAGGGGGGTTGGGGGGTCTGTCCTTACGGCTATTCTATGTAAGGAGTCAAAAGAATATGTCATTGCAATGATGTGTGCAATACTGTCCAAAAGTAATAATGCAATAGTATTTTTACTGCATTCACAATTTCCAGGGCATACAGTTATTTCTAGCTTCCGTTACTTTCTGTGCATAACTATGTAATATATTCGAAAGTTTTGTGAGTATGACAGAGAAATTAGCATCAGCCCTCTTACCTCTTAGTAATTTTCAAGCCAGAATGCTGAAGCTTTTGGTTAAACTCAGTCTGGGCCAAGTCAGAGCTCCGGGGTCAGAGCCCAAGCCAAACATCTTTTGATGAAAGGACTAAAGCATTGTTTTAGGGAACCATTACCTGGTACACATATACACCATGTATGAAATATAATAAAATGCCAAAACCAGTCCGCCTGATCTCTCCATTTCAATTAGGCACACAGGCAAAGAGGTCTCTAACTTTGAGCAAAGTAGGAAAGGGACCTTGCTTAATGCTAAAAATCCATCAGCAGAAATAGCGTTTGATATTTGATATTGGCCAATATGGCTAGCCTCTTAGGCTAACTGGAAGGGTGGGAGGAGTACATGGGGTGGGGATGGGGGGGTGGGGATTGATGGCTACTTGGGGTGGACCGAGGATGGCAGCACATCTGCTGCAGAGAATCTATTGTGCTGGGATCGGTTTGATATCAGAAACCTCAGTTCTGGTACACCTGTGTTACAGAGAGGCAGGCAGTCCTCTGTCAGTCCCCGGGCTTTTGTACCTGGGAAGGTAAAGGTGAGAAAAAAACAACAAACGCTGCCCATTAGCAGCATATAAAGCTGTGCCAGGTTGCTGAAGCAGTGGTGGAGCAGGACAGAATTCCTTCCAGTCTGGAGTCCAGAGACAAGAGACGAAAATGAAAATGGTGTGATAGCCGACCAGTCAGGTTGGATGGTATGCTCGAGATGAGACAGACAACATGAAAGGCTTCCTCATGCTTCGCCTGCCTTCTCAGACCACGTTTTTGTCTTTCTGGGTAATCGTGGTATGTAAACTGGCAAACACAGCCGTCAGATTGAAAGCCTTTCATTCTGAGAGCCTGGTAAGGCTGAGGAGCCAGTCTGACACCGATTTGACTGGAACTTCCTGGGTCATGGACCACAAGAAACCTTTCAACTCTTTTTGCCAGAGCAGATATGATAAAATATCTGAAGCTGTCTCAGCTGCTTTTATATATACATCTGTGATTCCAGTAATCAGAACTCTTTCCCCTACAAACCCAAACTGGAAGGATTGAGTTGAGGAGAAAGACTAAGACTTTCTATACAATGTAACACGGCCAGTGGAGGAAGAACAAGGCAGGGCTCCCTCACTCCCGTTCCCAAGAGAAATTCTTATCCCTAATCCTGTTGTGTTTATTTACCTGGGGACTAGTGCAATTTGCAGTTCCAATATTCCAAGCCCCTATTTCAGGGCTGGGGGATTTTGGCCGCTGTTCAATCAGCTCTGGCTAAGTGGTTTGGCCCTGACAGTGACCAGGCAGCTTGTTCCCCACCACCCGCCCTCTCCCCCTCTCCTGTTCCTTTTCCTCCCCATCCAGACCTCCCCCTACCTACCTCAAATGGCCTTAAAAAACTATATTACTATCCCAGCAATTTTAAAACCCAAACCCAAAAGAAAACAGCGTCAAAGTGGCCGAGCACTTCAGCCTCACAGATGGTGACTGACTGCATGGGTGTGCTTCAAACAAGCTCTTGGTCTGCCGTATTCAACATCTTATAAACAAAGGGGGATTTCAGTGCTTGAAACTCACTTTCCGTGGATTGTGGAGGGGAAAGGGAAAGGGTAAAGGGGGACAGCCAGCCAGGACTAGGGATAGCCCGAGAGGTGGAGGAGGTGGCTATTGGACAGGGAGGAAGCCTTTTAAGTGAACAAGGAGAGAAAACAGGGAGAAGAAGGAGAGCAAGAGAGAGAGAGAGAGAGAGGAAGTGCTGGAAAGAAAAGGAAAAAGAACCCACATCCTGTGTCAGAATGAGGTTTTACTCTGCTCTGTAAAGCTTTGCATGGACTGGATATGCTTCAAAATAGGCATTGGAACAATCCTTGAATTTTGTTGCATATTATTATGTTCATTTCATATCTGTACCATTTGGATAATTCTGTATCATTTCACCTAAAACAGTACTCGGATATTGAATATATTTTAACCATCCTTTGTATATTCAATACTAGCATTTAAATTTGAATGATATTTATAATATGGGAAAAAAATGCCTTTTGAACTTTTCGTCTCCCATATTTTCACGGATGATAAATCAAGTTTACCGCATGCTAATTAATATTTAGATTGATTAAGTGATGTCAGTCTGTCTGGAAATGCTTGTTACATACTTCATTATGGCCTCGGGTCGATTTCTTGAAAAATCTTAAGTCTACTGGTAATCTTAAGAATGAAAGAGGTGACCACCAGAAAATGCAATGGTTACCAAGATGATTATTTAACTTGAGTTCATTACTAGATTAAAGATTTTTCCAGAAACACTCCCCATGTTATCAGGACAAATGAGGTCTTTCCATAGCAGACCACTGGGAAAGGTTAATTGGAAAGTTTGTAGTCAATATTCCACCATACTTTCATTTTTTTTGGCCTGCCTGGAGGTGTGAACCAAATGACATATTCTATTTCTGTCAGATTGTTTAACAAATGGGTGGCTAGGATCTTTTTAAATATTTTTTAATCAGATATCAGAAAATAATCTCTCATCAGCCCAGCGTTCTGGCAGGCATGCACCAGGGCACAGCACACTGTGAGTGTGGTACAGCCAAGCAGAAAAATGGGTAAAAACTGAAGGTTTACAATGTACATACATATTTACATAGACTTTGGATGTTTCAAAGGGAAAAGATATGCCGATTCTGTACTTTAATGAAAACATGAATGCACTTAATTTTTCTTGTCAAGAAAAAAACTTGTGAAGAGTTACCGGTACATGTATTTTCAAATTTAGCATTGATAATACCTTTATGTATGGAGAACGGATATTATGATGCTGCTGCTTTATTAGATAACTGATATTTTGCCTTGGATATTGACAGAGTTGATATTCCTGTTACATGGGGTATTCTCACTCCTGCAGTGCTTTTAGTGTTTTTCATAATTGGACAACTCGAACTGGCTCGTGATTGCTCAGTGCGGCTCTATCAACATGCTCTGAGCATGTGTACAGGGCTTCTAGGCTTCATCTGCCTCAGCCCGCCTCTTCCAAGTGGTCTGGACAGAGCGAGCTGCCCCACATTTCATCATCCCTTGCTGCTTGCCACCGTTGGCCCACTGCCCAGAATAAACAGTTCCTGTCGGGGAGCTGTCAGCAGCCTCTCTTTGATATCGTTGAGATGGAGTCTGTCCCAGCAACCCCCAGACAAACCTCAAGACCCTCCGATAAGATAAACTGGGATGGATAAGACTGGGCCTAACTTTGTTCATTCTCCATCAACATGGAGTCAATCAAAGTTGGAAAAGGCTGAAACGTTTGTTTATTTCCTCAACTCTGTGGAAGAAAACACAAGAGATGGGTTCTCTTTTTAATGCATGAAGACCTGCTACAATCCACCTGCCTTCTCTCCTGAATGGAATCAGCATTATTTAACCACTGAGGATGCAGTTCTCTGAAAGCCTCAGTGCCTTTCAAGAAAAATTTCTTCAGCTTTTATGTTTTACAGGTTGAATGATATTTTAGACATTCTGTGTACAATGGTCGGGTGGAAGCGTCCCTGGCAGTAAGCCTCTATGCTTCTCTGTAGCCAAGTCTGTTCCTTATCAGTCAACACAGACCTCTACTGGAGGGAAAGTTTGCCCCTCCAGCCTCCCTACCCCTACCAACCTTCCCCCTTTTTCCTCCTGACCAGTCATGTGCCGAAAAATTCCATTTGTTACTGTCATCCAGTAGGAGGCGCCTTGTGCCCAAACACTGCTGCCCCACCCCTTGGAGCCTGGAGGCAGCCAGCTAGGGGAGCCGCCTCCGAAAGGGAGATAAGGGGGTCTGGCTGCTGCAGGCAGCTCCAGAGAGAGGGAAAGATACTGATTGACCTAGATTTGGTATGGTTTTATCTGGATCTGCCAGCTGAGATACGAAGGTCTCTTTCTCTTAGATCCAGAAATTAATGTTTCTCCCCATGTGGTGTATGTCCTTTTCATATACATGTAGGTACAAATATTCACAGTTAGGAATAAAAACTAAAAAAAAATTGTGAATTTCACAATCCAGTTTAAAAGAACGTAGTAGTTTTGAAGACATCTGATGTGGTACAGTTGCTCAAGTTTCTGTCCATATTTAAATGTCAGATGAGGGATTATAACTGATTTATAAAAATGCTAAAATGTTTCTAAAAATGCTAAAATGTTTCTAAAAATTTGTTTAATTTTGGCGATCATTCATAATACTTATTCATGAAACGGCACATGAATTTATTTTGAGCCACTTCCAGTTGTGAGATTATGTTGGTAGCCTTCAAGTTCTATTCCAATGGTCTTTCCCCATCCTGCCGGGTAAGCAAAGACATCAAGAGGCAGAGACAGATGCAGTGGGCAACATCAAGGAGCAGCAGATAGATGTGGTGGGAGAATCAAATCAAGGCTGTAACCAAACCCTGCTTCGAATTTTAGCTCCATTTGCTTACTGAATGATTCCGTGCCGGAATGAGTCCCAGGGAAAAAAGACTTCCAATTTCGGCTGTTTAACAATGCAATTAGTCACAGCTAGTGGTCGATTCCAGGGCTGTGTCCAGAATGAAGCATGGCCGAAAGCTGGATTTGGTCCAGTGTTTAAAAAAAATGTTTGGGGGGAGAATCCAGATAAAGCATCAATGGTGGCTAAGTGGACTAGGAAAGATTGTTTATCCATGGGGTTACTGAGGTCAAATTAATTTTGTCTGCATCTGGGGAGGAAGTGGTCTCTGAGAACTGAGTTTACTCTCATAGAGAATAAAAAGTGTTAATCTGACCTTACTGTGGAAATCTTTAAAAATTTGATTAATTCATGATAATCATTATTCCAACCCACTTCTATCTATCATATAGTGAGCCTCTTGAATAGAATTTCTCCCCAGTGCCCTGTATTATGCCTTGCCGAAGCCAGTAACTCAAGCTGAGACACACAAAACGGGGCACAAATTGGGGGTACATCACCCCAATCTCGGCAGATCTCATGCCACCCAAAGATTGTGCTTACTTTTCATGTTCAGAAATGATGAAATCGGTGGGTGTTTGCGGCCTAGACCTTTTTGGGGGGATAGATTGGATTTTCAATTTTCAGTTAGCAAGAAGGCTGAGTTGGCAAGATCTGGTGTCTATATGGGGCGATGTGGGTGGTGATAGTAGGGGCTGGGGGAAGGAAGGGGAACAGACAGCTGGGGACAGGCAGCCCTGGGTGGGTGGAAACCCGTCCCCAGGAGGTGAAACAAATCACCCATGCCATGAACTCGTCATGCGATTGCAGTGGAAACCACATGCGTGCACATCACCGCCTGTGATTGGCTTAGCTAGTGCCATCAATGAGATTTACAATTTTCACCATATGCAGGGGTTAAAAGGCATTTGCCCCATGCAAATTGCATGAGGGCTCCCTGAGGGCTCCAGAGGAGGGGTGTGATGGACTACTATGGGGTTTGAGTGTTCCCAGACAGCCAGAACTAGAACTCCCAGTAGCTAGTGTCGTGCTCTTCTTGGGAAGGACTCTCCCACCCTCCACTGGGGAATCCCATCATAGCAACAAATGTCCCTGAAGACTCCTGCCTCGCTGGTTTTACCCCAACTCCCTCGGCCCTTGTCAATTTCAATCCTAGAAATTGAAGTGGACACTGTGGAACCAGGGAACATGCAAATATTGTCTTCTTTTTCCCTTATATAGGCTTGGAAGCCCACATTTCAGGCAGTAGGCCAAGGCCACTACTACTGTACCCACTCTCCTCTACCTCCACACACAGGCAGTAGCCATACACCTCTCCTACCATTGTGCCCAGAGTCTGTAAGAACATTAATCAGCTGCTGGCCTCAGATTTATGGCCTTGCTGACTGGTTTAAGAGCTGTTTATTCACAGTATCATAAGCTCTGAGAGACTGCTGGGGAGAAACAAACAAGCTCCAGGCTGACCTTGCGGCCTGTGTAAGCTCAGGCATTGCTTCCAGCCAGTCCTCCCAAAATCTGTTAACTCCTTTATATGGGTAAACAACAAGTCATCTGTGGTTCTTTGCTACTGCAGGGAGAACTTTTAAGTGCCTTTGAGAAGTTACTAAAGTGGTGATAGAGTTGGTGATATATCTCAGGAATGGGCCTATGAATCTTGCCATAAAAAACAAACAAAAAAAAAAACAACATCTACATGTATTGGGCAATGGGCATGGAAGAACATCTGCCTCATACTTTTGAAGGAGGTTGCCATGACCTTGGTCTCGTTCCATTTGAACTGTGATGTTAATATTGCAAAGTTTTTTTGGAAAGCATAGGTACCTAGTGCAAGGAAAAGAAATACTGAAGGATATTCTGTGCAGTTCTGGGCTTTATCTCTATGAGCTACTGCATTATGTACATGTATATATATATATTTTTTTATAAGGGATGTTCAAGTAATGGTGCTATTGCATATAAAAGTACAGCACGCACTGAAAGATTCTACCAGTACAGAGTAGTTTGAACTTATATCACAGTACTGTTATTCCTGTGTTTGCAGGATCATCCAGGCTCGGTGTCACTGGGCCTACGGATGGAGGAAGTCATATTCAACCTGGCAGATACACACTTATTCTTCAATGATTTGGAGGTAAGTTTTTGGTTATTAACCTGTCTTTACAGTAGACCATGTACTCTTGTTGGAATTGAGAGTGAACAGTTGTAACAAAAAAAGCACTTTAACTTGGGGAGATATTACCTTTTAATGTTTATTTGCCAATAAATCACATTCTTTCCTTATGAAATCAGAATATGCCTTCCTTCATTATAGCAGGCAGGAGTTGCCATGCCACACGCCAGGGTTTTTTACCCCATTATGGTGCCAGCCAGAACCAACTGTCCACCTGACAACCAACAAATTAGCAATTAAGACTGTGGCTAGATCCTGCCGACTAATTTCACGCCTTATCTCCTCTGGTTCGTGCCACCGGTCAGTCAGCCCTGACATCCATAAAACCCAGGACCACCCCTTGAACATTCTGGACAGCTCCAGATCACTGGCGGAAGGTGGGGAGGCAAGTTTCCCTGTGGCATATGGAGCAAGATCCTGGATTGCTCCTGCGGTTTTACTCTCCCCACCCCAGCCAGACATAACACTGTGAGGCTGTCCACCCCACTCCCTACTGCTCAGACCTGGCACTTGGCACTTGTCAGAGGGGACAGAGCCGCCAATTCTCTTCCATAGTTCACCTGTGGGTTATCACCGTTCAGTACCAGTGGAATGATTACTTCCCTGTCCCTACTTAAATTCACTCTGATTTGTGGTTAATACACAGGAACCCTCTCCATGATTGATTCCTAATCACTGCATTTTACGACTTGTGGTTACCCAGAACATGTATTTCAGAAACCATTCTGGTTTTTAACCACTAAATTTCAGTTGAGCCCACTCAGTTCATGGCCTACTAATCTTCATCATCATATTGTAGTGGAGGTACCACTGTCTTGCCACTGTGGTGACTATATTCTCGCCTAGTAGCATCAGGAGGAGGGATGGGTGGGTACCTGGCAATCCAGAAAAAAAACATGTTGATCCTATCCAGGTTTCTCTGCTCCATATAAACCACTGCCATATGGAACCACCTGTGGATCTTTCCATAATCACCATTTCCTTGAATCAAATTAATTCATGAGGCAGGCATGCAAAATGTTTCATAATTATCTTCTAATATTTTGTGATCTAAGATGTCTAGTCTTGGGTTCAATATGGCCACCCTTGTAGGAAAAATGGAACACACTTACAATTTTAATTACAACTGTACATGTACCTCTATTTTTGAGACCAGGCACCTGCACCCTTCTAGCTGGTCAGTATCATGACTGGCATACCTACTCTTTCTTGTCTTATTCTTCTCCGCTGTGTTCTAAATGAAGGCTGGGACCCCCACCTCGGGGAGTTCATCAGTTCTAGGGTGTTAACCAGTGGATGGACATCATTGCTTCATGTCCCACTTCACACAAGTGCAGAAAAAGATCCAAAGACCTAATTATAATGCTGAAAGTGGCAGGTGCTTTGCTGAAAATAATTGCTGGGGAAAATCGCTTGGGTAAGGACTCAGCAGCCTTCCATTTCCTTGGGTATAGAATTTTTTTGAGCCATGTCAAAGGCTTTTTCACAGTCTGAAGCTTGCTTTCTGACCATGTGTCTGGTACTGCAACAGAATAAACAGATGCTCAGCTCTGTGTAAAGAGCGTTTTTGGCCCTTTATGGGACATAAAAGTGCCATCCTAAGGGTAGAAGGCAAAACTCGCCAAGAGAGTTTACCATCAACAATTTTTCAAACCTAAAGTTGAACTGACTGTCAGGCTTTACGTATTTTTGTTGCATATACCTGTATTTCAATAACATGTATACAAACTCCACGTCTGACTTATGAGACAGGCTTTGCTGATTTGTCTTTTAAGTGTTAAGGAAATCTTATGTAAAGGTTCATTTTGACATTTTGTAGTTACAATTGCATTTGCATACTTCAAGTAGTCACACTGCATGTATTGAAGCATAGCAGTACACATGCCGGTACTACTAGAAAGAAAATTTGTCTCAAAGGAACGAAATCAATCCCAGTGTATGTTTATACACCTGGTACCGTATATAATTTTTTCTCAGAACATAATGGGGCATTTGAAAAGGAGAAAGTCGAACTGACTGCTGCAAAAGATAAATGGTTATGACAACTTAATAAAAAGCCTTATCAAAAGTTATGCCATTAAATTTGTCTTGGTATGGGGAGTTATTGTACAGTCTGTCTTGGGGTTGAATAAGAAGGAGCAATTATTATGTAATGCATAATAATTTGTCATGGAAGCTTGACGTTCAGTGACATGTAGTAATTGTGGAAAAGAAAAGAATTGGTCATTCATCTAGATAAAGACATGAACGATGGCAAATATTTTTTTAAGAAAATAGATTTCACCCGATATAGGCACATAGAAACTCCAAGAAAAGAAATAAGCAAATAATAACATGTGGTAATAATAAAATAATAATAATAATAATAATAATAATAATAACAATAATAATGTTAATGAAGTAGAAGAAGTAGCTCAGATTTTAACCAAAGAAAAAACTGGAATGGATCCTATCCTTATTATAAATTCATTTCATGCGAGGACTGTTTGCTCATTGGAGCCAGCATGGCGGGCCTTATACAAAGCGCTGTCTATAGGCTCTTTAGTGCAGACAGGAGCTGCAAAATGGCGAGAAAGAGCGCAGAAGAAGCTGCCTTTTTTCGCAGGATTTTGTGAGCAAACACTAGAGGCCACATTTGATTGGGACCTCCGTTGGCCTGAATCAGAAGCCTCGGGACCGTCAGTGGGCCCTTCTGCGAGGGCGACGAAGTAATAATATTGACTCCCACCCTTACAAGCCCACGACTCTTCAACAAATCACCACTGTTTATGTTTAACAATCACATTAGCATACAATAGCTGGGAGAGAAATTGTCACAAAATGTCACTTCCCAGGAACCTGTCTTGACGGCATAGAGAGGAACATGTTCTTCAGAAATGCCTCCAACAGTTTAGGGTTTTGTGTGTGCTCCACCATTCCTCGACTCCCCCAGTATGCACTTGTTTGGTTTTCGTCCCAGCTCTTTTCCCCAAATTTAGGGACTCGGGGAGGGGCCATCCTCTGAAAAGGTGGGGTAGAAAATTTTGAGCAAATATTAGTCGTGGACCAAATCTGGGTTGTGCCGATTCATTGGCAGGACTAGCAGGAACATTGAAATTGACAGCAGTATCTGTTTGAACAGAATGTTCGGCACACTGCCAAGACGGAGGCGGACCAGTATTCCTAATTCTCTTGTTTGGGTTTCCTGATAGAAAAACTGCCGGTAGAAAATCTTTATTATGGGGGTGAATTCAAAAAACCCAGGAAGACATTAAGATAGGCACAGGGCATGTACCTTGAATATTGACAAGATAATGTAAAGAGAACACTGGCTTTGTCTTCCTTTGTTGGTAGACCACGAGCCTCGTGTGACTTGCAAAGCAAAGCACAAGGAAACTACTTTTCAGCTGCTGATGACTTTGCTTTGAAGAAAATAAAGTTGATTTCTTTGCTAGTCTGCTTGAACAGTTTCTTAGGGACTGGTTGGAAAGATCCCTTGAAAGATGCACAAAACCAAAACAAACAATGGGACCTCCACAAAAATGCTGGTTTATTTACAGGGGGCCACGGTTTCCTCCCTCATTCTTCACATTGTTTTTATTTAAGAGAAGTTGGTCCTTTCCTGGCCAATTACTTAGGTCTCCATGGCAACAGCAGAGGTTTGGGTGCAGGAGATGAAAGGAAAACAATAACATGAAATGTCTTGGAGAGTTGACAGTAGATTTGGCACAGGCACAGTCGATTTGTCTTCAGACTTGATGCCTCATCACAAAAAAATAAATAAATAAAACATGCCTTGTTAACAGGTTCCTAGTAAGTCTCATATGAACAAATAAAAAAGATGTCGCTAAGAATGAATCCAGATTAAAAAAGAGGAACTTTTCATCAGAAGTATTTTGCAAAATTTGACATAGGAAATACCAAGACAGAGTAGTTGTTGAAATATTTCTCCCCAGTTTAGTAAATAACAGTTGACAGGGGAACTACATTTGGCGGGAAGAAATACCAGTGAACAGTCTCTGAGTTGTGGGCAAATTCTGGTGAATTCCATGCTGATTATTATATGGATACTGGAACCAAGCTCCTGTCACAAAATGGTTAGGATTTTACCTTGTCTGCCCCAAGCACAATGGCAGCTGCTCTCCCAGTTTTGTTTAATTTCCATAGATCCTGAACATATTGGCAATATTTATTTACTAGGATGTCCATTCCCACCCACCTGTTTAAATCATTGATCTAACATTACCTAACTCTAAACGCCTGGACCAGTTCTGTGTCTCTAACCTGGGACTCCGAGGAGACTCTGGCCCCTGGACTTTGCCAAGGTAACCGTTGCCATGGTTCCCATTTCCCTGGAGTTTTCCTTGAACAAAGGCTGTGTGTTTATTTCCATTTTACACTTTAATACCTAGATGGCATATCCTGGACATGGAAGACTGAAAGATCCGGAATGAAGCATGTGATGCTGATTCCACAAGAACTGTCAGCTTTTTGGAGCCTGGACAGCAGACCTGAGAAGTATCTGGATTAACTCGGAATGGTCTTGTGACCGGGACTGGATACTGTTTTCCTGTTCTTTGTTGCCTAAGCCTCTCATATGGCTGCTGTTTCATTACACAATATTTTACAGTTTCCATGAAGCTGGCCAATGCCCAAATACACGGTAAAAGTACAGAAAGGGCTGATAACACAGGATTGACAGATATACATAATACACATGGATATGAGATGTGCTTGTCCTCACTTCATGTGATTCACATAAAGAAGAACATCTTTCTGACGATGCTCAACAAATCGGGTATAAAGTTTTGAAAACTCTAAAAGCCACTGTATATATTACTCCCTTAGCCCTAAACTCCTTCCCTAAACAAGGCCAGGTCATTTACGCAAAGGGTGGCTGCTGCTCTTCTGCTTGGTCTCCCGAACACAATTAGTTCCTCTAAACATTTACAAGACTCCCTATCCTATCAAAGCCGCTAATTCCCCAATACACCCACTGCCAATTATTTGTAGGTGCAGGGGGAGGAGAGAGGTTTTCATGCCCTTGGGTGTTAGGAATCCTCAGGCTTGGGGGACATCTTGACCAGCCGAGTGGAAAATTCTTCCACCCTTCTGGTTTCTGACCTGAAAAGGAAGATCCTCTTTCATGTGAATCAGAGGTAAATTGTTTGTCTGAAGTCTTTGAGCCACCTGCAGCAGCAGTCCATTTTCTTGAAGGTGCTCATGCAAATTAAAGGACTGAACTAAATAATTTTCCAACAGTTAGATACATACTCGTACTTGGAAAATGTCCTATATTAGATCTCATTCCACGGACAAAAAAAAAAAAACATCCAGCCAGAATTCTATATCTTTGGTGCTGCTAAAATTAGTTCAGTGGAAGCTTTAATACTTCCTAAAACCAGATCTAATTTTAGGCAGCCAGAGGTTCTTTTTGATTGGCGGGTGGCTTATCATTGCTACCATGCCTCGAAGAAAACTGATGAAGAAAACTGATAGATTTGGGTGCGACTATAGCTGATTTTCCTGAAGGTAGAAAGCTTTTAAAACCCCCTACAGGGATCAGTGCCTTCCAGGTGGCATACTTACCTAGCAGTCACCGGGTTTGTGTAGCAAACCAATTCACTTCCAATGAAAAGGTACTCTGAATTAAATGTTTATGGCAATTATTTTCTGGGGCGGTGGCCCTGGGTGGGGGGCTTTGTACTCAAAACTCAAGTCTGGGGGGCTTTTGATATGGTTGGGCTACATTAACACTGGGCTGATGAGAATTTTTCAGATATGCCTGAAGCAGATTTTCCAGAGGGTTCTCTTGCTTATTTGAGTCTGACAAGATAGAAATTTATACTTCTCCAATCAAATCAAAAGTTGGTGGCTGCCCTGCATAATGCATTATACCAAGATATATGTGACAGGTATTTGATAGACATGTTTAATGTGACATGTACAATTTTTTAACCTACCGTAGTTAAACCTACAAGTATTTGAACCCTTCCCTCCCCTGGCCCTCCCAAATGTTTGCCTTAGGTTATTGTCCACATGCAAATCCACACATCATGCTAATGAAAATAAGAAAACTTTTTGACTGGTCCTTGGTGCCTAACAAACAGGAAAATTGATAATGGAATATTAAAATAATGGCAATATTTCTGGCAATGGCACTGACAGACAGGCATTCTGAGAGAATGTTGTGCTGGAGCATGCATTGTGTGTTTCTATCTGTGTTTAACCATGGTTTCAAGTCCCTATTATTTTTATGAAGGATTGGCTGAAAAGGGAGTGGGGGGGCCATGTTTGCTAATTGCTCCAAATATTTTTATATGGCGACTTGTGTAGCCATGCACATGAAACCTACGTTTGGCCCTGGAAGGCAAAAGCACACACATGCCTGGATACATTACACTGTGTTTGTTCTGGATTGTATCATAAAATATCCATTTTATACCTGGGGAACTTTTTATCCTGCAGGTAAAACATCATTTCTGAAATATGATCAGGAATATATGAGACGGCTTATTTCAACTGTTAGTGGAGCCGAGTTAATTTAGTAGGAGAAGTTCATTCTATCCAGGGTCTACCCGGCCTCCACCTCTCCTACATGTACATGACTACATGTAACTCACCAGTGGATTAGGCAATCAATCCTTCATGGATCACATGGACATAAAATACACATGCCTGCCTTTTAGTGTTGAAGTGCTGGAGGTAAACACAGAGAGACCTTACTTTGTTTTTTTGCTGCCCTTTCCCCTCTTTATGACCATAAACACGTATTAAAAGCTTGAATTAATGTTTCCCCCCACTAAGATAGCAGGCATTATATGGGCGAAAAGAGCCCTGGTTATAGGGGAGGGGGCTGTTCCTGACTTAGCCACACAGTGCTGTTACCAGGAAGTTTACAGCTCAGCAAACAGCCTGTGAAACTTCAAAATACACAGTTCCTAGAACTATGTTAGACATTTATTAATCCCTGCAGCCATAATCTTCCGGATTTGATTAGAATGATGGTTTCCAGAATACAAATTCCGGAAAAAAAATGTGGCAGCATTAAAACAGGGGTGGTACGTATGGTTGGTCTAAAATAAAATTTGAACTTGCTGTCTGGCAACAAAAAATATTTAGCCCTTGAGAAACTGATTGTTACATGTTTCTGATATATGGAAAATGGCATCCAGTCTGGGAGAAGATTTGGTAAATTAGTCGACATCAGAGGAAAGACACTGACTGAGAGAAATCTTTTTGAAACAGTTACCCGAGTCTAATCTCTTGGAAATTTGTTTTCTGCTAGAAATGAACTTTTGCCCTATTGACTGGACTCCCCAAGTCAAATTCTGGATTCTGACCGTCTCGGGCATCTGAACGTTCCTGCATGGAGACATGACCTTCCAGTAAGCTCATATATCCGGATCTGTAGATCCTGATTTGTTGGTCTTATCAGGATATGTCAGTGACTAATTAGTTTGTGTAATGGACCTGCTGGTGTGGACCCC
>JAAUYG010253283.1_pt1 | contig 20679 bp, 11 predicted proteins | sample 7278091 | NCBI WGS metagenome assembly JAAUYG01 (sample SAMN14350201, study PRJNA611818) | marine sediment metagenome | isolation source: surface marine sediment (0.6m) | place: French Polynesia: Moorea | collected 2018-08
CCTTTCACGTCCTTGTCCAGATTGTTCCACCTCTTAGCACCATCGTACCTAATAGAGTTTAAACCGTAGGATGACGTAAAACAAATGGGTTGATTAAGTCTAAAATTATTGAATGGATTAAAAAATTGAATTATTAAAAAATGGAATCTAAAGGCACGGTCTGGAATTGAAAGGTCAAACTCAAGGTCATTTGCATATATAGTGGTAGGAGATCGGTATGTCACACATATACTTGCTGATAACATTAATCTGGGTATCACATACGAGAATTTGTTGGCGGTCTGTATTTTCCTCTGTCCCAGCGGCCTTTCTTGTCCTTTTTAATATCAGAGTGTTTTGTTAGGCCACATTTTGTTGAATTTTGAGCGGCCACATTTTGTTGAATTTTGAGCGTAAGTTCTTTTAAATGAATGGCAAAGGTGTACAACTATAGACTGGCTGTGACTGGAGGGTTCACGGTTACTCCTTCCAGTCACATGACTTATGAAGTATTATAAAAGAAAAATTATTTGCGATAACACCAATTCCCTTGCTGTCGTAGCCAGCAAATGAATTCTTCTTTTCGCCACACATATACCATACATCTACATACAATTCACCCAAAGATTCAGGCCGCCGCGGCGTCGGGTGTCAATCAACGCTAGTCTTGATTGGCAGGTAGTCGCCGGCTTTGATGTCGAGGATCTGTTCCGCTAATGTCAACGCTATTGTGGCCAGGTAAAGGAGCTGTGGACGGACGGGCGGGGAGTGTAAACAATGGCTATTTGTCAGTTGTGACAGGGAGGCCACTGTTATCTCGGACCGGGCTACGGCCTGGCGGGGATTTCCGCACCATATTATAGGACCACCCGGCCGCTACTACCACACCCTCGCACAAAACGCCCTGTAGCAGGAAAACCATGGCAGCAGGCTTGATGTGTCAAACGTAGCAATTTGGATTGAAAACAGGCGCCTGAAATAGGGGCGTTGACCTATTGACCGGGTCGGCTCAAACCTTGGACACGACCAAGAAACTGTTTCTTTTTATGTGTCTCTGCAGAGGGTACAGTGAATCAGTGAAATTTAGAAGTCTCCGGCGGATCAGACATTCTGAATCTCGGCTCTAAATCTCGTTCACGAACAGAAGCAGAAAACATGATCTGTAGAGCGCACCCTTGATAACCATGTACGCGTGGACTGCTCTTATATATATATATATATATATGACGGGAAAGCTTCCAGCTGTCGCATATATCTGTCCACACCAGAACAAAACACTGTACGGTGATAACGCCGAACCTAAATATTGTCGGAGATCCAGTTTACCGAATCCAGAGGCACGAAACCCAGGCTTGATTTATTCCTTGGCTTGCTGTAGACTTGGCTTTTGCTGGCGCTGTGTGGGGCCTGAACGATCAGATGTGATAACAGGCATCGGAACCGTAGCGATAGGGCAGTCGATAGTTCCATCATCCACCCGTCACGGGTGCCGCAGATTTACTACAACCCGTTCCTGGGCAAGCCACATTTGCATTGGGGGGTTTGGCGCCGAGGGTTTTAAAATTAGCCCAGACCTGGCAACCGCCAACGGCTAAAAAACGTGGGGGCCTATGTCAGTCGTCGGATATTAATGCGTAACAGCAGTCACCCCAGCTAGGGTTGCAAAACGTGTTTAGGAAGGGCGATAAGGGTGTCGTATTTCGGCTTTGAAGTTTCCGCTTAATTGTGCTGTCCGTCAGCAGCGAGACGTGGCCTCTTTCAGCACGTCAATCTCAATCTGTTTTCAAACACCCTTCTTGGGACAGATTGATTGATAAACAGCCCCGTAATAAGGCGACAAACTTTTGAAGTTTCCCCGGTGTCTCCTGTCCTGTCATTAATGTCACAGCGGAGGCCTGTGTGCCTGCCACAAAACTCAGCCGACCGGTCCCCTCTACTCAAAAGAAGTGCTTATTCGCTTGTAAACCCTTGAAAAGCCGGTATTTTATCATTCCCAAGTACCCCCATTGTACCACCTTTCATTGGTGCCAGTGGCCCATGTATTCAGACCCACAGGTCTCGGCAATTTCCCTCTTATTTACCTCTTTATAAGCACGCTAACCAACAGCAGCTGACTCAAATCACAAATGATTGACATGTGCACATTGTGGGTGATTGATAATCCAGGCCCACCACAGCGCCGGCGGCAGTGCCGACGGCAGGGCGGGCTTCGCCACCCAACCTCGCTCTTATTGGCCACCGCGCCAGCCAGGGCAATTAATCATCAGGCAAATTAATCAATTTTGACAGCTAGCGCTGGGGAGCCGACCAATGAGAGCGAGACGCCATTTCCACACCGAGTGCCATTGGTCGAGGGGAGCCGCCCTGGCCTGCACGACCGCTGGCCGCAACAGGGCGAGAAAATTAATTGCCAACGCCTGCCGTTTGAGAGCCGGAGAGACGTTCGATAAAAACATTGCGCCTGGCACAGTCAGACCATAGCCTGCCAGCTGATAGAGCGAGCTCAGTCAGTCAGCTAGTCGATTGCGAGGGAAGCGCACTACGCTGTGTGTGAGTGGATATCGTACCCAGAGAGGGCTACTTGCTGCCGTGTTGCCGGCCTGTAGCGACTTGGGAATTGTTCCGAGATTTAAGTGACGCTATACAGCTTGCGTGTCATCATGTTGACGTCAAGTTCTCAGTATCTTCATCCCGACTACTTGCAGCCTCTACCAACAACGGTAAGGAAAGGGCCAGAGACGACCTGGCGAAGATGCGTCCATGCAATGTGATGTGACTTGTGTTATGGGGCAGGGCGATTCTTATGTTGGATGATGCACAAGGATACACACGTAAAGCCTTTAGCTGGCACCGAGGGGGCACAGCTATCTATTTTCTGGGGACTGTCAATTGACTATCTAGTTAGCTAAACTGTTGTGTGTACGTGGTAGCAATCATGTATATACATTGTGTCATGTTAATTGTTCACCAAATTAACCTGTGCAGTGTTTTTCTTTTTCCAGTTGGATGCCAAGAAGTCGCCTCTGGCGTTGCTGGCCCAGACATGTAGCAGTATAGGCAAAGACACGTCCCCCTCAAAATCTATCATTCCGCCCATCGAGAAGAAGGATTCTGGCAAGGATAAGGACCACAGAAAGTCGTCGTCCCCGCTTGGGAAGTCCCCAGCGACCGACGACAACAAAGGTCGAAGTAGCTCCAGCCATGATAGACGGCTAGATGGCGCATCCCCTGCTAACAGTACCACCAGCAGAGACTCTCCTAAGAGCGGATTCCGGGCTCCCGCGCCCAAAGAGATCCCTCCCCTGGTGCCAATTTCCACGTCTTCGTCGGACAAGTCTTCCTCCAGTGACAGTTGTACGTCTAAGTCGGCGACTGGGAGTACGCCAGGGGAGAGAGAGAGCACGTCTGTAACCTCCGTCCTGCAGCACAGCGTGTCAGCCACAGGTACATCGGCCGGAGCTCAGAGCAACAGTCGCATCAGCCTCAGTTGTGGCAATATGCTGTTGGAGGTCAACCACAATGAAGTGGCCAGCAAGGGACTGCACGGCTTGCCGGCCTCCCATCCGGCAGCTCTGCCCTCGTCTAAGGAAGGGCTGACCGCTCCCAGCGCCCTCCACCCTGGCCTGGGGACTTACCCGGCGTTGCCCGGACTGTTGGGTCACCCCCTGGCCCTGGACAGTGCCATGTACCAGCAGGCCCTGTCCGCTCACAGCAGTTTGGGACTCTCCGCGGCTCAGAAGGCAGCGGCCGGGGCACATGGAGCCCTGTCACCATACATGACCTACGCCCGTGTGAAGACAACAGCCGGAGCCAGCACCCTGGTTCCCGTGTGTAAGGACCCGTACTGTACTCATTGTCAGATGACCATGCAGAGCGCCCAGCTTACAGGGACATGCGCCGCCGGCTGTAGCCAGTGTAACCATGACAAATCTCTGCCGGGGGTACCCAGCAGCCTGTCCAGCTCGGCCCTGGGCGGCCTACCCTTACTCCCCCCTACTGGCAGCTCGTCTCTGGCTCTGTCCTCCCTCTACCCCCACCTCGGCTTACTACCCAGCCACCACGGACCTTACGTGTGTAACTGGATGGCCGGTTCGGACTATTGCGGAAAGCGGTTTAGCACGTCGGAGGAACTGTTACAACATCTGAGAAGTCACACGTCCTCTGGTGAAGCCAGCTTACACGCGGCTGGCTTGGCTTACTCCGGACTATCCCCAAGCCTGGCGGCCGCGGCGGCCTGCCACAGCCACCTCACCACCCCGGGCTCCCTCAGCCCGTCCGCGGCTCTCAGACAGGGCTATCCCCGCAGTCTCAGTCCGAACTCCCTGTTGGCGGCCCGCTATCACCCGTACAAGTCTCCACTGTCGTCCCTGGGCAGTGCCGGACTCTCCAGCTCCAGTGGACTCCAGTCAGCGCTCAGTGCCTACTACTCCCCATACTCCTTATATGGTCAACGGATAGGGCCTCCAGTGGCCCCCTAGGGTTAGCCTGGACACTGTGCTGTACTCTTTGCTTTATCTGAGATCTTTCTTTTAATGTTATAACGAAGTATTCCTCCTAAGCTATTGAACTTGTCATTCTGTCCGTTTTCATCCAATATCTGTATAAAATATACATATATACATATACATATATGATCTTAAGCAGTGAGAATGTGTATATAAAAGGATACAAAGAAATGGAAATGGCAGAGATATTTTACCTCTTGCTTATACAAGCCGAGACTGGGTGAGAAAGAGTAGGTGGTACTAAGTACGAAGTGCTGTGTTGGACATCGCCCTTGCTGGTTAGGGGCGTGTCTGAAGGTCAATTGGGTGCATGTGTGTGTTTGGCTGTGTGGAACTCTCTGAAAGTTTGCTGCTTGGACGCTGTATGGATTTACAGACATGAAGAACCATCCAGATCAGGCCAACATATATTCCATTTCGTGCTCGAAGGAATACTGCACGAACATTTCACGCCGATTCGAGAACTAGTCTATTGCAAGTTTGGGACTTTCTGACGCCTATTGCTGAGGGGAAAATAACTGGCCAGCCAAGCGTAGCTGAAGTATATTAGATATATATAGACCCACTTCGCTCTCTCGTGCTAACGTCCTCCGTGCCCAAACAGTCGGCCAGTCTTTGATGAAAACTGGTCATGTTGCTTTTCCTTTGTGTCAGATCTATTACAGGCTATACCCTCCCGTGGTACAGCGGTGACTGTCAGTGTGTGTGTGAGGTGATCGTGACGTGGCATTTTGACCGGTTGTTTTTATTTGTCACAGTTTCTGTTGTTATGTGATTGTATATGTGACAACAAAGCTCTTGTTGTCACTGTGCTGCTATTTATAAAGAGGATATAAAAGATGCCAAAACACCAAAACGTACTGTTCTTTCTTTGTCGTGTATAGGGAAGGGGTCCTTTCAGAGGGTACGAGCAAAGATCATTGCCCGCATCATGGTTTAATTGGAACTACCAGATCTACATAATTTACAGCGTCTACATTTGGAAAAACTGAGGCCTTAACACATTAGCAGTATAGGTCATCTCCAAGCACACCTGTATTAAATATCATACCAGTTTCGCTTCAGAGTACTCGGTATACAGAAGTAAACGCCTGATTTTCACAAATTTATCAAAGGTGTGATCGGGCCAGCTTGCCCCCTCTTTACCGTTTGCCTCAACTTATTAGCGTTACTTTTAAGATTTTACTATTCGTGTCTGCTCAGTCAGTGGCCATCAGTCATATGCAGTGCAGAACTAAAATGAAAAAAAAAAAAAAACACGAACCATTTCACATTCTTCACCCTTATAGAACACTTCATTGAAGTTAGAAGACCAGTTTTTCCAGAAGAAAACATGTCCACATACTCTGAACACAAACTCGTTGCATCCCGAGCAAGGATGACTCGAACAGCACTGTGATGTTACCATTTGCGAAGTGCCAAAAAATAAGGTATTCGATTAAACCATCAACTATAAATAATTTTGGGACATTCCATGTAGAATTTATTACAAATATCACTCCGGGCTATGATAAACCGCCAAAAAGTTTGCTGACATCAGGTATGTGCCGCTATCCCGCAGTGCACAGCAGTTTCCCGCAGTTTGCTGACATCAGGTATGTGCCGCTATCCCGCAGTATAATTCCTCATACCCTCTTCTGGCACACTGACAATTTTCACAACCCCACCCACAGTAGTCGCAGTGATCAAAGAGAAATCGTTTTCACATCCCTGAAATGACGTAACGTTGATTCCGTAGAATCCACAATGCTCGTCGGTGCTGTTACATTACAATCGATAGATAGCGAGGCCTAATTTCCAGAGAAAAAGAAATGTTTCGGGGTGGGGAAAGTAGGTTGCAACCGGAACTGAAATACAACTCAAGCTTACAAGAACGTAAATATGTTGCACACAAATTATTCTGCACTTCTTGAAAGAGCTTCTGAATTCATGCAACATAAGGCTCTTTAATAGGACATGCAACGAAAAGAAAAAGGTGAAACACGGAACTGCTTTGACCAGATTTATCTTACTCGAGAGGACACTTGAGAACAGGGCAGAGAGAGGAGTGGACAGAAAAAAAAGTGACATGAGACGACAGAAAACCGATAGTGGTAGAATTTGCGTTCGTCATGATTTTCAGTGGCCCTGGGTGCCAAAACCAGGCAGGGTAAAGATTTATTTTGCTACCATGAAAATTGAGGGGCAAATGTAAAACGCAAGATTTGTAACCTTACTTTCGTCTCTGTGGAACACCACCATCCTAATTCTCCTGCAGCAATGCAACATAAAGATGGTGCAGCGAACCGTGTGGGACATGAAAGGCCGGCTGGCCAGTGTCCCCAATCCGGGTCTATAGTGTTACTGACAGGGCACTAGACATGCCAGTTTAGTAGTATCATTATCGATGCCAGACTAGCCAGTTGGCATGGTTTGATATAGGTAACCTCCTTTCATAACTTTGTCGAATGTCATGCAGTGGTATCACTAGATGTTATGCACTGCAGCACATATGCCATTAGCATCAGGAGATCTTTTTAATAAAATGTTACAGTATTTTATACGTGGTGTCCTATAATTGTGTCCTAACAAGTAGGGTAAAAGCTTTTGTCTATAGGGGAAAAAGTACAAGGAAAAAAGAAACATTGCCAACAGGGAGAAAAACAAAGTATAACCGGACCTTGCCAGATACTGAGATGGTCAGGTGGGTAGTACTGTGGTTTTAGTTGGTTGCTGCTGAGAACAAAGACAAAGAGAATTTGAATATCATCACGATATTCTCATCTCGTGCACTTTCACAATCGCATACATGTATATACTTACACACAAATATAACGCCCCTGGCATGTTTTAATAGACCAATGTTGAATAGACCAACGTCTACCCCACAGAAAATTTGTTTCTTTCTTCTACAGTTTGAAACTGGAATTCTCATCACCCAGGTCCTTCATGTATCTATCCTAATCATACGCTTAAAACAAACGACAATAACAGCTGCACAGTGACAGATAGACAAGCAGTGGCCTTAAGACACTAACAGAAAGTCGTATATAAGTTGTCCAGTTGCTGACTGCACCATTAGATTCCGACTTTGATTGACACCGAGAGGTCAAATTAAAGGAAAATTGTTTGAATTGTGTTCTCCTCATGGAGGGTATCTCTGAACACTATGACTCACTACTATGACTCACTAAAAGAAAGCTGACAGGAGCAGGTGTCAGTAGGCTTTCGTCCGCTGCCAGTTCGCTCTTCAAGTAAACCTTCCTCTCATGAGCCTTTTCGCGCCTTTTTAGGGTGAGGCAGACGACATTTTGTCAAGGCGGATATTCCTCGTCTTGGTGCCGCCTTCGGGAGCGCGAACTTTCCACAACAGGAGCAGCGACGTGTTCATTTGTCCGCTACCCACACGGCTTTGAGAGGATTCGAGTGGTGACCCTCTCAAATTAGCGGTAATGATCAGAGCTCTTCAGGCGGAGACCTTTCTCCCGTACAACACGAGGCATCTTCCGGGAACACTAGAGAAACCGAAAGCCGGAATGCTCACCCTACACACACCCCACGCCAACATGTTTACTTCTAAATGGCCAATAATTGGACAAATATTTCTTTAAATGGCTTCGTTTGCGTCAAGTGGAGTTTCGGTCAGGATTTTTTCGAATGTGCTGGACATGAAAGGTGCTGAGTGGGAACCCGCCCCGGGGCCGATCCCCGTGAAGTGTCTATTAGACAAGGGGAGGCATTGTCAGGGGCAGAAGGAAGTGGAGGGGGTCGTGCCCCGGGGCGGCTTTTAGGGCCACCCTTGCAGCTGAGAACTGTTCCCGACACTCCGGACATTGATGCGGCTGAGAGGGTCCCGATGTCATCAAGGTGCCACTTCCAAGCCCTGGGATCGTGTCCTGAAGAAGGATGGCGTGGGACGAACTCCGGCTCATTAACCCGTCACCCAGCCAAAGGCGGTTGTCCCTTCGGGGAGGGGGCGGATACAAGCCGCAGCTTATCTTCTGAAAGGAAAGCCCAAAAAGAAGTAGAATATGGAATCAACCTGAGTTTGACACCATTTTGTATAAATGGGCGAAGGATGAGAAGCCAGTTTCATTCCTGATGGTTGTTCCCCCAACCCGAGAGTTTAAGCAAGGAACAAGTTAAAAAAAAAACAGGGAGTAGCCAGCGGTCGACTTACTTGTAACTCAGTCATTTATCTCTAAAATATCAAAGCGTTTCTTCCGGGAAGTGGAAGCCGACGAAAGGATCGGCAGATAGTCCTGGGCGCCTCTCCAACTCCCGTGGTATAGGCTGGGGACGGGAACCGGTTAGCACGGTTTATCCACCTTCTATTGACCCTTGGGGACGTCTAAGGGTCACGGGCTGGGTGGGGGCTGGTTACAAAAGAGTCGCAAAGTGACTACCTTGAGCTTGCAACCAAGCCACGAGCGACGGTAAAAGACTTGTCGGTCGCTGTGGTATAAGTTACCAAAAGAGTATAAAGTGATAAAATACGGCATTTCTGTGAATTCCCCCCAAAACACAAAACCACCAATATCGTTTTCAATCGTGACACTCAGGAATTAATATACCAACAATCAATTTTGCAACACATGAAATTAATTTATCAGCCACAATATGACAAGGACTCGACATTTCCATTCAGTCGTGGTTCAGCGGCAGGATGAGGGTAGTGATGGTCTGTGGTGGTAGTGGTGGTGGTGGTGGGCTCTGCATTCCTAGCTTGTTTTCGCATAAAAAGTATAATATTCTACCAGTGGAGCTCATGAAATCGAAATTCGTCTGTTGTCTTTCCGTCGTCCGTGCAATCGATTATTTCTGCACCTATTTCTTTTCTGCATGGATTTCTTTCAAATTTTCGTTGTTGGCCACCTTGGGGTTTTTCTTGTTTGTATTTTTTTAACTTAGGTTTTCCGGCTTTTACCCACTGTTTTTTTTTTTTCCTTTCCCTATGTGGGTGTTAAAATTTAAAGTCGTTTTCGAAGTTCTTAAAACTTCTCCTGAACTTCTCCTGGACTTCTTCTGAATTTTCACTTCAATAGTCCTCACCAAAGGTTTTTGAAATACTGCGACTTAAATTTTAAAGGTTTATAAATGTTCCTTTTCTTCCACGAATATTTTTCGATTTCGTTAACATGGGACCTTATGGATGTAACATTTTGAAAAATCATACTCACTTTTGAACTGTTGGATCTCCGAGGATCCCACAAAAGCGGCAACTTTGGGCATTTTTTCGATTTATTATTTACTTTTTTAAAGAAAAAAATGAAATTATACCATTACTGCCCACAGCAAAGTTTATTTTGGGCACAATGGGGGAGGGGTGTGTGATGGTCTTTAATGCCTTTACCTCAGAAACAACACATAGGGGATACATATATGGCCTTATCTCAGGGAAAAAAACATATACGGGGTGCATTTGACATTGTACCGTTCAGGTTCATTTGAGGTCATTCGGTACATAATAGGCCACTAACTAGAAAAAGATATCTCGTAGAGGATATTAAACTGGCTCACATTTAGGACTGGTACTACACTATATGGGGTCCCTTGACCTTGCACTGTTCTTGGTCTGCAATGAGAAGGAACCCCACATCTGGAACTTTGGCCAATGGCCAAGTTTCATGCCCAAATATGGCAATTTTGAACATCGGCCCATATCTCGAAAACCGCCGCCCGTAGAGCGAAACTAAGCTCAATATTGACCCCCTGGGGTAGAAAGAAAATGTATGTGGAACTTCTGGAACTTTTGCCAATGGCCAAGTTGTTTCTCAAGCAGAGCGCCAAGGCCCGTGAGCCTCTTGGTTCATGCGCGTTAGCATGGGACCCCGTGGGAGTGATAATTTCAAAACGCTACTCATCCTACAATTTTCATATTCTTTTTCGACCAATCTTTTTCTAAATATTCCCTGTAGCAATCCACACAAAAGTTCCCTTTCTGGTATTTTGAAATTTCAAATCAAACTTTAAAAAAAAGAGATTGAAATTTAACATTGTGGCCAATGGAAAATGAAAAATTGCCAATATCTCAGAAATGGCTAATCGTAGAGCGAAACGGAATGAAATATGGGACTCGGGGGTAGTTGCAAAATGTATATGGGGGTACCTTTGACCTTTTATTGTCCAAGGTAAGGTAAGGTAAGGTAAAAGTTTGTTTAAGGTCATTTTGGGGTCATTTGGTGGATTTGTCTCAAAATGGCCTGCGACACGAAAGCGGCTGGCCATAGAGCACAATGGAGCGAGATTTGGGACTCAGGCCTTATGCAACATGATATATGGTGTATCTTTATCTTTTTAGTGTTCAAGGTCATGTTGGGGTCATTCAGTGCACTTGTCTCGAAATGGCCTTTAACTCGAAAACGGCTAGCCAAAATTGAATGAAATTTGGGACTCTGCGGTAGTTGTAACCTTTTAGTGTTCAAGATCATTTTTGGGGTCATTCGGTGCACTTGCCTTGAAAACCGCTGGCCGTAGAGCAAAACGGAGTGAAATTTGGGACTTGATGGTAGTTGTAACGTGTGTAAGGCCAATGGCCAAGTTTCATGCCCAAATATGGCAAAATATAGTCGTTTAGGGGTCATTTGGTGCACTTGTCTCAAAATGGCCTGCAACTCAAAAACGACTGGCCATATAGAGAAACGGAGTGAAATTTGGGAGTTGGGGGTAGTTGTTGCATTTTTGGAGGTACCTTTGACCTTGCTGTGTTCGAGGTCATTTTGGGCTCATTCTGTGCACTTTTCTCAAAAATTTCATGTAACTCAAAAACGGCCACAGAGCGAAGCAGAGTGAAATTTAACACTCGTGAGGTACTTATATAACATGTATAGGATACCTTTGACCTTTTTTGTATTTAAGGTTATTTTGGGGGTCATTCGGTGCACTTGTCTCAAGATAGCCTGCATCTGGGAAAAGGCCGACCGTAGAGCGAAAAGAACTGAAATTTAGAACTCGGGGGTACTTATACATCTTATATACTTGGGTTATATTTGACCTTTTAGTGTTCAAGGTCATTTGGAAGTCATTCAGTGCACTTGTCTCTGATTGGCTTGTAACTAGAAAATGGCTGGATGTAGAGCTAAAAGGACCAAAATTTGGGAGTCGGGGGTAGTCAAGTTGTAACATGTATATGGGGTACCTTTGATCTTTTAGTATTCAATGTCATTTTGAAGTCATTCGGTGCACATATCTCAAATTGGCCTGTAACTTGAAAACGTCTGGCTGTAGAGCAAAACGGAGTGAAAATTGAAACTTGGGGGTACTTACACAACGTAAATGTGACAGCACCTTTGACCGTTTAGTGTTCAATGTCATTTTGGGGTCATTCGGTGCATATGTCGAAAACTGGTCTGTAACTCGAAAACGGTTGGCCGCCGAGCAAAACGGAATGAAATTTGGGACTCGGGGTAGTTATATAACATATATGGGGTGTCTTTGACCTTTTAGTATTTAAGGTCATTTTGGGGTCACTCGCTGCACTTGTCTTATAATGGCCTGTATCTGGAAAAAGGATGGCTGTAGAGCGAGAAAGACTCAAATTTAGGAATCGGGGGTAGTTGTAACATGTATATTATGGGACACCTTTGACCTTTTAGTATTCAAGGTCATTTTGGGGTCATTCGGAATGAACTCGTTTCAAGTTCGCACACAAGTCGAAAATGGCTGGTTGTAGATCGAAATAGGCTTACATTTGGGATTTAAAGTGGCACAAGTAAAACATGCACCTTTGGCCTTGTATTTTTCAAGATCATTTGCATGTCATTAGTGGACTTGTGTCAAACTGACCTATAGCTCAAAAGTGACGTATCGTAGAGTGATTCAGGCGGAATGGGGAAACTGGCACAATATATATACGAGGTACCTTTGACAATGTAGTGTTCATGCTCATTCTAGTGGGGTCTTGCTGTGCACTTGTCTTGTACTAGACTCCTAACCGGAAAAGGGATGACCATAGACTTAAATGGACTGAAATTTCGTGACCCGGGGACACTAGTACAGCCAATATGAGGTATGTTTGACCATGTAGGATTCAAGGTCATTTTGTGGTCATTTGCTGTCTCAAAATTGACCCTTACTCGAAAAGGGGTGACCACAGAGTGAAAAGTATTGGGATTTCTGACTAAAAGACCCTGGTCAGTAAAAGATGTGTACCGGGTATGTCATCTAGCTTTGGGCTAGTAATACTCAATACCATTTGAGGGGCAGTTTGTGAACTTTCGTTACTCTAACTTATTTCGAAGCAAGAAACCTTTTGTGGAAGAGCATAGGCATACATAAATGCAGTTACATGTTTGCAGTTCACATGATGCTAGTTGAACGTAAAAGCCCATAGGCCTCTTTTATTAGCTATTTTTACCGACTGTTGCTAGTAGTTCTTTAAACTCGCAGACAAAACTTTATTATTTTTTTCAATCCATGTATGAGAGTTTATTTGTAATAATTGTTATCTCTAGGCTGATCATTTAGATCACCAGAGAACGTGTTCGTGCTGTTTCTGTTGTGGGTGTTTCTTTTTCTTTTCTTTTTTTCCTCATTCCACGGTTGAGGCATTTACCGGAACTGCAAAGCAGTGGCACTGTAGCCATAAATGACCTCTGCTAGTCATCTGGCACGCGGAAAATGTAGCGCGCGAGAGGGAAACGCTAAACGGGGGCGTCAAATACAGCGTGTTTTATCGCCCACCCGAAGCGCGGCTTGGAAATCCATTTATAATCAGGAACAGGGATTTATGGCACCAGGCAAATGGTCAATCTTCTCCGTGGAGTCCTGTGTCAGAAGGCCAGATCCCGGGCCTGACGCGGAGTCCGGGATGAGTCTCCAGAGTGCGATCCGTCACGAGCCCGGGGTCCTGACTGATTCCAGCCCCGGACCTCGGAGGAAAAGCCACGACAAATTATTATTAAGAGCGGAATGAACTGGCACGCGAAATGAAACATTTTGACCGGCGATGTTCTCCAATAAAAGTTCAATTCCCCACCGCGTAGAAATGGCCCTCGCTGAGCCATCTAACAGTGATGTATGGTCCCGGGCCGGAATAGCAAATGCCCCCGGAGCTTTCTACGGAGAGCGGGTAGCCGTTTGTCACCGGGTGCATCCAGCTTACACTCGCTCAGACATCAGGCTATCTGGGAATAAATAAGAGTCTGGCAGAGATTGCAGATGCGACAGAAACTGGAGACGAGGGGATTGTGATAAGTCGTCGTCAACACCACTATATCGCAGCAGCCACACATTCATATACGGCGCCGCGTTGTGTGGTTTCGAAACATGGATGTGATACAGATTTTGCATTCGTTGACCCGACATAGATCCCTCTAGTGATAAAGGGGTCGTGTAAACAGGACAAGTATGCCCTGGTCAAAAATCGGAAAGAGATACTAGACCTAACGAATGATGCTCATTTAACCATCTAGGAGCCTATTCTGCCTGAGATCCTTTGTTATTTTAATATAGCTAGATCTATAGGGGGTATTAAATTGAAGAATCTTGCGTCACTGACAACCAAAGTTTTCTACATGTACCTTTCAACAGACATCCAAAATAACTGCGGGTACAATCACAGACACAATAAGGATACCGAATTTAGAAATACCATCTTCCCAACTTGGCAAAATGCATCTAATTTTAGATGCACATCAAAATTACCCATGGTGAATCTTTCTCTTTTTGACTCAATAATATCGTGTCGTGTATCAGCCTTCTGCGTCTATATATAGCAGTGAACCGGTCACATAAGTGTATTATTTTTCCGGCTATACACTGGGAAAAGTCTCGGCTCTACCGACTGTAATCCAATGAAAAGAAACAGGGTGTCTTACGAATTAGTAGTCCCGCTATACTTGCCATATTTATATACCCACTGTCCTATATATAGTTCGGGGTCACATGACCCCAAACCGGCTGTAAACAGTCCAAGCTCATACAGCTGATACTTTAATGTCTTTAGGAAAAGCTCCTATGCTTTTATAAGAGATTTTTGTAACATATACGACGCCGCTCGGAGATTTAATCTGCTTCACGGCACACACAGCCGTCGCCCCTATAGTCGACTTATAAGAGCTTAGAACTAAGCAGAAGCCATTGACTTGGCCCCTATACTGTTGTTACGTTACGAATCCATACACAGTCGGCACACAACTTATTCACACATATACGCAGTGCCACGCGGAAAGTGTGAGGCTCGATCTTTAATACCACGCCGTCGGGGAGGACCTCCTAATATGCACTCAGTCATAATCATCTTTATATGACTTGGGATACGCAAGCGAACGTGACACATTCTAGTTCCTGAAAAATTCTTTATCTTTATGTGAGACCCGGTCTCTTAGTCCTTAATTTGTATAATATATTAATCCTGCAAAAAGGATTACACAAGTTACCGGTATGTATAGGACCCTGATTCTCAGAACAGTATTCTATAACGCAACCAAATAAGATGACTGGGGCGTGTATTTTATGCAGGTTAGTCCATAGCGTAACATGATGGTGTCGCTGAAGATTCCTTATACACTCGCCCAGAGCCTTACAACTCCATTCTAGACAAACAGTATATACAGTTGCGTCAGGGGAAAATATGTGTCCAGGCAAAATCTTACAGCTGATTTTACACAATACTCAAGACTCATAAGTTCAGGCCCATGCATTGCACGGCAAACTGCATGTGGTATACTTCCCTGTCTGGAAGACCATTGACTTTTATCATTTTTTGACCAGATCAAAAAAATATATATATACTCTTGCCAAAAACGGTCTTGGAGTGCCCAGGGGGGGGGGGGGGAGGAGGTCGAGGGGGGGGGGGCGGCACCACTGTGACCCCAACCCACAAACTGGGGCACATCGTTGACAGCCTGACAGCAGGGCAGCTAGGCTGGTCACTTCTTTTATGTGTGGCGTCCAAAAGTTATCGAACCCGCCAGTCTCTGTTGTGTGTAGCGGAACCCTTGGATCGTCGTGCCTCCCAGACCTACCGAGTTGATATTCACGCGGAAGATCGTGCTTTCGGTTGTTATCGTGTTTCGGCTGCGCATGATCCAGGCCCTGAGCCAAAGGTACTACGTATCGATTATGGGGATGCCACCCGGCACCACGGCCGACCGACGTCAGGGCGAGAAGAAGATCTGGTTGCTAAGTCAGCGCCCTCCCTCTGATCTTCACACCTTTGTATATTAGTATGTAGCAGAGTATCAGGAGAGCTTCACGTCGGAGCGAGTTTGTTGCCAAACGTGTCGACGGCGGATGGCTGCTGTGGTGGCCCAAAATAACAAATACTATAACGTCTTTTGCCATACCACCGTGACGTGGGTCCCGTCAAGTGATTTCTTAAGTTGCAAAAGAACCAAGACAAGAACGCAATCGGTCGTGGGGAAAGATACATGGGTCCAGGGCCCGAAGGGTCCATGGCGGAAAAGAGAGCAATATCCCGATGCTACCATAAGCAATGACACTGAGTGGCTGGCAGATAGGCCAGTATACGGGGTGTCTAAGAAATTGACATATTCAACAATATCTAATAGCATAAAATAACAGAGTGTGCCCGATACAGTTACTGCAGTGGTTGCACCCAACTGCCAACATGCGCAATAACTGGCGTCGCTAGAGTCTCTCCACTATTTGGAACGGGTATATGTTAGCTATTAATGCAACACTGCCTTTTAATATAAGGTAGCTACGCCACACACAAATCTAGTCTCATTACACACAACTTTCATCCAATGTCTCACAAACTTTGACTACCTGATATGTCGTCAACAGCCGCTAACACAACGGGATTAATTTGGGTTTATTTATATATTTAACATTTTTAATTTTGGTCATAATATTTTTCTTGAAATAGGACCAACTTGTGAAAGCTGAGCGCACCGCAATGGCAAGCGAGCCCAGACTATACTGTGATTAGGCAGCAGTCGGTAGCCATGCCCTTGTTGGTGAGGCAACGGATCGGCTGCGACACGTCAGAAGGCCATCTCACATGGTCCGGCAGCGACCAAACGCCGTCTCCGGCCACCATTCACACACAAATTATCCGCCCTAGCCTCAGTTAATCCCGTCATTCGGAACCGGCCGTCCACTCGGGCTGGCACAGAGCTGCCAGGTCGGGGGGAATATACATTTGGCAAGGTACATAGCGCGCATGTCAACGATTCATTTCAGCCCTGCTGCTGACAGAGAAAGAGAAACGTATGCCCAATTAGAAACAATCAGGGACATGACTGAGGAAATTAGCAACAATTACAAGGAGCTCGGTGCCCAGAAGACCAGGCGCTGTTCCAATATAAGGTCCGTGTCAGCACGCCATGTGGTCATTCCTTTGATAGGTACAGCATCGGTTGGAGCCCTCCAAATCGAACTGAACGGGACTTACGGAGATACAACTCCCATATTAAAGCTAGACCGTCTGGCGGGTGTTTTGTTTTACTTTTATGGAAGACTGTTGAGTAACAAATGCCATAATGGATCGTTTATTGGCTGGCGGTGTAACAGCAGCTGAACCGACAGATACAAGTGTGTCACATAAAGACTTGTCGCGGTTGTCGTTTCGTCTTGTTCGTCCCTATATGATGGGTTGTATCATATTATATTGTATCACATATCCACTGAATTGTACTACTATTTTACGATTAGAGACAAAAAACATGCATCATTAATGTACGATAATATATAGGTATCCAGCCCCAACGCGCTCGGTGTCGTCTATCCCCCATCTGCTCATGCAGCTCTCCGATCCTGTGACATAACATATCCTCCATAACACAGACAGCCTTGTCATCCCAAATCTCCCGTAACCTTTGAACCGCGGCCAAGCTCGGTCAAGCGTGCCCATTACCTAGTCCAGCGACGCCGCCTTTAGCGCCTGTCACTTCGAGGCAGACAGCAATCTTCAGCAAACCAATTTCATCCTTGTCTAACGGATGTTCTCTCCCGACTTAACCATTAAATCCCAGCCGCTGAAATGACAGTAGGCGTCTGGCCGGATACGCATCATTCACGGTCGATCAGCTGGCCCGAGATATTAAAATGGAGCGTCTTTCATTCCCCTGTCGCCGAACCCTCAAATTTAATTCCATTTCCGTTGTCACGTTGTCAGCCGTGTTATCGTCGAATTTTAGAAATCTTTTCTCTTTTTTTTTTTTTTGTGAGCAAGAGGGACAAAGAAAGCAGTCGCCTAGTATCGTTCTGATGGAGTGGCTTTGGAATTAGATCGGCTTTAGTCTTTTTTTTTGTGAAATATTAAAACCCACGAAGACCTGGCAATAAAGGCAATGCCTGTCAAGAATACTTCATAATAATGGATAAAACTTGCCATGAATAATTTTGAAATAACAAAGCGCGCCTTATGCCTGGGAGCCCATAATCGATTAAGACGATGGGCCGCAGAGATCAAATTACACACACCTTGGCCTTTTTTCAGTGGATAACCAATTGCATCACCATCAGTATAAATAGAGCTCAATATATATACACACAACAGAACACAGCACAGCACGTGCCTTTTAAGTGCTTCGAAAAATAAATTCTTTCAATGTTAACTTTTTTACTCCATGGTCTAAGGCTGAATGCATTTTGAATTATGGCAACATGGGAAATCAAAAGACATTCTTTGTGAAACCCGAGGAGCAAGGTATAGCACAAGACAAGCCTCTCCTCTGGGAAACAATTTCACAGCCCCACCCCTAAACACAACCCGCTCTCTTCCAGTGCCGATACAGCATTTCCTGTTCCGGTCCCTGGTTTGCGTCTGGATCACTCGAGTCCCGTCAGCAGTACGCAGCAGCGGCCGTGGCACCTGGAGCCAATCCCGACCAGGGGCAGGCCTGATGTATTAGACGCGCCATGAAAGCGAGAGCTGCGTATCAGCACAGGGCGTTATTCCAGAGACCGCGATGACTATTTGATGTACTCACGGACAGATGCTATCGACCTGGGCCATCCGTTCCATGGCCTCGGTGCCACACACGTTGAAGCAGCAGCCGAGGCCTACACTGCCCACGGCCAAGCCGAGTATAAAGCTTTGGCTCCAGTCGATTTCATACCGGATCATTTCTGTCAGTTCTGCTCTGATATTATCTGTCTGTGGGAGAAGCATTTCCCAAATTGACAAAGGTTTCGCTTATTGCAAGTCTATACATGCCCAATAATGCCCCATATATTGTTAATTAAGTACCCATGTTTTTCATGACAGAGACATCACAGGGTGCAAAACTCCAGCATTGCTAAGAATTCCCGGTTTTATCGAATCCCCTCCTTTCTGAAATACAGGCGGGGACGACTGCCAGTCCGCTTTGCGGAAGCCACATTTTCCATCCAGAAGAAGGAAATCTGTCTTTCAACAAGCATCTCTTCCTGGTGTTTGGATCTACTGCCACGGCTGCAGTCATAAGTCTGTCACTGTAAAGGCTGTCTTTTGTTTACTGGCGTGTTGGCCCAGAAAGCCGAACACTCTTCAAAAGAATAATCATTCGCTATACGTTATTATACCTTTTAGCGCGGGCCCTGCAAATTATCAACATGGAACGAGACGCCGGAGCATAAAGGCTGCCAGTTGTGAGCGATAAATCCAGCAGCTGTCGGTTCGTCGAATGCTGAAGAGGAAGTTTAAAAGATGTTCCCGGTCGCTTGTTGTCAGTTCCCGTCAGGACCAATTACGATTGAGGAGCAGAAGATAAAAGAAAAGCCCTGTGTGGGAATTGCACCTGACCCCGGCGCTGCCAGGCTGCCGTGCTCCAGGGCTGAAATACGAGAAAACGCGGTAGTAGCGCGAAGCAGACGTACAACGACAGACCTGAGGCATTCCAGAACAGAACGGGGACTGCACGTGACGGATGAGTGACTGCCGACTTTGCAACTGTCGCTTTAGCTCCTGGGGTTTTATCTGGATTAGGGCTGGCAATAATCCCCTTTTCCGAAATAAACCCAGGGTTCAACAGATCAGGTGACCATTTAATGATCTCCTATTGGCTTCTGGTAATAAGGTCAAATTCTTCGTATGCACATCAGTAGCTCCCGACTGACTTTCTGTAATATTTGAATTCTTTTTTTTTTTTGTACTGAAAATCGAGTGGATAGAATGTAAATCATCTGATTCTAGAATCAGATATCAGTGAAATGTTCTCCATGTTCATACCACGAAAATCAATTCATTCTGCTGTAACCCTTGCATATTATATAATATGCACTTGTAGTGTCAATTACACTTTGGTCAAAATAATCTATTCCTGTGGGTAAAAATAAATACCTTGCGATGGCAGAGCTTTGTGGAGGATAGATAGACGCTCTTTTTATTTCCTGGTCAAAGTCAGGCTGTCTGTCTCAAGATATGAATTATGAATTTACGTCTGGGGCAACCGAATGATGATAGGAGATCGGAGGTGAATGAACATCACAGGAATACCGCGATAGCATTGCCAGTGAAACGTCATTCTTCTGTGATTCATCATCATAGCTGCTACATGAAACGGTCGGCCATTTTGAGAAGAGCTGCTAAAACTAACTGTTTACGCATCACAGAAGGCCGGTTATCTCGTCTGACATTTTCCTGGGGACCTTTCCCACACATTCGCATGATTGATGAACTGCCCATAAATTACATTGATGTCTTTCTCTCTCAATACGAAATTAGCCTCGCCGTATTACGCTTCCAGTGACATTTCCCAGTCGGTTTGGCGATGATCACGGAGGCGAGGAAGGCCGATAAGCACCGAGGGGACATTAATTCCACACACAGCCAAACAGGGGTCCCAGCAGGGGTGGAGACTCCACCCAGGGCCAGGCGAGGCGAGTCACCCCTGAGGATGTGTTCGATGGGGGATGGCCGATGTCTGCGCTGCTGGGCCAGGGTTTCTCTCCCTCCTCCCTTTTTCTCTCTGCGTCCCGCTGGGATAGGAACGGGTCCATGACTGCCCCCTGTTGGGGCTACAGCCTCCCCCTGCCAGAACACGACTTCTCACCCGGCTGGAGACTCGGCTCCCCATACCATAACACGACCAGTGATGGACAGATAATAGACCGACGAACAGACAGTGGAAACTATAGAGCCCACCTGGTCAGCACACAACAGCGGCGGGAGTTTATGGCCCTGGGGTCGGGTCTGAGTTGAGGGGGGGGGGGGGGGATATATACAAAAACCCAAAACTGGAAAATAAGAGGCACAAATGGGAGCGGCAAAGGGAAAAAGGCAAATTTCACCCATCCTGTCCGCCAGCCGCAAAAGTATTTGCCG
>JAAUYG010172624.1_pt1 | contig 20641 bp, 14 predicted proteins | sample 7278091 | NCBI WGS metagenome assembly JAAUYG01 (sample SAMN14350201, study PRJNA611818) | marine sediment metagenome | isolation source: surface marine sediment (0.6m) | place: French Polynesia: Moorea | collected 2018-08
AGTAGTAATAGTAGTAGTAAAAGTAGTAGTAGAAGTAGTATAGTAGTAGTAGCTAGTAGTAGCAAAATTAGTAGTGGTAGTGGTAGTTGTAGTAGTAGAAGTCTGTAGTAGTAGTAGTAGTAGTAGAAGTAGTAGTAGTAGTAGTAGTAGTACCTTTACTACTAGGTACTACTACTAGGTTACATAGTAGTAGTACCTAGTAGTAGTACCTAGTAGTAGTACCTAGTAGTAGTAGTAGCAGCAGCAGCTGCAGTAGTAGCTAGTAGCAGTCATGGTAGTAGTGTAGTAGACATAATTATAAGAGAAGTACCACCAGTAATTATATAGTCAGTATGATTGTAATTGTAGTAGCAGTATAGCTAACCTAAACGTCACATACGCTAACCTACCAGTCACAGTTTAGTTAATTACCGGCAACGTCAGACTATCACTGAACGCCAACCAAGCACAAGAACACCACCCACATATTTAAGGCACATACGACGATTCTTACAGGATCAGTGTTAAGGATTAGTCACCTGTTATCTGTGCACACACTTCAAGAAATAATTATCTCATTGTCGACTAGTTCCAATAGTTTCGCACAAGTGGCTTCCGTGTCTCGACTTGTTACAGTTTCTATTCGCAAGATGGACATGTGTATCAGCCTTTGGGACCTTATTATGCAAGTTGCCTAAAATAGCTAGGTATCTATATTTGTATCAGTTTATACCAGCTAGCACTTCCACCCACTTACCTGCTTACTAGTATTGTATTATAAAAGAGGAAGATTGTTACTATATGCACATCCAGTTGTCACATGGTTATCAGTATTGATATAAATTATATTTATATATGACATACACACATGTATATGTATGTATAATTATATCATTGTATATTATGTATATTGCATGTGATGTACTTATTACTGTTTGTATGGCAAAGACTGAGATTTGTACTCCTGACCTGCAGGAGTTTAATCACCATGACAAAACCTCTTATGTTTATCATGTTTATCACCAAACCGATAAGACAGTCCGTGATATCCATAGCAACAGAAATATTTCTTTGATATTCCGCACATATATATCCCGCACTTAACCAATCTGCATACCTATAGACGTGCTACATGTACATGTAAAGCTGTGTTGCCACATTTTAACATTGTTTAACATTCTCAACATCCTTAAGACAATTAATTGTGCATGTACTTGTAAGAAGACAGGATATAAACCTGGGAAATTATAACATATTGACTAAATCATTGAAACATGTTTAAATCAGAATTACATATTATGAATGCCTGATTTGGAGATTTGAGCCATGTTCAAACAATGGCAACTTTGTAGCTTCAAAAATGGAGGTTGAGAATTTATTTCTGGAAAAAACCATGATTGTGAAATACTTACCGTTTTCCCTGTACGGCTCGGTATTGGTGTTCCGGGTGGCGGGAGAAACGAATCGTCCCTACTGACCCCAACAGGAGTATCCAGACCTAGTACATCCACGAGCGACGATTTGCTGGATTTGGTCCCCTTGAATTCTGGAATTTCTGCCAATTTCTGGATATCACTTGCGGGCCGGCTAATTTTCGCTGGAGAAGGAGCTTGTTCGGCTGCCGTGTCTGTCTGTTGTACGACGTCTCGCTTTCGGGTGCGTATTGCGATCATCTGAGATAAAGCTTCGTTTAGAAGATTCTGCACTGCAAGATCTGCTGCTTCGTCTGGCTTCGATGTTTTAGGAGATTTTGTAGGTTCTTCATCAATATCCATGGCGACATGGACTGGCTCGGCGTTCGGTTTTGCGCGGTCTGCTTCCTCTGGAAGATCCGGCTTTGTGAGGAAGTCTTCGACCGCTGCAGAGGCCTTACGGATAACGGTTTCCATTTCGCTGTCCATGGTTCCTGGCACAGATTCCTCACCTTCCTCGGCCTGGTCGAGGTTTTCCATATCGGAACCCAACACAGAAAGTTTATCCGGTGGCACAAACAAGCCATGGTCTGCGGCGCAGGTGAAATACACCTCGCCTTCGATAGAACCATCGTTTTTACCTTCCGGTTTATCCAAAGCCACCCCGGTCCAAAAACCTGGAGCGAACTTTGTAACACCCTTGAACAATAGAGTTCCTTCTTGGACCCCTCCTACCAAAACACGATCTCCAATCTTGAAGCTCGGAATGGGGTCTTCTGTAGCAATGGGAACAGGGGCGCTAAGGTCAAACTTGAGTCCAGCTTCCTCTCCTTCCGACAAAGCCTCACTGATATCCTCTTCAGTGTAAATACTCTCGTTCATATCTTCCGACTCCTCTTTCTGCAGGGGTGGGCGCTCACTGGCTTTTGTGGAAGAGGCAACCTCCCGAGATTTATCTGCTGCCGATTTCACAGACGGTTCGGTGGACTTGCTGCTAGTGGTAGTGGTTAGCGAGGATTCAGATGTCCGACTATCCATAACACTGCTACTGCTGGAGAAATCTTCGCTGTACTGGCTCACGCTACGTTTTGAAGCTTTTTCGCTCTCAGCTTCCGATTTGTCTTCATCATCCCGAAATTCACGCGACTCTGTTTCGATTTCCTCCGAGATCGGTTTGGCTATATCGGACTGTATCGACACAGCTTTCTCGGTTGTCTTGGTCACAGACTCTGTGTCTTCTAGCTTTTGAGGAGGGCTAGGAATGTCTGCCGATTCTGATCTCGCAGTCTGGATCGATGACTCTTCGGGAATCTCGGTTATGGATCTTCCAGTATCTAAAGGTTTAGTTGCCTCTGTAGCCGCCTCGGACACCTTCCCCAGATCCAGACGAAGCTCTTCCCGGCTTGGTCGCTGCTCGTTCTCCTCTGGCTCACCAGATGGCATAGTATCCTCTACGATATCCTCGCTCATGTCTGGAGATTTAACAAGTGCCGGCTTCGATTCATCAACTTTCTTCTCTGACTGGTCAGCCTTGGAGTCCGAGACCTTGGCAGAGGTCTTATACAGGCTCCTGGACTTGATACCTGGGACTGCTGCACTCTCTGGGGAGGTTACCGATTCTGAAATACACGGAGAGAAAAACTGTAATATTCAATCTATTGTATTTCTTTCTGACAGTTACAGTGGAGTCTCACTTTGTGACCACCTCAGAATTAAGACCACCTCGTACTTACATGTGTAGTTTAGTGATCTTGGAAATAATATCACCTCACAATTCACATGGGTTTATAACAGGCCTGTGTGTGGTCTTTCTTTCTAACATTGCACTGTTTGCCGTGTTACCTTTGCTGTGAAACATGCGGACTAGGTACTTTGATATGTGCGGACTAGGTACTTTGATATGTGTGTACTAGGTACTTTAAAATTGCAGACTAGACACTTTGTAATATGCAGATTAGGCATTTTGAAACATGTGGACTAGGGACTTTGAAATCTGGGGACTTGACGTACTTCGAAATGTTCAGGCTAGGCAATTCTACTATGCGTGGACTAGGCACTCTGAAATATGTGTGGACTAGGCATTTTGAAATTACGTGGACCAGGCGCTGCTTACCGGCAGTTTTTGGTGAAGTATCAGACCCAAGATCTGTGCGATTACCAAAACGAGATTCCCCTTGGTTACTGGGGTATGGCGGTGGCTTGATCTGGGGACGTACGGGGCTCCGTACTCTGTCTCCAGGCAGGGCCGAACCATTCTGTAGTTCTGTCTTCACCTGAGTGATGTAATTGTCGTAGTTCTGGAATACCAATAATACAGAATGCAATCACTAATTAACATTCTTCGACAACAAATTTGCAAGGAAAAGTATCCAGTGGCATTTTATTCAACATGAAGGAAATGCGATCTTGAGAACCGATACCTGAGCCAAGTGCAGGACTAGTGAAATCCCCACAGCACTATGAATACTTGAAAGGAACTCTTTTCAACCCAAAGTCGCAAGTCCATTAAATTAAACGTTCAATTTTAGCCAACATCAACAGAGCTAATCAGTCATCACCGATTAAGACATTACACATGTTACACAGGTATGATGTTGGTTAAGCATTAACATGATTAAGTTACTATCCCTGTCAATGGCATTCAAATAATAATATATTTCAGGCCCTTTTTCTGCACATGTCGGCCAATTGGTGCCTCGTTTGGTGCATCCTCTGCAGCGAAGCCCCATACACATGTTACAAATACATTTAAAAGGATCCTGGCAACCAAGCCACAGACTTCTACTATTTGGACTCTGCCATCATGCAAACTTCAAAAGTGAAATCTGTGGTCCAGAAATCACTGCAGAAGTAATGGCCCAAAGCAGCCTTATGAATATTTATTGCCTGGGCTGGGATAAATGTAGTGTCATTTTCGAAAAGCGTGGCCATGGCCTATGGACGTGAAAGCGTTCGTGGGCTTAGGCTAGGGAAGATGCGGTAGGGGTGTCTTTACCTCGATCTGTTTCCGCAGAATGGTTTCCTGCTCTCGAAGGCGATCTTTCTGAACCTTCTTCCGTTCTCGTTTCAGACGTTCGGCTTCCAGTTTCCGTCGAGTGAGCTCCTCGCTGAGAGCACGTATACGACCTTCGATGTCGCTTTGGTCAGAGGTTTCTGTAAACAGTTCATAATGTATGCAAGGTTAAGTACAGTGGATTCCCACACATTCCGACCACCTCAGAATTAAGACCCCACTTCCCAGTAGTAGATATACTGCACAGTCGTCCTTCTATTTTACAAAATTTTTATTTGAAGAAGATATCTCTTAATTATAAGACCACTTGACTTGGTTCAAAACTATACGATTTTTAAGCACCCCCCCCCCCCCACACACACACACACACAACAATATAAGGCCACATTTTTTTAATTACAAGATCCACCTGGTATATTGAAATGAAAAACACATTTGCCGGACACATCAAAAGAACAAAAAAAAAAACAGCCCCAGACATGTTAAATTACCGGAAAATGTCAACGAAAAGGAATCCTCCGATTCGCTCTCAGAGCCTTTGCGAGTGTTGTTGCTAGGCGACACAGGAGCTTTGGTGGAGCGTGCGGGAAGTTCCAAGCCTTTCTCCTTGGCCAGTTTTGAGAGACGAGAGGGTCGGGAAGAGGATGGGGGAGGACCGGATGCCGTACCGTAACTTCGCTTGGAGATACTCGTCTGTCCTTGAGTAGCCTCAGTCGGCTCAAACGTCTCGTTTGAGTACTCATTGGCGGAACTGTTGATTTCGACTTCATCCTGAGTCCTGTGGAGGCAAAATAACATGGTGTTTCAATATTGTTAATAAACTAGGTATACCATAGCCATTTTACTTCGGTCATATCGCAATCATGTCCATGATGTCAGGGCATGAGTTCTTGAGAATACTTAAGTCTAACTTTTGACTTAAGGCATATTTTTAGCCAAATTTACATGACAAAAACCCACAATATTGCATCAATGAATAAGCAGAAAATATCAATGAATAACTCGCACCTGAGCACACAATTACAGGTGCTCAAATATTCCTACAGCTTATTATTCAGTTTAAAATATAAACTGTTATTATGCTTATAAAACGCAGTTTGCTCACACACAGGTTTCACCATATTCCAGGGCTGGAGTTCTCGAACATATACATGTACTTTAGCCTACGTTTTTACTTTAAGTCGGATCCTTAGCCAATCACAATGATCACAGCGTTCAGATTGGTGGCTTCGGTCAAAACTTAGACTTAAGTACTTTCAAGAAGTAACACCTTGAATACAGAATTCTCTGATGCTAAAACTTAGCCAAATAGCTGTATTTTCTTGATATACATGATATATATTCTTAAGTATTCTTAAGTAAAGTAACTGAATGCAGGCCTAGTAAGACTATGTTCAGGAAAAGATTTAAAATGATAATAAATAAAGAAGTAACGAGAATAACATCAAGGGGGAAGGAAAATTAGCTAGGGATTTTTGCTTGTAGGGATTCATCATCATATATTCGCTGCATGTCTATGTATTCTTCGAGTTGAGAAAATAAGGAATGTGCGTGATCAGCTTGGCCCAAAGCGACCTAACATCTTACGAGTTTGTTTGTCAGTTTTTCAGAGTTAAAGCTTGGGCATGTGTATGTTTCACATTTTCAAAAAGTTCGATCCTCACCAGAACGGAATAACGTCCTCTGGTGGTCGCCAACAGATACAACAACCGGAGCCCGGATGTCCGCCAAACAGACTAAGAAACAACGCCTGCAGCCTCGCTTTCATTTCCGGGAGTCGCCTGGCACCACTAGGGGGCAGTGGGTGCGCCGTCTCCATGGTGATGTGTGCCATGGGGGTTTCCGCAGCGACAGACTGTATGGCATGCCGAGGAGGACTGTCATGGTTAGAAATGTTACCATTCATTTGAATGGAACATAACGACTATAGAATGCGATGGTCGATCATAGACAGCCAGCGATACACCCGGAATGTGCGACTTGTTTATAGAAGTGGCCTTATTGTTCCATCAAGACTTGAATTAAAACATGCAGAGTATCCGATGATCATATTCCAAAGGTCAACAACGTTCTCCAGCCAGATTTGCAAATATAGTTGTATATCAGTAGAGATATCAACACTCAAAAAAAACTCGACCTGATTCTCAAACTGTTCTCAAATATGGCTTGATTTTTTTCTGTTCTCATAATGGTGCATCTATGCAATTTTTTTGTGTTCACAACGGCGCATTTATGCACAGATAATGACACACTTCTGTATCTAAAGTTGACCTTTTATAAAGTGCAAAAAGTTTATTCTTAGTAATCCTCACGAGGTCCAAATGTAACAAAAGTATGTGATACAGTGTCAAGTGTTTGAGTGACCTTTGCAGAGCCGACTCAATCGGTGGTTGATAATTATATTGACTAATTAACACCAGTTCTTCAACACACGTATTGGCCTTGATGTGTCATGTCAGTTCAAGTTTTTGGTAAACAATCCACCTATGTGTGTTCATTTAGTAATTAGGCATGGTACACACAGACAATCTGTCCGTAATTGCCAATGGTCAAGCTGTAATACAAGAGGCCCGTGAAGACCGTATCTCAAGTGTATCTCTCCGATGACACTGGTTATCTGATAAGGTTCTCGGCTGTCAATCATCAAGTACAAAGGCAGTTGACAGACACTAAGATGGTTGACACTGAAGAACCTGAGAAGCGTCCCAAAGGTCAACTGTCACATGAGATGACAGTGACCAGGTCATAAACATGTCCCCGAAGATATCCAGTCACTGCTTCCTCCTAAACACTGTAACTGACATATGACTGCTACCATGCTATATATTAATCCTTGTAAGAGTTTATCCATTCAGTCAAGTGTGCGGGCTGCCACGTAACAAACAAGAACTTCTTAACTTCCTTCTCTCGCAGCGAGTGGCCTATAGCAGTTGTATAGGTATTTCATGTATGGCTGCCTAAGGGTGACATATCCACATCATTAAAATCCTGCAGTCATTCTGTCATGTTCTATTCCATTCCGTATGACTTCCTCGCACGTTGCAGTTTTATATGCATTTCATGTTAGCCGCTGCAAAGGGTGAATCTTGATGATTGTCTTGCGAGAAGTCATGCCCGAGAAGGGGGTGGGGCATGATAAATATGGGGGGTAGAGGGGGGGTGGCAGCCTCTTCGTCGGAACTTGACCCGATTGCAGCCAGGTGAGTGAGTCAGCTGACAGGAAGACGGAGCATGTAAGCAATGTCCTGCTGAAGCACTCTGGCGAGTCAATCTCCGCGCAACTTGCTTTTACCTAGAAAAGCACTGCGACAACCCACACAGCACCAGCAGGTATGATGTACTGCAGCCTGCAGCCCCCCTCTGCAATCAACCTGTGCTGATGCTCTGGCCTTGTATAACCGCAGAGGCGGCGATGCGGTCCAATATATATTTTTTTGTGCAGTGTTTAACGGTACCCATATTTAGGCCCAGGTGGGCTAGGTGGGTAGCGAGGGGGCTGTGAACGGGGCCGTGTTTGACACAGATGGCTCTACAGTACAGAATCACAGGTAAGGTAAGGTAAAGTGAGCGACGGCAATACGGCCTGCGGGGCTAGCATGGTGGTTGATAATGGCTGCGGTGTGTCCGTATGTCCTGTACTACCAGGCTGCTGCAGTAGAGGACATATGTAACACAGCCGATGTCCCTGGTCAATGATAATGATGTCCTCACCAAACATCCAAGCTGGCCCCCTGGGGGGAGACTTATGTAAGTCTTGCTCAAGCCCTATTCCATCATTGAGGGTGACAGATTTTATACAGCTGCAGCAGCAAACATGGTCATGCTTCACTACACATCAACATACACATGATCAATTGAGGACAGTTAGAAGGGGATAAATATTACCCTCTTTCTCTCTCCCTCCCTCCCTCTCTCGTTCCTACATGTCCCCGTATTTACCTTTTACGGTAATGTGGGCCACCTGTTGCAGCACATCAGGGCTGGTGATTTATGATCTGATATTGCTACAGCACAACAAAAGGTAGCGGGGAGTTCATTCTTTACCGTGTTTGCACACCCGGCACAATATGTACTACATGAACTGCCATACATGTCGAATGGTTATCATGGTTACATGTGAGGTGGTCCGATAACCAGATTTCTCCTGGGGGCTAAATTAGTTTTTGTTTTAAAGTGTTCATTCAATATATTCAATGACAGTAATAAATTTACGTGTTGTTGGTACAGTGGTATAAATTTTATAATTTGGTCTACATGGTGTACGCTGTCTAATTCTGAACTTTGTAAATTTATTACTTGGTCTACATGGTCTACACTGTAACTCTGAACTTTATAATTTTTTTTATTTGGTCTATGTAGTCTACACTAATTCTAAATTTTATAAATTTTATTATTTGGTCTACGTGGTCTACACTGTCTAATTCTGAATTTTATAAATTTTATTATTTAGTCTACGTGGTCTACGCTGTCTAATTCTAAACTTTATAAATTTATTATGTGGTCTACATGGTCTATGCTGTCCAATTCTGAACTTTTATATTTTTTATTTGATCTATGTGGTCTACACTGTCTAATTCTGAATTTTTAAAATTTTATTATTTGGTCTAGATGGCCTACACGGTCTAATTCTGAATCTCATAAATTTTATTATTTGGTCTACATGGTCTACACGGTCCAATTCCGAATAGTTTACAATCGTAATTTTTCTGGATATTAAACCAGACAATAACATGTATAAAACAGGTTTGCAAATGCAATATAGAGCCTTGGTTACATTATACTAGTACATGCTATACAGTTTATTTACAACATATTTGTTTACTTCGAATTTATTTTGATTTCATTTACTTGTTCCTCTCTCCATTTCTTCTTTATTTCATTTTCTTTATTTAACATTTCTTTATTCATTCATTCATCTATCCATTCATCATGTTCATTCATTCACTCATTCAATTTATTTATTTTGCTCATTTCATTTATACCGATTGTGTTACCTTAAGCATTCAGCTTCTATGGTTTTATGCATACTAGTAACATGAGTTATAAGCAATGTTTTTTTCTCTTTTTAAACATTTTATTCCTATCAGTTTGCTGAAAGTTCTTCCTCTTTCTCCAGTAAAGCATATCACCACAAGTGGCATTTCAAACTGGAATTTCATTAGATTCCTCACAAACTGATATATTTATCACATTAATACAGTGAGAAATTTTATAGCATGAAGACACCTCCTTGTAACTCAGTGGCACATAATAGTTTAACATATTTTCAAGATTGGGAGCTAAAATCTCAAATGCAATAAGCCCCCCCCCCCCCCTTCAGGCCACAGGCGCACAGAACTACAGTAACTACGATGGGTGCAGCCTCTATGCTTTGATTTTGCTGGACACACTGGCCTGGCTTGGCTCATGTGGCTAGGCACACTGCAAACATTCCAGCAATTTGTCCACAGATAATGTAGAAGGCAACAACTTTAATGGATGCTACTGCATTGACCCTTTTACACCTTCCCAAGTAGCCAGAAGCAGGGACGATGCTTAGGTTCTTGGCTTACTGTATACATGATACATGATGTACTAGTAGTTTGCACAGGGTAGCCTTTCACCTGAACTGTTGTGTTGGGTGTTGGATCATTTTAAAGGTATGGTGGTCCTTCTCTTAAAGACATCCCTCTAGAAAGCACACTACTAAAAGTAATTCTTGGCAGCAAGTAATATGAATGTATGTAATACCCCCTCTCACCAAAGGACACCTCTCTAATAATGACACAATTGTTTGGCAGAAGGGGTCCTTATTAGAGGCGGACAACTGTACTAATGTTTTCCTTACCATGTTTAACATACAATTTGTATTTGCTGGTTGCAGGTTCAGTGATATTCAGTATCAATACATGTACAACAAAACAGTACATACAGTGGTCCCTCTATTTTACAAGCTCCTATATGTTTCAACCACCCTGATTATAAAACCACTTAATTTCAATTCTGCGATCACCTTGGTTATAAGAGCATTATTTTTTTATTTTAAGACCACTTTCATTATAAGATCACTTAATTTGGTCCAAAGCATGTTCAATGTCTTAGGCCACATGTCATGACTGCAGTTTCAGAGTCCGGGTGGTGGTCTTACAAAGAAAGACTACTGATCTTGTCCTTAGTATGTGTCAATAAAACATGAACTATATCTCTGTTATTCTCAGCACTTATATTCTGAGAGGGGGAGATCTCAAGATCAAACCTACATCCAAATTCCACAAAGAAAGAAACTGTAAATCATTATTTGTTTATGTTTATAGGTCCAACAAAACAGATACATGTAATATTGCACAAACATGATACATTCCAAGCGACACAAACAAACCAAATGTCAAATGGACATCTACACAAGATCTACATATTAATTTGTTGTGTCCAGTTGCAAGAGCTGAACCCTTAAGGGAAAGTACAATGTGCAGGATTCCAGTGCCTACATACCTGCTACATCATGGCCAAAAGATGAAGATCGCAAACTGTACGTATTTCATGGTTCGCTGAACCAATTTCATGCATGACTGCTTACCCCCTGAAGCTACTGCTAATAGCTACTCCTAGGTCTATAAATTTCTCATTAGGTGTTCACTACTTGCGGTCACGGTTACTGATAGTTGAGGGTCAGTTTCATCCTAGAAGAGATCTTCATTTCCAGGAGTATTTAACAACACACATAGAACAAAGCTAAAAAACACGGTCACTATGACTCTAATTCCCTAGTCCTATGTAACATTATGTGCCCGCACCATCGATACTCGATTCTTCTTCCATACCTGGGACAATGATGACTGTTGGTGGGATTTACCTCCCAGAAAAAAATAGATTTATCCCCCACCCCCACCCCACCGGAAAGAGTCTCAATTTAACCATGTTAAACCTGGTTCGGCACTCTGCAATGCACCAGCCACAGCATGTACAGTGGAGTCTGCCTTATACCGGTACTGTAACGCGGGGATTTATGTTTCCGTTTTAAAAAAAAAAAAACGTTTGCAGGGATTAATAGTTGTGGTTTAGTTCAGGTGGTTAATTATCTAGCTACCTGAATTATGTTTGCGAGTATTTATTTTTGTGATTTTAATGTGGTCGCCAAAATCGCCAAATAAATCCCTCGTAAACATTAACATGATTATTGAATTTACAGTACAGTACATGCAGTAGTCCCTCTATTTTAAGACCACCCATGGGACCAAGAAAATGTGGTCTTATATTGCAGGTGGTCTTAAGATAAAGGTCACTTAACACAGAAAATTGTCCTTTGGAACCAAATCAAGCGGTCCTATAATCAAGGGTGGCCTTAAAATAGAGGGTTGTAAAACAGAGGGACTACTGTATACTATTTGCTATTAAAGACTTAAGTACTAGTACATGTAGTGATATTTTGAAGTGCTGTATACATCATGTACATGTCTATACATGTAGTTATCAGTTGGTTTATTAAGCATTTAGACTTCTGTAGTTGGACATTTTTAAGACCCCACCATGATTCGGGAATTCTTATGTCACTGATATTATCCCAGGAATGCTTACAATGTTTACCATGTTTACCACATGTCACTACAGATGTTTACCATTGTTTACCATCCCTCTTAGCATGATTAGTAGACTCCTCAAAGTGGCGACAGGCAAACTAAAACCTTAACATGCTTTCAAAGGACAATTATTTTCTCCCTTTTCTCAATTTTTTACTTACTTGCATGGCACATGTGGCAAGATAAACTCAAGAATGGTGCTTGAATATTCAAATAAGCTAAGTATGGACCAAGGCTTGAGACTTACTTAAACAGGTCAAATAGCTTTGTTCCTCTGAATGTAGCTTAATGTCTAGCTCATATAATGTTATAGCTGGTGGATAATATCTGTACCAAGTGGATGATTTAAATCTTTTCACCATTAAATCCTCCACTAAACATACAAAAAACATACACTTAACAATCCACTGCCTCACAAACATTTCTTTGTGATTGACAAAAGTTCTTCAGCCCTCAGTTTATGGTGCTGAAGAGTTAAGGGACGGATGGAGAGAGCGAGAGAAGGTCATACGGACAAGTGTAGGGCCTTTTCATGTCTATGTTGACATGTGTATTCCAATCTAAACATATAGCACTCTAACCCACAAACACTTCCCTCCCCCCACCCCCACTCCCACTCAACCACCACCCACCTACCCCAACTCCAACTTGTCCTGGGCCAGGAAGGCCCTCAACGGGCTTGAAGGGTGGAGTGGGGTGGGGTGGACACCCCGGGGGTTGGCATGGGTAGGTAGTGTGATTGAATTACCTGTCAAAATCATAATATTTGACTTCACATGCACAGGCTGCAGGGAGTATTTACCTGGGGATATCATGGATATAGAGGAGATTCCCTTGGATTACTAAGGGATATTACTCTCAGTACCGTACTAAGCTCACAGGCATTTATATATACATGTAGCACAATACATCTGGGCCGCCCACCCCCTTCACTATTGTTCAGTGACTGGCTGATGTAGTGAGAAGCTAAAGGGTCTGGGGTAAGGGATATACAATGAATGAATGAAAAGCCCTCATCATCATTTTACAGAAGCTACCTGTTCTCCCTGAACAGTTCTTTACAGTTTTCGTACCCTGCCTGATAGCTGGCTACAATAACCACTGGAAAATTACAACCACAAGGCTTAAGACCTATATGCTAGTACACTGAAACCTGTCTTGAAAGACCACACACACCACACAGAAACACCTAGCTCTACATTATGTATGCAGCATGTACAGAGAAAAAACCTGTCTTGAGAATGACCAGTGCTGCGAGAGGCCACCTGCCTTGAAAGACCACACATACAGTATGCAGTGAACCCTCTGCTGAGAGACCACTACTGTTGAAGACTACCTGGCATGAAAGACCACAAGTTTCCGGCACAAAGATCCAAATGCTAACATAGCTGAACCTGTCACCAGACCGCCTGTTTTCAGACACTAGATTTTTTACTGTGCTATATTGGGTTTTTTTGTGCCAGAAGCAGCGGTCTTACAGGGCAGTTCTACTGCAACTGAACCTGTCATCACAGACCAGCTGTCTAAAATGACCGCATTTTATGGTCAATGGTGTGGCCTTTCAAGACAGGTTCTACTCGAATAACTGTATAATAGACTGAGAAGTGGGATCTCCAATGATTGTCTCAAATTGGTTTCATTGTCCATTTCCAGCAAGGACATTTCATGCTTTGTATGGAGCTTGTCTCACCTAATGGTACTTTAAGCTTTAAGGTGGTGCCAGAAAGTGAGCATTCGCTATATTTCCCCTGGGCTATATAGATCGTGCTCTGTGCTTTATCTCAGTGCTTGGGTTCAGTTTCCATGTGTACCAGGCTCAAAAAGGGGCCATGGGTGTGATTCGAACCCCATCTTTTTCCCCTAAAGGCATACACATGATACATGTGATACACATGATACAAGGCCAGCAACTCTACTGCTTCTGCCACCACGGATGATGGCAAGGTCGGCCGTTGTGCTTGCGTTTAAGCTATGCACATTCTACGCATCAATGGAGTAAAAGAGAAGGCTCATATCCCCAATAGATGAGTACTACACCTATACAATACACTGGCCAGCAGAGGTGTAATGATTATAATCAATGCATCGGTTAATTAATGGTCGATGCAGCGAATTTCATAAGGCATCGATGTTCATTTTTGTATATTTATGCATCAGCAAACTCATCCATTTAAGGCCCCATGTACTTTGGACCTAAGCCTAGTTTACTACATGTACTACCGGTTAGTTTGAGACTAGCTTGGTGGCAATATGTACAGCCTGTACAGTGCCTGTCCTGATGAGTTAAGAGCCCCCCCCCCCCCCAATTTTAAAAACTCCTTGCATTTTACCATGTTTACGACTGTCCATTAGTGACATAATTCCTATATTTCCAATATATATGTCATTCCATTTTAAGATCATCTTTAAGTTAAGGTCATATTTTTTCTGCCTCAATGAGTGGTCTTAAAATCCAGGGACTGCTGTTACTCATAATATGTTAAACCCTATTCATGCGACAAACAGCCATACAGGTAATCTGGTACAATTTGGCATCCCAGTCAACAAAGTCTGAAAATCACACTAGAAGTATTCATAGCCCCAGCAATGAATATTCATTAGCCTGGTGTGAGCCATTCATACTGTGGGAATCCCCTGTAACGCAAGTTTCCTGCTTCAAGTTTGTGTGGTCAGAGGCTCAAGAGTAGACGCTAGTGGTAGTCCCCCTCTAATAAGGGCACCCTTTCTGCCATATAATTCTGTCCTTATTAGAGAGGTGTCCTTTGGTGAGAGGCGGACCACATATTACATTGACAGTCCTTGCTGCAAAGAATTTCTCCTCTCTTCAGAGTGTCCTTTTAAGAGAGGGACTACTGTAGTAGGGCTTCTTTAGATGAGATTGCAGGAGCTGGCAGTGGGAGACATTTAAACTCGCTCATTATATGGTATCAAAATTATACAACTATCATCACAATTATCATGATTATCAATTAATTTTGCGACTCTATATATTTCCCACCTTGGTTCTTCCTCTGCGATGGAGCTGTCGCTGGGGCTATGGTGCTGCCGGCTGGTGGTGGCGGTATGAGACTCTGTCGGGATCTCCTCGGCAATTGAGGAGAATTTGCTGCGAGCCGTGTCTGGCTGTCGCTCCGATGCTGACACGACGCTGTCTATGGCGCTGCGATCAGTTCTGTCAGTTCTTGGTGTCCGTGGAGTGGCCTTAGATAAGTCATCATCTGTAAGAAACCATACAAATAGCCAGATGAAGGAACGGTGATTCATTATGGCTTTTAGGATGAACCATTTTCTCTTTGAGGGGCAGGGGGCCTGACATCAGCATTTTTATAGTCCAATGATTGCTCTAGTTTACAAACCTTTTATTTTAGGACCACCTTGATTATAAGACCACATAATTTGGTCTAAAAATGGGATTTAGTGTGCTAATGAACACGTTTAGTTAAGACCACCTGCAATATAAGATCACATTCCCCCCGTTCAATCATGTCAGTGGGGGGGTCTTAAACATGTTAAAACAGAAGAACACTGTACTGATATAAGTCCGAGTTCTAACTGAAATGCAATTGTGTACAAAAGTTACACTTGCCATGACTGCATTGCCATAAAAAAAAGCTCATGCATAAGGCAAGAAAATTTCATTCTCACATTAATTTCTTTGGAAAAAATTTGAGTCTCTACATGCACATTTAATACAAACTTGAGACAGAAACTATGAGACAGCGTGTCGGTGCCAAACTTCAAGACGTTTCAAGCAACCAGAATTAAGGCATCCAGCTTTGTTTAATAGCAACTTCGCTATCTGGATTGCCAACACTTTCACGTAGAACTGTCCTAACAACTACATTTATTAGTGTATTTTTAACATGACAATGTAAATAAACTATCTATCTACACTGATGGAGTTAACTTTCGGTATTGTGGATTGCCAAAATTGTGTAGACTTTACAAAGGGCTTTGAATTAGTCAGATAACCCTCAGGTTCTTCTCTCTCTCTCTCTCTCTCTCTCTCTCTCTCTCTCTCTCCCTCTCGTATTGCTTTCTCATTATCTCCCTCTCTCACCTATTGCTTTTTTGTCTGCATGGTCTGGGTCCTCTCTCTCTCTCTCTCTCTCTCTCTCTCTCTCTCACCTATTGCTTTCTTTTCCTCCTTTTTCTTCTCCTTCCCCTCCCTCAGGGCCTCCTTCTCTAGCCGCCTTATCTCCGCCTCCTCCCTGGCTAGATGCTCCCGTAGCTCCAGGAATTCCTCCACTTTCTTGCGTCGATCTCTCAGCTTCTTCATTCGTGCTGTCAAATACCTACACACACAACAAGTAGTACACACAGCGTACAGTGAAACATGCTGCACAGATCACCTGTGTGTACAGACCACCCTGTTTACAAAGACCACATTCTGCAGTTCCTGTAGGCCCATAATTTTACTGAACCTGTATACAATCTTTCAGTCTTTTTTTTTTTTTTTGGGGGGGGGGGGAGGGAGATGTTTTGTTTTAAAATATTTCTTTTAGTAGTAGAAGTGATGGGAAAAATTGTTGGTGGTAAGAAATATTGGGCGTGTGCCGAGGAGTTTTCTAAATTGTTGTTATCACTTAAGTTTTAGTGAAGCTGTTTATCTAGTGAAGTATAGCAGTCGTCATAAGTAAATACTCTTCATTAAATCATGCTTTCGCTTATCAAGTTTACATGCCATTCAATCATTTATCTATAACCGATTAAAGCCCATACCTATACGTTTCACCTCTGTGTTCAATGTTATAGCCCCAATTTTGGATTTATGTTCGTTTTCATCACTAAAGTATAAATTTATACTGGCCAGACACTTACTTTCCATCCATTTTCATTTTCTTTAGCTCCTGCTTGACCCGATTGTTGTATGGCGAGGGTGGTCTCCCGGACTCTCCGGCCATCTCCCCCGGTAGATCAGGATCCGATTTGTCTGGAAATATGATCACACACCCGTGCCACAGTGAAGAAATATTGTAAGATTGCTGCCAAAAATTGAACCACTCTACTAGAAGTTATCAACGCCAAGTCTCTGAAGCAAACTAAACTCTACCCATTTACAGTGGGCCCTGTTTCGCAACCCAATATTTTAAGACCACCTTGATTATAAGATCACTTTATTTGGTCCCAAAGTACGGACTCCATATACATGTATTACTGAACCTTTATTTTGGGACCACCGGCAAAATTGGTCCCTAGAATTCAAGACACACACACCCCGCCAAAAACTGCCTCTATTTTAAAAATGGTCATCAGTGACACATATTTTCAACATAAATATGCCTCCATTTTAAGACCACATTCAAGTTTAAGACCATATCTTTCTGGCTGAACAGGTGGTCTTAACATGACAGGAACACCGTACTTACCTTTCCTTGGTGATGGGGTCTGGGAAATTTCAGACAAATCATCCAGCTGGGAACATAAACAAACCCTTATGAACATGATGAACACATTTGTTTTCTTACACGGGACTTGTTTAACTGGATGCTGCATTGATACAATTTTCAAGTTTTCGCCATATCCAGCATACCCTTGTAAAGTTCCGATTGTGTGCATTTTTTCACATGCCTATTTACCTTTCACAATTTCTAAACCTGCCATGAAACTTGCAGCAAATGATAAAACTTTTATTGAAGAATCCCCAGCACCTTTTTTTATAACACAATTCAATCTTAGAGATTCGAATTTCTGAATTTAAGACAGAAATAATTCTGCCTTAAAAACTACTAATCTACAAGTACAGTGGAATATCGGAATTAAGACCACCCACCATTGAGACCAAAGTGGTCTTAATTCTGAGGTAGTCTTAATTCTGCAGTCATATCTGTATCTGGCCTTAGTATGAAACTTCTGGTCGTCTGGTCTTAATTCTGAAATTATCAGATGGTCTTATTATTTCCGGGGTTGTCTTTAAAGCGCAGCTCCACTGTAAAATTTTCTATTCTACTGTAGCCATGGTAACAAGGCTGTAGCATCTTACAGGGGCACTGATATCATCCTCGGTAGGAACGTCTGCTGTGGACGACACATCTCCTCCTACACTGGGAGGTTCGTCCTGATCCTCGACGCCGGCGCCTGGCTCCCCGCCCTTCACGTGCTTCAACTTCTTTCTCACCTGGGTGACACAGGAGGATATTTACATGTTCAGGGTCTTTTTTTTTCTAAGAAAAAAAAATTATAATGATATACCGCATGTGTCGCTGCAACACATAAGTTATTTAGTGCGTACAGATGTAACTAGGATCAACAGGCAACTGTACCCATCTCTGAAACAAAAATACTGGGACAATCTTCAAGAAGAATCATTAATCTGAAAAGGCAGGTCCACTAATTAACTCACCTCGATTTAAATGAATGAACATACAAAAGAAGCTACTCCCCCACCCCCCACCCCATATACATGGACAGTGGTAAAAAACTTTAGTTATATACATAGCATAACATGAGATATTCAATCAATATTCAAAGTTGTCATTTTTATGAGGGAGGAAGGATGTAATAATACTTGGAAAAGCTGCCCAGATTTGATCTGGAGATTTTTCACTTAAATACAAGTAATTGCTTCCCTTAGTACTATGTTCAATAATATCTATCATGTATATTGATGCAGCATCCTTTGAAGTTACCTAATACGTAACAACGCAGGCAACAATTTATTCAACCTAAATGTATCCCTAAAATACTGCAGATCAGTCCACATACACATAACTACAAGATATATTATTTAGTTAGGCCATTATTCTGAATTCAACAACGTTCAATTACAGCACGAAGTAAGCTGATGGAAAAATGTCAAAGTTGAATAGATTATTTTGTCCCGTTCACCCCGCCTGAATTTCATTGATTTTATAAGCACTAACATGCTAACTTAACTTTGCTTAGCTTTGCTGTTCTGAACATGCATATTATTTGCCGATAAAGCCTATAAAGAAATATATGCAATGTATGGCTGCTACATGTCTGTGAAATATACTTCGCATCTACCAATACCATTGCATGCAGTGCTCTAGATAAGCTCAATTCAAAGAGATTTAATCATTGTTTGTTGGGTTTCATTTTAGCATCTTTTATCAAAAGTCGTGTCAAAGATTTCCCAAGCAATCACCGAGACCACTCCAAAGGTTTTTAATTTTAGCACTTTACACAAATATTCAAAATCAATAATGATCAACTGATGCACTGGTGTGTAGAAAGCTACACCAGTTATCATCTGGGAATACAAAGTGACAATCCATAACCTGGTTTGGGAGTTTTGAAACATATTTACCGTTAAGTCGAAAGTTTTGGCCTCAGTCACCGATCTCAACACTGTGATTGGCTAAGAATCTAAATTGACTAATAAGTCGCCAATCTAAACACTGTGACTGGCTAATAATTTGACTTATGACAAAACTTTGACTTCAGTATTTTCGAGAACTCCAGCCACTAGAAACATGGCTACAGGTGATATTTCCATTTGTAAAATTTTTGTGCAGGCCTTTTTTTTTATCAAAAAAATCACGACCTGTATACAACTGCTGTCGCTCTCCCACAAGCTGAACTGGGAAGGACGGAAAGGGAAATAAATTAAATATACATAATGTCTGGGATAAAACTGGCGACAGGTGCAGTAGGAGAAACTATAGAGTCCATTGTCTGCAACACAACACTCGGAAATCAAGGACCGGTTTCAAGAAAATTCTCAAGTCCACCGAGATTAAGTCTGGAACATGACTGTGAAAATGAACTCAGTTTCCTCGACTGAAAAATATTTCTCATTATAAATTGTGTTGAATATCGTCAAAGATAGAAAGAGCTGTGCCAGTAGCACACAGCGGGGCTGGCAGAGCAGGGGGTGGTCGGGTGGTTTGGGAATAAGTGGAGCAAATATATTGGTGTAGAGCCTACAAGCCTATTTCAGTTATATTTTACCATATTTATGAAAAATAGTTGTTATACACATACAGGTACTTAGCTATTATACTTTGAATATTCAACAACATGGGTTATTTCAGGCTGATCGTTGTATCTGCTCTGTTCTGCCCCTAGGCCATTAGTCGCAATTTCAAATTTCGTCTTACGATTTTTCATGTTCTAGCACGTAAATCCCTAAATCAGTTATGTGTCAGATTTTCAACCTCCAATGAAGCCACTGGGCTTTACCATGTTAACTAGGCGCTGAAAATGATTAGTCAAATTGGTTACAATTGGGACATACACTGGCTTAAAATTTGCTTAAGGGAGCTTTTTTTAAGTGATAATATTGACAGAAATATTGGTATTCCGAGGGTAAAAAGTTCATGGTTTCATACGCATCAGGTCAACAGGATTTATTTTGTAGATAATAAGAGTAACAGGTATTTACTTAACAGTTTAGCAGAAGTACACAAGCCATTCCATGGTATATATTTTTATTTAGCCAATTATCCAGGTATCTATCTCTAATATTGTTTAAATAACCAAAATGAAGAAAAGTTTTACCTTATCGAAAAATCTGTACAGCGGAAGTATAAGAGCAAGTAACCTACCCTCACAATGCAAAGACCATTAGGTGAAAAACATAAATTGACAGGCAGACAGAAAGAATAATGTTCAAGGAAAGTTTACTAGGAAAGTCAACCGGGGGGGGGGGGGTGCACACAAAACAAGGGTTTATTAGGGAAAAAGCTTCAAACAAAAAAAAGGTACAAATTTTGAAC
>JAAUYG010180733.1_pt1 | contig 20622 bp, 16 predicted proteins | sample 7278091 | NCBI WGS metagenome assembly JAAUYG01 (sample SAMN14350201, study PRJNA611818) | marine sediment metagenome | isolation source: surface marine sediment (0.6m) | place: French Polynesia: Moorea | collected 2018-08
GGGGGGGTGAATCAGGCTTATAGTCGGCTTTCAACCACTCATGGTCATATCACCGACTGCAAGTTTGATTCGGTGGTGTATGTAGGTGTATGCGTGTGCGTTAATGTGGACCTGTCTTGTTTGGGCTGAAGGATCTACGCCCGACAAGTTTTAGGTGCCAAGCCCCAGTCATTTTGGCCATAATGCATTGCTCCATAAAGTACAGTAGAACCTCTGAATGAAGACTACCGACAGGAATGTTAGAAACTGGTCTCAATGGTGGTGGTTTAATTTCTGAGACAACATTGAATTGTTTTCTCAGAGCATTAAAGATACACAAATTTTGGTACTGCTGCGAAGTGGTCTTTATTCCGAGGTGGTCACAAAAGAGAAGTTCTGCTGCATCATAAAAATGAATTTAACGATAACTACTGGTGTATCAAGTTACAAGTACAGTGCATACTTCTGTTCAATATCTGTTACCAGGCAGCAAGGGCTCGGCAGCCTGATTATATTTATAGCGGTCATTTACCTTTTGTGATATATAAATAGAAGAAGTCGCAGTAGAGGATGGTTTGTACGCAGCCAGCGACAACGGCAATGAGGTCAAAGAAGCCCTCAAAGTAGTAGCGGTAGACCCAGTTGAGGATGTAGAGAGCTCGGTACGAGCCAAGAGCAAATAGGTAGTGGCTGGTGATGGTCTCGGCTTCCTGTGTCTTACTTATCATGAACAGCTGGGGCAGGATGGCGACAGACTCCAGGTAGATGGAGAATGTCCACAGGATCTGAAATGAGTAAGAAAACTCCATATGAAGCAAGGCTAACGAAAACAATGCAATGTGATGCACAGCTTACAGCAGATCTCTCACAATCGTGCTCCATGGGAAGCTGGCCTAGGAGAATGCAAAACAGCTATAGAACCTTGTGTGCAGCTTGGGTATTTTTAATCAACGGGTGACCTGCCAACAGCCTTGATAAAAAGAGTGCTCATCCCCCACTTCAGCTGTTAAAGCCGCCCGGTGTATAATAGAGGTAAAACCTGCATGCCATATCATTTATCATTTCAGTACGAGTTGTTGTATCAGCTGGAGTAGGAGAATAGAGGTATTAATAATAACAACTTAGGTATGTACTGAGCATGCTCTGAAATGCATATTGGCCTTTGTAGAAATGTTGTTCACCTATCTTGACAGTCAACCTAATCAGAAAGGATTGCTACACAGGAAAATACTTAAGATATGCTAAATTGACAAGCATGAGACCCTGAAACCTGCAACGGTGCCCCTGCACATACTTAGTACCAATGCCTTTTGCTATTCTCACCAAACCAATGTAACTAGTAAACACTGTAAATTTGTAATGTAAGCGTGGCCGGTAGAAACGGTAATCCACTTCACACATACAAAGCCTGTTAAGAGTGTGCTATATCAATGGCCAACCTTTTCCTTGCATAATTCAGGAAATGGTTTTAGAAATATAATGGCCAAAATTGAAAATAATCTTGACATTTGTCCTACAGAAACTAACACACAACACATAGGCAATCTATTTCATCAATTATTCCCCCTTTTCAATTTTTTTGGCCTACACATTAACAGCAGGCCGCAATGTTGTGGTAAGTGTCCCTAGTAGGGTGGAACTTTGTTCACAGTCATTCACTTCATCAATTTGTGGCAAAGTACCTGTAGCTGCTTGCCAAGATAAAGCACTGTTTGACTACAGGTATTCAGTACTAATATTTATTAAAACAATACACTACAAAGTAAACCACTAGCATATTACAAAACTGAATGTAACTAATAGCATATAAAGACAAACTTGTACATATACCAGAACGACTGGATTGTTACGTAACTCAAGAACCTGTTATTTGTCAATCTTCATAGGACATTATTTCACAGCAGCGTGAGGCCATTCAAAAACAATGAATTGATTCAAAAATAATAATATATACATAGTAGCGGTACTAATGGAGACAACTTGAGCTTTGGCTTTTCTTTCTTGCTGCCTCTAGCTGCAATGCAAGGTTTGGAAGATATCTACTTAGCCTAGCAGTACTTTCAAGGGATTAGATCATACAGTTAGTAATGGATGATCTCATTCCAATGGCTGCAACATGTATGTCATTAATTAGATGGAGGTGTATGTCATGGATGATCAAGCTGATTACATGATAGAGATTTAATGGGAGACGAAAATACTGCAAAGCAAAATGGACATGTGAATGGGTCATGACAAATATTTACAAAGACTGAGTTATGACTAGTGTCTTACAATCATTGACTGATCTAAAATGGAATTCATGACCTTAAAAGAAAAGTCAAACCATACTGTCAAGAATGTGATCAAAAAGCAACAACCAAAGTGTCCCAAGCAGTGCACAGGCTGTGATAAATGCCTGAGTCAAAGCGGCAGCTACACTTATCACATCATCAAGCCCATCTGTCTTGTAGCGTACCACATCATCACAGATATGTAACGTCTTGGACAAAAATAGCAAGCTAAAATATAGGCACAAAAAAGCTTCAATGCCTGCATGTCTGAGTTTTCGGATCTTATCCATGGTGCACAGCATCCAGAATTGTGGGATAAGTGCAACTGCTTCAGTATAGGTGCTGAAACTCCAGAACAGCTGAAAAGCATTCATTAGTCTTGTGAGAAACAGTTTCAATAGAAAACCAGTTTGGTAATGTTACAACAGGATTTTCTTTGTGACAAAAATACCATGAAAAGTACAAGTTATACATGTAGAGAGCCCAAAATCTTAAAAAAATACCTTTTTGAATTTTTAGGCAGCTAAATACTGAAGAGCATTTACTATTTGAATTTTGTACACCTCAACATTATTTTAATTAATTTCCAAACTTTAGTGAGTCCAGTACGAGTTACATTTCCCTTCAATGTCAGCCATAAAGAAAAGTCAATCTCACCTCTAATGGGGTGAAATCGTGATTTACAAGGAAGGCCAACCCTCCAACAGGAACAACAAGGAACTCCATCCGGAATGTATCATGGTTGCTATCGTACGTGGCGCGGAACTTGAAGTACATTAAGTAGACTGTTGTGAGAGATGCCATAATGAAAATCACTTTCATCACGCTGTTGTAAAGGCTGATGAAGTTGGTGAAGAGGTCCAAGTACCGAGAGCAGAAGACCATGGCAAACATGATCTGCGACTTTCCAGACAACCCTAGAATGAAAGTTGTAAAAAAGATGAAGATTGATTATACAAAATATATCACCATGTAAAGTAAGTTAAGATGCCATTTACATACTAGTACCATCAAAGTGTTGTCCTTGTGTGAAATAAGGCACACTCTTATTAGTAAACTTTGATTATCACAGATTATAAGAGTCAGGTTTGTCAAGATGGGCAAAAGGAGTCCTATTGTTTCCTAGGAGTCCTAGGGTGTGCCCATTTTCATTTATATATAATCTGGGTCAAATTCCAATTTGATCTTAACTTAGGACTTAGAGATCTTTTTGAAAATATGCCTCCCTTGGAGAAAGACCTTAAATTATGTTGGCACAAAGCACCCAACTGTTGAGGTGGGTAGACTCAAAGGTTCGCGGGCCGATCGTATGAGTGGGCGGCTCATCTAATTGAATGCATTTCCTAAACATGTTTCATAACAAGATTTATGTGGGTACTGAGACGTTTAAGACTGTCTAAATATGACTGGTTATTTTATTCATAACCTCAACTTCGGCTGAAGCCTCGACTTTCAAGCCTTTATAACAACTGTGTCTGTGATTGGGTGTGTCACTGTGTGATTGAACTGACACATGTCACATGCCAATGCCATGGACCTACCACTAGTACCAGTACTTTTGACACAGCCCTCTGCCATGTCATGCGTACTTATTGTGTACATGCAAACATTTTAGACAACATTAGACGTTTAACAACTGGCAGAGTCTCGAGGTGTGTCTAAGGGCTGTCACCTAGTCACAACAGATATAAGTGAACAATAAGACATATAATAAATGGTAACAAACATGGGCTGAGGCGTGGAACACAACACAGTTTATCTATGAAAACACGGCTCTATTTCTGGAGTTTCACATTGTTCCATGTAATTGATACTTACCAGCACATGATCGTGTCTTCCATATTTTAAGCAGAAGCAAGATAATGGCTAACAAGTGAGATAAATCGCCTACGAGCCTGAAAACATTCATGTTGTCGGCTTTAGTGGATTCTCCACGTCAATATGGCTGCAGCGACGTGGCCTGCTAATGCATGCTGGGACAGGAAGTAACAGTCGACGCACTACGGAGGCTGAAAGGGAACGTAAGGGGTAAGTCTTATTTTCTAAGAACGTGATATTTCAAACAAATAAATGTTGTGGTTTTTTTTTTTGTTTGTTTGTTCTTGTTTCGTTGTTTTGTTTGCTTGTTTGTTTTTTCATAAGTTAGAGCTACTAATATGTCAGAACTCACACAGGTTTGATTTGATTCTGCAAAATAACACTGAAAATAACACTTATTTATTTATTTATTTATTTATTTATTTATTTATTTATTTATTTTCTTTCTGCTTTTAAAATTTCCATAGTAAATAGCAACATGCATAAAAACGCAAAAGAGTGAACACAATATACCTACCTGACAGTGGAACACCATTTTTAGCAGTAATAAACTTGAAGACTTGAAGACCCGAATGTCACTACATGACAGATTTATGTTTACCCATAACCAATATTTATTAAGCATTCTTATTCATCATATATTTTGTGCAATAGGTATAACGGATAGGATCTGTGTCAAAAGAGGATCCACAGTAACAACTTGTATCCGGGACACTTCTCTAAGAATTTGACAGGCAAGAGCATTGCTAAACTATCCATACTGCTCTGTGGACGGGTCATGATATTTAATAATTGACTACTGTTACAATGATACTTTCATTTCAAAGATTAATTATGTAGGACATCACCTTTTAATAAAAGGTTATTAGATAAACTTGCACAACCAATAATGGTATCTTATTTCACTACAACACGCACCTAGCTTCCGCTGTTTATATGAAATATCTTTGGTGGCTGCCCCTTGGTCTATCTCACTGAAATTTCATTTAAATTTTGTTTACCCATGATCCCCAAAGTGATATCCGGATGATATAACTTTTCTACAGGGGGGTAGGGGTGGTGCAATGGTAGCACACAGGGCTCAATATCTATAGGTATTTAGTATCAAGGGTTTGAATGCTTGTTGTACCAGTCTCTTGCTCTCTGGCCATTCTGACCTGTCATCGCCATGTATTTGCATTAGCTACAACATGGCCTCTCCGCGCTAAGCATTGGAGAGGCTGTGGTTTACGACAATGACAGCAGGCCGACACCCTAGAACAGCGGTGGGTGAATATTTGGACGATACGGGCCACAAATGCAGCCTGAAAGAGGCCAAGATATTGGACAAAGAAGACCAAGTGTCCAGGAGGAGAATCAAGGAGGCCATCAGAATACACCAAGGGAGGCCTGAATTGAACAGGGACACCGTCCTGAACATCCCAGCTGTCATCCTCCAACTGGTGTCACATGATCCAGAAGGGTCCTGTGGCACCAATGGCCACTAGTTACCATCCCCTGACGAAGGCAGAGAGATTCTGCCGAAAATTCGGGAACTTTCCCACGATAATTTTGACTCTGTGTACAGAATGTCTCATCAGAAACAATGGATAAATGGGTAAAATTCTGAACTGTTACAGCAAATGTGCGTCTAAACTCTTTTAAACTTTACCACGGTATATATATGACTTCGTATCAATAATGTAATAACAGGCAGTTCTTGTGTATCACGTTTCGATCCCTACTGAAGTAAGTTCAATGCACTTTACACATTATTACCCCCGGCAGACATGTTCCATCCATCATCTGCTCAACTCTCTGGGCAGCATACACCTGCATAATGCTTTGCGGCACCACAGGTAAACAAAACACAGCTGCCATCTCTGTCTATAGGAGGGACTCTAAATTAAGTACAGCTACGTGATGTGGTTTCTTGAAATGAAAGATTTTTTTACCATAAAATATTGCATGACGTTTGGAGAACAATTGTAACTATTGACATCCCTGACAACATAAACAATTCAACATTTAACCTGTTGACATTGGAAATTTTTATTTGCATCACATTAATTCCACCTTAATTTGACTCAATTTAATCACAAAGTGTTAAATTGGATCCAAGTATTAAAAACGGAGCAGGTCCTGTAAAACATACAGGTAGCCATTTCTTTAAATGGTCAATATGGTTAGTAATGGCTTGTGTAACATCAAATAACAGACAGCACCTTCTGCAAAAGTCTAAAGGAGCTTATTAGGAGTCCCTCCTATTGCCATGTACTGATCATTTACGGCAGAGTGAAGCAACCAGATTGCAACCAGATTAATGTTCAATACTAACACATGACCTGACTCTTCTCTTTCATGAGATAAAATGGTGTAAAACATGAGACATTGAAAGTTTGACTTTCAAGGTCACTCAATGTTAAATCTAAAGACACTTTTGGACATGCCACTGGACTTCCTTTCAACATTTAATATTGCCATATGGGGTGTGACAAGAATTGTAAGCCTTCAAAGTCTGAGTGACTTGCTTTAACCATCAAAGGTCACTCGAGGTCAAGTCGAATGATGCAGTTTGACTCTCATTATCTTGTTAACTTATAACCACAAGATTTTTTTTCAAAATCAAATGTTTCCATCTCTTCATCACAGGCATATGGGTCACAAAGAAAGTTGGTTTCACCTAATGTAAATTAAGTTGATTGGTTCAATTACTTTTTGGTATATATATATATATATATATGTATCACACGCACATACACTGTATATACTGCACACACCGTGAAAGAAAGACATCCTGCCTAGCAAATTTATGCAGGGTCATATACACACAAATGATAAAAAGAAGGAAAGGTTAAAATCAAGTAAAGAAAAAGTGACAGACAGGGAAAAATGTACCGTCCTAAATCACAATTCCTGTGGATATATTGAAGTGACAGGTCAATTTGGGAATATGGAAAAGTTAATTGTTAAATAGACTGCACAGCAGAGCTACTGTCATCACACGGGCGTCCACCGTCCGTCTGTAAAACCAATTTTCTCGGAAACTGATAAGCAGAATGAGATTAACACCACATTTGGTGAAAACTACTTGTCCGCCATATCCCTACACCATTTTTTTTGCTTCCAAAATTTAAAGTTTTTGATTTTTAAGAATCTTTTCCGTTTTGTTAACATGGAACCACGAGGAAGAATTTCAAATGACATCTCCTCTGAAAGTACACAATAGATTCACTGCAAAAATCATGTATAGTGCTATGGCATGGAAGATCTTTACCAAAGCTGTTAAAAGAATTGTGAAATTTCAAATTTTGAATTTATGGAAAATTTTTGTTCTTTTTTTCACACGCTTTTAACATAGTAGTCAATGGGAAATTATAAAATGTGGGATATCTTTAAAATGGTTGTTCATAGAGACAAACCAAAATTTGGGCGTCAGAGAAAAGCACTAAGTGTGTATAGGGTACTTTTGGCCATTATAAGTGCCCAAAATATTCTGAGGTTGTTCGGAGCATGTCTGATTTTCCAATTTTCAGCAACCTTGTATCCCAAAAAACGCTGTATGTAGAGTAAAAACGGAGGACACAAATTTGGGTCTTGGTGGTATCAACTTAGTGTATATGGAGTTGATTGTTTAAACGTGTTTAAGATCAGTCTGAGGTCAGTCAGTACATTTCTGATTTTTGTGATTTTCAACAAAGTAATTGCATCTTGAAAATGGCTGGATGTGGAGCAAAATAGACACAAATTTGAGCCTCATGACTAGTTATTTAATGTATATGGGGTCCTTTTGACTGTTAAGCATTCAAGGTCAGTCTGAGGTCGTTCAGTACACTTCTGATATTTCCCAGTTTCGACAACCTTGTATCTTTGAAAATGGCTGGTCGTAGAGTGAAATGAACCAAAATTTGGGCCTCGGGGGTAAGTATTTAGTGCACATAGAATGCTTTTGACACTAAAGTATTTAAGGTCATTCAGAGGTCATATGATGGATTTCCAATTTCGACAACCTTGTATATCTCGAAAACGGCAGTTCGTGGAGCGAAATGAACCAAAATTTGGCCCTCAGAGGTATCTACTTAGTGTCTACAGGCTACGTTTGACAGTAAAATGTTCAAGGTCATTCTGAGGTCATTTGGTGCATTTCTGTAAATTTGGTCCTTAGAGGAATTAGCTTACAGTGTACTCTTGACTGTTAAGTGTTCAAGGTCAGTCTGAGGCCATTCAGTGCATTTCCCAAGGATTACACGGTCTCCTCAGTACACAGCTAGTGCTACATGGCTGTTGCAATGGCATAAGAAGTAAGTTCAGCCTGGCTAAGTGACCAATGACCTCAAACGGTACTCTTTATCAGTCTACTTTTATTTGTTAAAATACACTTGTTGAATTGTACAGTTTGGAAAATAAACTATACTAGTCTACTACTACTACTACTACTACTACTACTACTACTCCCGGGCTACTACTACTACTACTACTACTACCAAGCAGCTTCAAAGCCCATGGGCCTCTTGTTTAAAAAATAATGTTTAATTGGTTGGATAAAATAATGTTAAAGAAAATGAAGTCTAGCTCCTTTTACCAAAGAAAGGAGTCCCCGATAGAGTCCCGCCTCCAGTGCGGCATCATCTCCACCCCCGGCTCCACCCCCACAGCTGGGACAGTGCACGCGGTTACCGGTGGGTTCCCCGTGGCTATGTTTACATCGCTCACTTTCTTGATTGGCCTTATCGCACGCATGCGCATTGGCAGACTCTCCGTTGATAGAGAGTAAGTGTAAGAACTGGCAGCCAGTCGAACTCAGTGGCTGGTGGCATTTTTGCATCACTCGGGGTCTTTTCTGCTGGATATCGTGCCTAGAAATCTAAGCCTAACCTCTTCAATATACCTAATAATGTTGGTACTTCTGGTGAATCTTTGGGCATAATGTGTGGACATCAAAGGATGCCGCGATCTCTCAACTCTTAGAAGTTACAAAGTTGACATCGCAGATTGAAGACACTCCGGCAAGCGGGTCGCTGACAGCAGGCCGATCACCAGTGATCACTTGGCTAAGTTGGTGGGATAAACCATGCACACTGATTAACTTTGGCATTAGGCTTAACAGTGATTAACCTGCCAAGTTTGCATAGTGCCACAGATTTCGGAATATGGGTGTCGTCGTCCCAAACTTAGGCTTGAGGTGACACTCAGCACGGCGGTTCTTCAGTGCTAAACACCCGAGACTAAACAGCTAAACCCGCGAGGAAGCAAGCTTGTTGGATCAGTGTTGGATAGGGCTATTAAATGGTTGCAGCCACTGGCAGGCTAATGGCTTCAAAGCACTTAGTGGATTACCCCACAGACTTACTCAAAAGTCTTTGGTAGGCTATTGGAATAAATATACCTTGTGCACAAGATAATAGATCTGTTTGAAGACAACCATTGGCCATGGGGAAAGAAAATGATATACTACAGGTTGTACAGAAGCAAGATGTGGATACACTCCAAAAAATCTTGCATAAAAACAGATCATCCAAGTCAAGTGAGTAGGAACAAAAACAATTAAAGTTAACCTGATTATATGTTATACATTATCATTATCAGCCGATTATTGCATTTGGTTAATGAGTAAAAGTAATGTATCGTTATAATGATTTTTCCAACTGGGTTAATTTGTAGTCCTTTGAAATAATTTGTGAGCCATATATAATATGCCACCATCATGAACTACATGTCTATGCATATTGATGGCAATGCTGTACTTGGCAAGTGTTCAGCTGAGCCCATACTTGGATCCCCGGCTGGTGGTTTCGCCAGTGTGTGGGATGGTCGTCAATCATTATTTACCTTTGTAAAATGTCATGTGGAACTGAAGGATTTGGGTCAAGAAAACAGCAATAGCTTATACCAAAGCTTGCCGGTGCAAGGTTTGGTTTGGCTGTATTGGCCTAAATCGTAACCAGGATTTTATAGCATTAGACTGTTAAGAGAAAATTAATTACAAATTAGTTACAGGTGCAGCCTTTGGGTTGATGATGAAATGTGTGGTTGTACTGAATAGCAGTACATATATACTTTATTGTCTTTTAGGTTTGCACAGATAATAGCTTCAAACTTTTAGCTTTGATGTAGGTAATGGTATATTGCGTTTGCATAGCTGTGGCAAGGTAAGAACTAAGTGGAAACCAGCCTGATGTACAAGCCGTTGATGGATGAGTACTCTGGCCCATTGTGCTTTCAAGGTTTGGTAACTGGTACTGGCGGCTCCATTGGATATAAAAAGCCATCCCCAGTTGGTACTAACTTATGATTATTAGTTAAAAATTCAGTGTCTTAAATTAAAATGCTTGACTGCACGTATGTTAAAATATTTCAGTCAACTGTAATACATGTACGGATGAATTTTAAATGTATGCTATGCTGGAATATTTCCATGTAAGTTTTACGTTGTTGACTTTGTCCACTAGTGTTCCCGATTTGAACTTGAAGGCAATTTCCAAATTTACTATACTAGTATACAACATACTCAGTATATGTGTATCTGCTCTAAAAACAGTTGTTCTAGTAATCTACATGTAGTCACCACCCAGTTCAGATGTAGGGGAGGAGTTTTTCGTTGATAGCACTGCAAAACTGTGACCTAATCAGCAGCTTGTTTCAACATAATTGGTATCTTATCACTGTTTGCCTGTGAAGATAAACAGCTGCATAGACCTCCGGGATTACCATGATGGTATCTTTTCACCCCAGAAGGTGGCCGATTTCCAGAATCGTATAACAATATGGCATTACGTGCAGCCATGTTCTGTTTTATGGTCTCAGTCAAGTTAAATAACATGAAGTTTTACCCTAGCTGAGACTGAATATTGGTAGATCTTCCGGTGCTTTTGGCCATCACTGAAGAAGGCCAGGGATAGCCGAGAAAGTTCGGGAAGAGCTACCAGTATCCATTCTCAGCTATGGTAAAACTTCATATTAAATATGATATTTCGTTTTGGAAAGAAGATCGATATTCTAGAGTCATATGCATGGGAGAGCTATACAGTGCACGTATGCAAATTCAAAACACCCTCCCCCCAAGTCTATTTATTCTATGGGGTAGTTTGTGAGCACATTCTGAGTCACAGATGATTAAAAGATATTTTAGGAAATTGTACCCAGTACATGGAAATCACATGTGGGAATCGTGCCAATACAAGACGACTACTAGTAAGTCTGCAGCTGGAAGCCATAGAAAGAAACAATGAGTTGCATGATAATCAAGTTCACTGGACACATAGCCAAGCACATTTGTTGTTGCTGGTTGCAAGGGGATGGTATCTATCCGTATATTCTATGCCATAACAGGAAAGATTAAATGGCTACCAACAGCGGCATAAATAACATACTAAATACCTTACAATATATAAATAACATGTAAAGTCTTTATGCAGGTGTCTTGTAACAGGGCAGAAATTAAATTGCTAATGAGAATAAAACACTAATATTGAAAAATGGGGAGGCGGGGATACATGGTATTACCTTTTACTAAATTTGAACAAAAGATATATAGTTTTCTGTATAACTTGCATACTTTTTTTTGACTAGGTACAATAACATCATATTTTTTTGTTGTTTTTTTTTTCGGAGCACTGGATATACAATTTACATGTACCTAGTGTTTCAAGGCTCTGCCTAAAAGTTTTAGAAAAAGAGCAAAAGGAACAAAACGAAACAGGGAAAAAAAGAGGATCTTCTCAAGCATTACCGGTAGTGTTCTATTTATACCTTCTTTGAGAATTCTTTTCATGCCTGAACAACACTCTGTTGTGTAAGGGTGATCAGAGATCCAGGTGTGTACTGTATACAGAACTGACCTAAACAAACTCCATGGCTGAAGTTCTCGAAAATACGCAAGTCTGAGTTTTGACTTAAAGTCATAGATCTGAACAATGTGATTGGCTAAGAATTGTTTTCAAGAACTTCGACCCAGTTCAGCGGTATAGCATGGTGTATACCAGAATTCACGTTTCTATTACAGACCACTTTCCTTCAGACATCTGCATGGAAGCTAATGGAACGTTGTGTAGCCTCATGGACAGTTGTCCCTGTTTTCTTTTAGTAGTGCTGGTAGTATTTTATATCTGCTTCCAGGGCTAGTTATTGTGTGACCTGGCAGACCGATACTGCCAGACATTATCAGTTTTATCACTTCCAGAGCGTGGAGTTCTGTTGTCCATTCCCACCGTCCAGAGGTTCAGCCAATCCTTCCTAAATTCCAGCTTCCAAGGTCTCTCTGTCAACAGAAGCCTGGATTTATGTAGAGCAGACAGAAATAGCCTCCACCCCCCACTCCCCATGCCTGGTGTAGCTGTTGCCTTTCTGCCTATTAGGCCAAGTGTCTGAAGACACCTACAAATATGGAATAGGGTCTGGTTTCATGGAAACTGTGGATTTCCAGGAAGAGGAGGACGAGTAGCTACTGGCCACCAAACACTTGGCATTTCAGTCTTCTCAGGAATTATGGCTTAGAATTGGTAGAATGAAGTTCTTTCCTCAAAAGAAACTAGGGGAGCTAAGTGTGTATATAAATTGTTGTAATCTTGTTCTCCCATTTGTCTTGGAGTATCCAAGGTCCCTCCAGGCAAATATTAGTGTAATAAATCTTCCCGGCCATTATCATAGAGAGGCATGGTTTAGATCTGGATTCTTGACAGTTTGCCTAGAGTAGTAGTACCAGTTGCCTAGAGTAGTAGTACCAGTAGTAGTAGTTGTAGTACCAGTAGTGGTAGTTGTAGTACCAGTAGTGGTAGTACAAGTACCTTTACCTGTAACTACAGTATTATATCCAGCTCAGCAAGCAGAAGGAGCTGTAATCTTTATTTCTTATACAGTGGTCCCCCTCTAATAAGGACACCCCTTCTGCCAAACAGTTCTGTCCTTATTAGAGAGGTGTCCTTTGGTGAGAGGGAGCATTACATACATTCATAGTACTTGCTGCCAGAAATTTGTGTTCTTTATAGAGGGGTGTCCTCTCTAGAGAGTGTCCTTTAAGAGAGGGACCACTGTATTTCCAACTGGTTAGGTCAGCAATGCAGCACTGTATACCTTCTATAATACACCTGAAGAGATCATGTCAACTTCTATAATACAACTGAAACAGATCATATACATCCATTTTGTGTTTGAAGTGCCTTTTTATATTTTGTCAATTTTATATTTTGTCAACTTAACTACAGTTGCGTTGGTTTCTGTTTAAAATCTGAAGTGATGCCAAGCCTGAAGTGACCCCCAAGTCCATGGATATGCTTTCTGTTAATGACGATGCATGTCATTATATGGAGTGCTTAAATTTATTCGGCAATATCCATACATCATTATTTGAACACACAGTTTATATATGTTGTATTATCAAGTGATTAAAAAAGAAAATATATCCACTTGCCTGAAATTCTGTGAACCGGTACTGGTTATATTTGTATGTACTTTTGGGTATGCGTATACGTGTACATTTTGTTGCATTTCATAAATATACCTGATACATATATTCATATTCTTTGCATAATTTGCATTTATTCTATTGTCTTGCAGAGGGATTTGGCTCCAATAAGAAGCTTAATGTCAACCAGCAAGATACCAATGATGGGTAAGTACATATCACCAAATCTCTGCCAAAAGCTGCATGTCATTGCAGTTACTAGTACTGTTTGTACAGTTTTACGGTCCGTTATGCCATGTCACATTCTAGGTTTTGCTAGAAACATGATGATATTTTCTGAAATCACCAAATCTTTGTTGTAATGTCTCTGACTGTTATCATTCTCAAGCTGGCCATAGTAAAGGTATTTCTATGATACAATGGGGGGGAGGAGGTTTAAGAACACTCCAGATGACTATAAATAAATTACAATATGTAATCACGCCTTCAGCAACAAGTGTCCATCTTTATTCTGTAAGAGTGGTAATTAAAACAGCACAACTTATTCCGGTTCCTGTTATCCCGGAAGGACATAAATAATCTGTTGTGGCGGCTGGAGCCTCTGTGTTGTGATGTATTTGTGGTGCCGCTAATAAGACTGCCAAGTAACAGGTTAGGATAGAGATTGAACACCGCTCTATCAGCGAAATGCAGGTAACTCATATTGGCTGTGCAAACCAGAAATATTGGCCAGGGATTTTTTTCTGGCAAGGATAGGCAAGCTTTAATCAGTATCATGTGGTTTCTGTACCTGCTTGTGAAACTACAGTGAAACCTATCTTGAGATTCCACTGCCATGAAAGACCACCTGTCTTGAAAGACCACACACTTTTTGCAGAAGGACCTACATTTCAATGTAACTGAACCTGTCACCAGAGACCACCTGTCTTGACAGACCACATTTTTGTGTGTCAATTGGGTGTTTTTTCAAGACAGGTTCTACTGTATTGGAGTGGTTGTCATATTCTGAGTCAGACCAGGAAGAGTAATCCTGCAGTTTTCAGAAACCTGTAGGAGGCAGCTGTATACACCTGCTGCATCTGGGATCTGGAGCTGGTGGTGAAGTTTATAGTATGGTTTACTGGCCATACTTGCATGCTCTCTTATACACATGTGCAGTAGAATTCCAGCCATTCCCGGGCTAAATTTAAATTAAGTCAATTCTGATAAATTTTTTAAGACTTTAAAATTGTGACATCACATGAGTTAAATTATGATGATCCTCTTGGTTTTTGCCGACTCATGTATTGATGACACCAGACATAATACTGATAACCCATACAAGCTCAGGCTGAGAAGCAAAAATGAATGGATGTCATAGTTGAGTAACTGAAGTGTCTATTACAGCAGTATGAGTCACAAAGCACATTTCCCAGTGAATGTACATGTAGTTCCATCTGGTGATTCCTTGTTGGCTGACAGAAAATAATCAGAATGTAAATATGCCCTAAATATTTCCTATCTATAATTAGTGTTGACCATGAGACTGGCATGCTATCACATGCTTTGTTCACATGTGGTGATTCAGTGCATCTAAAATTGCAATCTGCACCCTTATGTTCTATATATCAAATACTAGTGCCATGAATACCATCGGCACACTCTAGTACCTATGTAATGCGATCAATAAATTCTTTTGATTTTGTTTCTTCTGTGGCCGGCCTATGTTCTCCATGTGTGACTTGCAATGTGATATGAAAGAATATAAGCTTTTTTTACTTGTCCTCATAGCTAAATTGAACTCATAAATTGTGTAATCTTCCTTAAAATTGACAGTTTTCCTTGCAGTAAAGTTTTGTATTTCTACCAACAACTTTAGTTTACAGACATATTCTTGGTTGCATCTGAAGCAGATACAAATGTATAATATATTAATATTCTGCAGGCTGTTAAATAAATTTTGAGTTGATGAGCCCCTACGTTAATTCTTACCATATATATTTTCTTGGTGCCCGTTCTTGGGTAAGGATGAAAGCTACTAGTATCTTTCAAAAACGATCAGGGAAAAGACTGTGAGAGGGCCAGGAAGTGAACATCATTGCAACTATTAATAGACTTCTTTCTTTGTTGCTGGTTATCGTGTTTTCTGCATGTACTGGTAGTTTTGCAGAGGAGTGTTACTTTGGTCCCCCAGAAGACCACCAACCTGCATAGGAACACTTTGTTAGCAGTCTTGACATAACTGTCTGGATGCTCTCTGGGCCAGAACAAGGGTGAAATTCGCTTGCTACATATATGCAGTGTTCCTCAGCGCTACCGGCGCAGTGAGATTACTAGTAGTCTCTATCCACTCTTGTGGATGAGGCATTCAGTTTTGATATATTTCCTTCCATTTGTCTTCCAGTTCGTTCTGATTTCTCTAACAGGAATCTTCAAGGACGCTGGTATCCTCCTAATATTATGTGGTTCAGACTCCACTGCATCTATTTCATAGGTCATAGCAAAGTCCCAGAGGATATTTCGCAAAAGAGGAATTACAGGTAGTTAGGTCATAATGAGCAAGTCTGGCACAGAGGGAATAGACTGGGGAATCAACTTACGGAACTTGAAGAGGGAACTGGAAAATTCAATATTCCGTGGCTGCAGCTGTGTCATTTCGATCCCTGTTGTCTGCGGGTACTCGGCAAGGCACTGACTTATGGGAAGGTTGTCCAGGACTTTGTGAATGAAAATTACCTAGTTGTCCTTCTCAATGATATTTCTAGCAATATTTTTTTTTTCGCTTGGATATCAGATTCCTGGCAGAATCTCTTCACATTCTTTTTTTTTTTTTGTGCCCCAAATTTTGTGACAGATTTGATTTTTCGGCAGTTCCCTGTAAGACAAGATACCACTGTAACCAGGTACATAAAAATCTTGGTGGTACCAATGGTCTATATATAAGCTGCAGAACTGAACAAATTGTCTCCGCATTTGGCTGCTGCAAGTGAGAGTATTTAGAATATTTCCAGATTCGTAATGTAAGAATGAAAGTCATTGTGAAAAAGTGTCATTGAGTTGTTCTGATAGCTGGTCGACAATGTTTACTGGCATTTGATCTACTTGTGTGTCCAGAATGACATAGCCCATCTGTGGTCATGCTGATATACAATACTCAGTAATGGGGTGGCCATACTTTTCCAGCCCTTTCTGGGGGAGTAATTGGCGACTGTCAGGCTGCTTGGTCTTTCCAAGGAAGCTCTGATAATACCCCTTGGTTCCTTGGACTAGTAGCTACCACTGTGAATGGCTGGTCTCTGGGTAAAATTCTGCATACTGGATTGTGGTCCTGCGAGTGTCATCCCTACTGGTCCAGATACCATCTCTGGGTAATATCCCTGGATAGGGACTTAGGGGTGCCTAAATGCCACTGCTTGGGAATTTTCTTAATCCCGTTGAGACCAGATTCAGCTACAGTTACATGATTGAAGAGTGATCAAAATTTGGCAGTTGTTTAAACATTCTGCTTGAAGAATGAACCATATAGCATCAGCTTGGGGTACGAAGTACTATGGGAATCATTGGTTCAGTTGTTATATATATATGGACTTATTTCATTCTCATTGGATGTGAATCATCTGTTGTTTTTTATCAGAAAGGTTTTTGTGGTTGAGATTTTGTGTTATAAAAATAAGTGCTTTGAATATTTGTTAATTAAAAAAATATTAACTTTTAATTGTACTCACAAGTTGCTTAATGGTACATACTGGATTACGCATTTGCTTCAGATGTTCTCACGTTCAGGCTGTGCCACTGTCAAAATTGTAGAATTCTGCTATTGATGGTGACAACCAATGCAGATGGGGTATTTGTCTGTTCGTGGACACCCCTTGGAGCGGGGTGTATAGGCAAGCGTGGGGCAATTGAATGAGGGAAAATCACTATTGCACTGGGACTGCGGAAATGCATCCGGCTTGATCCCTAAACTGAAAGATCCATCTCTGCGATTCCGCTGCCGTATCCCACACTTTAGACAATAAATTGTCTAGGTGCTTTCCTAGTCACAACAATAGCAATCTCCGTTTCACATGCAGCCAAAATATTTGCTGTTCTCGCTTGGCCTTTTGTGGCGGTCTCATTTCTATTCAAATCGTATATTGATTGCAGAGCTTCCAGTTAGCATTGTGGGAATATCTAAATTAGGCCAGACTCTTTTCAGGGATGGGGGACGTATCGAAGATCACCAAGCGCAAATCAATGACGTGGAAAATTCTATACAGTGTCCCACTTTGAATTCTAAATGCACATGGTTATCCGTCACCGTTACAAGGCCAATGTCTCCCCCCATCAATGAGATTCAAACACCATCTACCAGGCCTGAAATTGACCATATTGATGGCAAAGATTTCTTTGTTGTAGTTCTTTTTTTTCACAAGAGCAAACACCTTTCAGAACGTATGGTAATGGCTGATTCTGGCAACCCCAGTTTCACCATCAGCGATGGACATTTTACGTTATGCAACAAAGCTATGAGTTACATACTACGGTATATTTTGTTTGCTCGATGAGGTCATCACTAATAAAAAAATACATGACACCATTAGAATCAAAATTAAAATTATTGGAGTGACTCAGATCTAAAGCATTTAAATTATGTTAACTATGAGAACGTCAATGATGACTTCACATCTTCAGTATCGTACCAAAGATAGAGATGGTGATTGTATCATTTTAGGGATCCATGATTTGCATATTCTGGTATGGGTTTTAAAAAAATCTCCACGTTAAAATGACTTACCGGTACAGATAATTATCATCTTTAAGCCACTGCTTTCCCTTAAAGTAGACAATTAGCACAAGGGATTAAGAAATGATCCATTGGAAGACAAAAAATCCCATACACAGCAACAGAGAGAAATGATGATGGTCTAGCATACTACATTATAGAAATCTAGACATTTAAAAAGTTTTCAACATGATCTATTATACATGATCTATTATTAGAGACTTAATATGCCCCGACTGCCAGCAATGCATTAATTGTAAAGTTATACTTTGGCCAAACTGTTTGAGAACACAGGTCTGTTCGTTTGTGGGGAAAAAAAAATCCTGCAATGAGTGTAAATGTCACCGGCCGGATTGAATCGACGAGCGGGGCCGTGGCTCATGGTGTGGTGCTGAAGAAGAGTATCGGTGGATAAGCCTCCTCGTCCTTCTCCAGAGTTGACACTATATGGCACTGTGTGATAGCACTCGTCAGTCGATCCCTTGATTAAGTTGACAGAGTTTTGTGGATAATTAAGTATTGCGGACGGCTTGCCGGCAGGATTACTGCGCCCTCTGGAGAGAGGCGATGGAGACAGGAGGATCCCCGGAGACCAGTAAAAGACTACATTTGGACTGGATTTCCTCTTGTTTGGTTTGAGACGTGGCGGCTTCCATTGGGGTAGGGGCTAATCGCGTCACAATATATGCAGGGATAGATAGGCGGGTGAATGCTAAATTGGAATCATTTGATACAAAATCCGCGTAGCAACACCATGCGGTGGGGAGAAGTCCGATTTCCAGTGTTTGTAGGAGTGACCAAACGGGGCACTTGAGAGCAGATTAAATGGTCAGTTGGATTGACATAACATTGTCATCTTTGTTGTGCTTCATGCAAATAAACTGGAGGTTAGATGGATACTTCTTTGATGTTCTCTGGTCTGTTGGGTCTTATGTGAATCAAATGGCGAGTAGGCGTCTGAAAGGCTGGTGACTAAAGGAGCATGGCACCGAAGGGTGCTACTGCAGAGATACAAAACGGAAGACTATTATCGAACGATTCCATGTCCCAAGTGACCATACATTGCTCCGGGTTGGCCAGTCTGTACCAGGGCAGCGGAATATTCCTGCATATTAATTCCTAGCCTGTCTGAAATGGACCATAAAATCATCTCTTTCCCATGTAAGGACAATACAGTCGTTACAGCTCCAGGCCGTCCAGGAGTCATGCCAGGGGCACCAGAACTGCCAGTATTGCCACTTTCACATTATATTGGAACCAGGCATTGAAGACCTACGCGTGCCCCGGGGTAAAATTGGGCGGAATCAGGAGCAATCCTAAATGTAGGAGTAATCAAGAGAGCCGACTGTTCTTGTCATGGGAAGCTGAGGATATAACTGACAGCATTGTCCAAGTGCGGATTTATGAGTGTTGGAAGGGTAAGAGCTTTATCAGAGCCCTGTGTGCATGGTGTATAGTGTCAGATCTTCTATGCTGTTTGATCCCTCCTTGTAGTAAGTGTTCTGTCATTCTCGCCTATCACCACTAGTGGTTATAAAGGACACGGTGGCTTCCCAAATTCCCAATATGTATTTTGTCGCATTTCTGTATTTTGTTGAAGAAAAAAATTGAGGAAGCCGAGGACCCTCCACACCCTCCAAGCTTGAATGGCGTGGTGATAAGGTTGAGCTAAAGGCTGAACTGTGTTATGGCGAAGATTTGTGTGCCTTTCGAAGCGAGCTGGGCGGTATTATTCATACCAATACTCGGATCTCCTGGTCATAGAGGTGATCGTGGAGGAAATTGTTCCTGCCGGGGACAGGAGACGACTTTCATGTTCCGGCTGATTGGCAGGCAAATATGTCCTCTGCCTGTCATTTCAGGGAACACCAAGGAGCCGGGGGTGGGGAAGAGATGGAGAGATGAGAACTGCAAAAACTTCGCACCTCGCCGATCGCTTCCATAATAATTCCACTGATGCGAGGCTGGATTAAAGTGTGAAAACTAGTTTGCTGTGCATGTCGGCACATTTTTGTTTGCCGACAGACACATCATGCTGCCAGTATGGCATCGTTGTACTATGTTGGTGTAGGGTTTAAATCCCATATACTACATAGTGAAAAACAATGATTAATATTATGTTGTATAATCAAGAATCAAGTATCGAGTACTGATGGTGTGTATGTGTGGCAAGTAATAGGAGCATAATAATATCATTGATTATGGCATATATATAGGATGTAGCTCTTAAAACACCAAATAGTAATTCTCCCTGCAAAAAAAGAGTTCGGTTGTCCGTTATTTCAGGCGCTTTGTAAGGTTGGGTTATTCTGAGTGTATGCGTGGGCTACGGGTGGCGACAATGGTGCCTCGGTTCACTCAGCCGTAAATGAGTACCTGGCTATAGACAGAGATGGCAATTGTACCTAGATTACCCGTGGCGCCTTGAA
>JAAUYG010218917.1_pt1 | contig 20612 bp, 17 predicted proteins | sample 7278091 | NCBI WGS metagenome assembly JAAUYG01 (sample SAMN14350201, study PRJNA611818) | marine sediment metagenome | isolation source: surface marine sediment (0.6m) | place: French Polynesia: Moorea | collected 2018-08
CAGACTTCTTGTCTCTTCTTTGGAGAAGGCTCATTGTATCACATTACTGGCCTCAAAAGGAGAGCCCCAAAGTGTCAATTCAGGTGGAATTTATAACCCGTTGGGGCTTATGAAGTAAAGTCTTTTGTCAAAGGAAGGAACTCTACGTGAGTCAGTTGTGGAGAAGGTTCATAAATTACAGATCAGACGTGTGCACGCAAGTTAAATTTCCCACAAACACTGTCGGACTACAGGCCAACAAGTCTGCCTTTCTGCGTTTGGAGTGTTTCATGAGAGATACAAGGTTTGTATTCTTGTATGTTCTTGCAATTCAGATCTAACAGGAGGGGTTTTTAAAAAAGTAAAGACTGAAATAGAAACGAGAACCTGCCACTGGACACTGTTTCAGTGCAGTTGTCAGGTGTTCAGAAGTTTGGAAAGAAGCGACAGTTTCTGCCTGAGCTGTTTTGGTGAGTTGAGGAGGGTGGATCGCCATGTCGGAGCATTTTTATCAAACACCTAATCATTCGCATATTTCGGGGAATTTGCCAAAAAATGCCATCTGTGTGATCGTCCTTTTTGTTTGACAAATCACAAACGTTTGGTTCGAGGTGTTCATTTCGCCATATCAACAAGGGCAACAGATGGTAGAAATCGTGGGGTGTTAGAAACCCGTCAGGTGGGTTGCAAGGTGATTGACTTGTCAGAACAGTTTGTTTTTGTACAAAAACTATTGTTTGCTGATTGTACAAATGGAAAAAAATGGCTTTTGTCGTTCTTGGGGATTCAGTATTGTGCCAAAGATGAGTCAAACATGTCTGTCTCCTCTCAGAGCCCAACCCTGCAGTGTTCGTTCAGTTCTGATCAGAGAACTCGTTTTACTTGAAAACGTGCTATTTGTCATCGTTATGAGGTTTCTTGGTAAAGTTCGACTACAAACTTTTATCAGTGGCGTTGTTTGTTCCTGAACGATCTTTAGTTTTGATTTTATCAGTTTGTAGTTTTCAAGTCAGGTCAACTGAAGTTGAAGATAAGTGTGCACCAAAGTGGTGAAACGTATCTTGTTTGGTGATGAAAGAAATTCACGAGAACATATTTTTTGTGAGGGCAAGGTGATGGCATATTCGACTGCTTCAACGCAGTTGGGGTTGTGATGGATCACCATCACTGCAGCTAACTGCAGGTGTACTGCAGTACCTATGGAAGGGAAGTACAAAGTCAGTTGCAGGCGGCTATTTTTAGCCGTACTCATCAAGCCGTGCAGTACACGAGAGGGCTTTGCAATGGCCCCCTGTACAAATTGAAGACAAATACAGCAGGTACTGAAATCTGCATCTGGAGAAGAGCTTCTGCAGGTTGGGGTTGTGAAGCTTCCGCTTGTGGGAAGAAAAGGTAAAAGAAGTCTATTTCTCAGTAAGTTTTGTGTGATACTTATTGGTCTGCTGAACTTGACCCTTGCTAGTGTATTGTTTTCAACAGACGTTGCTTCATTGGTGTCGGATTGTGTGGATCTTTGTGACCGAGTTGGCTCCAGTATTGACATACAAAAATAAATTGATGACTCTGGGTGCAAATATTTTTGCTGAAAAGTGTGGTAAAGATGTCTGCTGGGGGTTGGCTTTTTTGTGTTGTGATATCAAGGTCTGACTCAAACTTGGGAGATTGACTCGAATGATGAAATAGGCACGATGTTCTCTTCAGAATGATGATAGCCAATAAAACGTTGCTATTTCCATTTCAATTTTGCGAAGGTGGTGTGATGGTGGTGTCTTTGGGGGGGGGGGGTACATACTGTAACCCCGGTTGGATTCTGGCCTTGCATTGTTCAGCAAGAGTCGGTGGCAAACACAATCAGGTAGCCCTGTTGTGTGGACAACGAACAGTTGTGACTGTAAATTTGTGTCTTTTGGTGCATCAAGTTTTCTTTGGAAGAGAATTAGGTGCAAACCAATTTTTGCTGCATCCCACTTTCACTTTTTCCTTCGCTCTCCTGCCTGCTTAATTCGTTTGCACACTTGTCCTTCCTAGTCTCTGACCCTTGGTCCCGACAGGAAATCCTGAACACCCCAAACACCACTCCAGGTGGCGAGAGCTGTGGGGAAAGCTGTTTTGTGAAAACCCGCAGCTGAAACGTTTCTTTGCGTTCTGCTTTATATCCAATGTTGCCAGAATGCAACCACTCTTTGCGGCAACAATTTCCCTGGCGGCGCCTGACATGGTCGCACGTTACCCTCGTGTCCGACCCTGAAGGGTAACGTTGCACCGATCAGTTTCAAACATTTGGACGACCTCATCATTCAGGCTTTGTTGTATCGTGTTCATAAGGTGAACCTTCCACCTATTGTCTGACCCTTTACCTGGAAAGTATGTTCTGTGATGTGAGTTGGTCTGCACGAAATTCCCCCTGCAGACGAACGCAGGGTGTTCATCCCATCAAATGGGATCAGCTGTGTGTGTAGATCTATGATCCAGAGTTGTGATAAACGTTGGTCCCAAAACTTCGCTCGGCATCTTGATTTACCTCCGTCGTTGGGTGCACTGCATCTTTGCAGTTCTTCTTGTGCTGGAAATGCAGTAAGTGTATTCAGTATAACAGCACTCAGGAGGGAGTAGTGTCGTAGATAAGCCAAAGCCTTTTTGGTGGATTTACTCGTGTTTTAGTGGAGGAAAAACAAAACGTTGATAACCCAACCACAGTGGTGCTTGCTGCTTCGTGCGCGTGTGGAAATTGCAGGAGATCCAAGAGGGAAAATGCCTGCAGTGCAGAGCCAGAATGAGGATGTTAGTGCTTTGGCTGGAAGTTTTGTTAGGAAATATGAGTGCGTTTTGTGGATGGGAATACAAGATTGTTTCTATTTCCTCCAACAGCAAGTTGTGATTTGTGTCTGTTGGGTAATTGGCAGATAATCAGTGCAAGGGAAGAGGTGTTCTGCCAAGGAGTTGGAGTCTCAGTCTTATGGTTCAGACTGCACCAGTAAATACACTGGAAGACCTGTGAATTCTGCATTGGTGGATTTGTATTTCAAGATAACAACAGCAAAACGAAGATTGGATACAGTTGTTTGGAGTAGCACAACAGCACAAAAGTGTTGCACCCATGTTTTGGAGAAAATTTATGATGTTTGCTGCATCGGTGTCAGTCACTCGGGTTTTGGCCAAAGGAAACATTGTGCGAACGAGATTTTGCTGGTTCAGTCAGCAAGTTGGCATTGTGTCACCAAAATATAATTGCACACAAATGGAAATAATCAGCTGTGAAAAGGAACTTGAGATTTCGAACAAAATGGAGGAGACTGCTGGAGAACAGATCGAACGTGATTTATCCATATGCGCTCACATTACACATGTTACACTTTGCTATTAAATCTTGGTTGGGAAGGTTGGCGGTTTTACGGTTCCAACAAAAATGTTTGTTTGGATCCTGCACATGAATATTTATGTCATTACACATAGATGTGCGAGTCGTCAACATTTTTGCCAACGGTCGAATTTGGTAGTGGTGGAAGCATAGCAGGTACATGTAGCAATCGTGTTCTTATTCGCATTTGCGTGGTCAAAGCAGGAACCTGCACCTGAATTGGCCTGATCAAAGTTTTCCAGAAGTTGATCTGTGTTTTGTGGTAGTATCCTGAGGGCCAGTTTGTGCATCTGTCACAAGGGTAAAATGGTTTTATGTTCTTTGTTCGGGCGAACCTGTCAAAAGAACATTGTCATTGCGTTTTTTGGCCGTGATGCATCTGCCCAGAGAATGTGACTTTGACGTATAGGTTATCAAACGAGGCGTGTAAATTATCAAAGTGAGAGCCGCAGGCTCGAATTTGATAATTTCATGCCGAGGTTGATAATTGGCATATTCAACAAGTTGTGTTGAACTACAACTTGGGTGCAAAATGAGAATGGGTTGCTCACTGGACTGTGAATGCTTCATTTTTGTTGCAACAGTTGACTAATTCTCTGCAAGTCTTGCATATGAAAAAAATTGTTGCTTAATGCTAATTTCATTTTTGTTAGAGAACAATTTAGAATGGTACAACTGTATGGCTTTCAAACATAATGGTACCATTCTGCAACAAAACAGCACATGATATAGAATAAATCAACTCTCATTCCAACAAAAAATGCAATGTAAAATTTGTTTCAGTGAATTTTTTTATCATGACCAATGGTCTGACTGTTTGGGAATCAGTCAACTGTTGCAAGAAAAACGAAGCCTTCACAGTCCACTGAGCTCACATGGCTTAACTGTTGCAATTTAATGTGCAAAAATTGTCAGTGGGAAATTATCACAGTCAGCCTGAAATTATCACCTCAGGTAACATCACGAAAAACAATGGAAAAAAAAATATTCAGAGCGAAGCGTTGAATACTTTTGAACCACGTACTGCAACAGAAGCAATACCAAGCAGAGGGCATTTTGTTGATCGAACTGAAAGACTTGGCCTTTGCGGCAGGCTCAAAAAGATGCAAGGAATGGTAAAAATTAATTTGGAACAGGAACATTGTTGGCTCATTTCTGAATTGAAAAATTGCACAGAGGGCCGCCCGCGCATGTAACTTACATGTGCCCCTTTGTAAAACCCGAATGCCTGTGTAATTGTCGGAGCAAATTTGCATCCTTTGTGTTGAGAAAGAGAGCATTTCGCCGCCGTTGGAACACCTGGAGAGGTGAAGTTTCTGCTTGCAGCGATAGCAGAATGAAACCATGCTCATTGAGTATGGAATGGTGTAGTTCATATGTACATCATGTGGCCTACATTTGTTTTGTTTCCCTATTGTGTCGTTGCTCTCTTGGTTGGGATGTTTACAAGAGCTCTTCAATAGATAAGAAAGTGACGATATCAAAGTGGCCCATACCGCTGGAACATCTCACGTCTCGAGACTAAAAAAAATAATTTTGAGAGGTCACGGTTGAGATAATTGATGGTGGGTTTGAATTTAAAAAAAAAAACTTGTGGATTTATCATCGGGATTGCCCAGATCATGCGATTCAAGGAATTACATCTGGGAAGTCAACAAAAAGCACTTTTGGAATATTCAGAGAGATTTGAGAGTGAAGTCAGGCAGGCGGCTGGTTTGCTTATTTTCCTTTCCAACTTCTTTTGGTTGCAGATGAGTTTTCCAGGTTGCCTGACAACGTTGGCCTTGACCTCCGAATGGGTTCCGTCGCAAGGTCGTAGCAGCTGGAGTAACCTGGCAGCATGGATGAGGTCGTCTCCGAGTCCTTCCTGCAGGAGGAACTAGACGCCTTCGACAAGATCTACAGTGAACTGGTGGGCATCGCGTCTTCTGACCGCGACACGGAAGAGAAGAAGAAGATGGCGGCGGAGCTGAGACGCAGATCCCGCGTTCTCGCAGCTAGTCAGAGCGTGGACTCCGCGCAGCAGCAGCGCAGATCCTGCCATTTCAAATCTAGCCATTTACACTCGAAATCTTGTGATCAGGATGACAGATCCGGCACTGTTAGTGGAGAAGCAAAGCCGGGTAGTGATGATATTGGTGCCAACAATACGGAGCATTCGGTTACGTGTCCAGACTGCCGGACAAATCGCCTGCTCCAGACTTCCTCAGCGTCCAGAAACGGACGCCAGTCATCACCATTTCAGGCGGCAACAACGCAGCAGCAGCAACAACAGCCATTGATTCCAGTGCGGTCGTCCGTTGTTGCTGACCTGGAAGCAGACATTGAGGATTTATCCTTCATCGCCAGTGGTCAGCAATACGACACTGGCGACAAGTTATTCCTTGACCTTTTAGATGACCTGGATAACATCTCGGGCAACACGCCCTCTGCCAGGCGACGCAAGCGCGCCAGGGACCTCTTCTCTGATTGGCTGTTCAGCCAGGAGGCCATTGACGAGGAGTCGCCGCAGAAAAACAAGGATTCCTTTTCAGAATACGTGGAGCAGTTTGACGCCGATTTCTTCGCCGCCATCAACCCGAAGCCGCTGCGCCACCGCAAGCTGCACACGCGCTGGCGCCCCAAGTCTCGTCTGTTTGATTATCACAGCGAGGTAAGCGTCTGGTCTCATGTCTCCTTTCTTGTTTCCCGCCCTGTACAGATTGCCAGTACACGTGCCATCACAAGTGCCGGCAACTGGTGTCGTTAGACTGCACGAGTCTTGCTGCTGAAGATGACAAGAAGAAACTAGGCGGTAAGACTGAAACTGCGCTCGGCGACAAAGCCAAAGTGGTAAGATATTTTCTCTGCATGCCTGTTGTCCCTCGTTTCATTCACCCAGTCTCCATGTGTCTTTCAAAAGGTTGGGATTTAAATCCACTGCTTTCGTGCTGAGAAAAAAAAAAATCCTGAACTCCACCAGCTGAACTTGGGTGGTTTGACATCAGGACTCGAAACACATGGCATGGGTCCTGTTAAAAGAGTTGTCGACAATTTCTGGACAGAAACCACTCAAACTCAAAAGCGAAGAGGCCTGTAAGATTGGACAGGCAGAACTTTCTGATGGGTGACTGTAAGCAAAGAGCTTGAACAGGTCCTATTCTGTGCTGTGAGCTGAAGAAACTTCTCGAGGGTCTTACCAATGCTTTTCACGCCTTCTGTTGCTCCTCACTTTGTCAAAGTACTGGTACTCATTTTACCCAACAATGCAGCTACTGTTGTCTGCATTCATACAAAACAAAGAAGTGCGGGGTAAGTGTGAAATTTACACGGAGTTAATCAGCTAGGTAATGGATAGGGTGCAAAAAAGACTTGACAAAGGTTGGGGTATTTCAGGAGAAAAAAAACAGTCGAAAGTGGCTTTCGTTATCATTGGCAAAAAAGAGTACTTTTCTCTTCTTGCTTTGAATAGCAGTTAAAAGGAGTGCAACAGGTGAAAAATCCACCCACAATACGAAGAAAAAGCGTTTGAAACAAATGAGCGATCACATTGCTTGTGAAGCTTCATTTTGAACCATGGCGCAGAAGAATTTGAATGATTGAAAATGCGAAATTGAACTGTCAGGTACAACAGCGATTCAGCCAAATGATCGATGCCAAATCGTTAGCAATTATGAGCTCAACCTGAAGGAATGGCCAAGAAACGAGAACAAGTGAATTTTGTGCACAAAGAAAAGAATTGCCCAGGTATCTTCTGAGCGAGACAGCAGCCATTGAACACTGATCTGTGAAAGCTGTTGTTCCGTCGTTTGTGATGAGTGAATGGCTAATCGAACTAACAAGATGTAGTTTGTCTGACCTTTCACTCTATCTCTGGAATCCACATTGGAGTCCGTGGAGCGATAGATTTGTGCAAAGGATAAGTTCTTATCAAGACTCCACAGTCGTATTGTTGTCCCAACTACAGTCTGGGCTTCAGGAACAAACCCTAAGTCCAAACTTATTCAATGAGGATTGGCGAAATTCTTCGTGGATACTGAGTGGTAACTTGGGCGGAAATTAGCTCTCTAGAGTCCATTTGCCTATTTTTTCCCCTCACCAAATTGAAATATTTTTGCAGCCAGGTTCAAACCTTTTGCTGCGTCTTGGCAACAGACGTTTGAAGACTTGAAGAAGACTGTCATTTCCAGTCTGCATAGATGATTCGCAAGTGAAGAAGCCTGGTTATTTTCTCGAGTGCGCCATTTTCAATTGGATGCAGATTGATTGTGGATGTGCCTGGCTGTAGAGCTATTTCTTCGAGGTTCGTGTCAATTTGGGTGACAGTTTTGACGATAATAGTGTGACTCATTCATGCAATAACCTTATTTAGAACGTCTATTTTGCTTTCACATTGCGCCCGAGGGAATATTGTGCCAGCAAATGTGCACACCATGGCATGTTTTCGATTACGACAGGGCGCATGAGTTGCAATCCACCGAATGAGATGTGGGAAATAACACACAGAAGTACCGCGACAAAATAAGAAGAGAGCTCCTTTACTGTTCTGGAATTCCTTTCTGGAATGCTCACAAAACAAATCCGTGCACGGCGCATTCTTGTCTTTTCAGGAAATATGGCGTTGCTGGCTTTGTGCCCGTGTTAGCTTTTCAGACTTGTTGTCAAAAGATCAGCCAATACTACTTGACAAAAAGACTGTGTGACCCCCCCCCCCCCAACATGATGGCGCAAGAAAATCAACTGGAGATTTAGCCCCAAAGGCCAAGGTACTTCGCACGGCAAGCAGAGGGGGGTGGCATATTTCGGGGGGGGGTTGACTTGGGTCCGTACTTGGTTGATAGCCAGCAGGGGGGTGGCATCCATGGGGGGGGGAGGTAAGCTAAACCAAAGGTCTCATTGCTCACAAATCACTGGAGTTCCAATACTACATCGCGCCTTTTTCAAATGTAGCGAAGTAAAGAGTGTGCAACACAAGAGGTGTTCACGTTCATTGAAGGAACTGTCACTGGTTCAGTTGGCTCTTCCCGTGTTGGTCTCTTAGTTTTTCCATCCTTGTCAAAATTTGTGCGTGAAAGAAGGGCATTTGCCAGTATCAGTCAGCTTAGTTTGCAGAAACTGCAAATATGGCATGGCGTGGAGTGCAACAAACACTTTAAATCATTTCAGGGGGCAAATAGGTTGCAAATAGGTTGCATGACACAAAATGCCATATTTGGTTTATTTTGTACTGATTTGAATTAGCTCTAGATCTAGATCTAGATCTATACTGTATGTGATAACATGATGGACTAAACCAGTGCTGTAAACTATTTCTTGCACAGTCATGTGACTGTTTCTTGTACTGGGGCAATTACAAGCTTTTTTTTGGATAAAAACTGCGCTGGAAACACTTTTCAAGAACACTTGTGAACCAATTAAAATTCTTATTTTGCGAAGCGCAAAATAAACAATGTTCCACGCGGCACCGTGGGACATGAAAAACAACAAATAAGAAGCATTGAAAACCTTATGTCCCACTGAAGAGTAGTGAACATCACAAAAAAACACAACTGCAAAGAACCAATCATGTCCCTGTAAATTGTCGCCGACAATGGCTGATCTGGGCACAACACCGAAGCAAAGCTGTTTAGCCAGTCTTTGTGATGCTGCTCATGATGGTGTAAGCTATTCTTTTCCTATGTTTTCTTCTTTGAAGCAACATAAGCTCCATCCTCGCAGGAAAAGGACCTCTTTTGTCTGATTATTGTGTAGTTAGCATCCAAGTGCTCGACTCAACCCACACAAGTCTTTTTCCCCAGACTTCGGCACAACAATTTTTTGCTTTTTCCATCACCGTTGCTGTCTTCTTTGAGGGCAGTGACGAACTGCAAACACTATAGCAAAGAAACGGCATCTGTTCTCTGCAGACTTAAGGTGAGGAGGCTGTTTGTAGTTTCGCTGCTGAGCGCCTCCCACTGCGCCAACACGACCACATCTGTGGGATAGGATTTCCACCCAACCAAGTCAATGTTCTCATTCACACGCTGAGAAGCCGAGACTTTTGCGTGCGTGGGTTCTGTGAAGCTAAATCCCCCCACACCTCTGACGTACACAGAGTGTTAACGATGCGGATCAACCACCTGTAGTTCACGCACTGCAATTACAAGCTCACTGCCCATTGAATACGGTGGGTGGCAGTGATGCAGACAGATTCTTTGAGTGTCAGTTTTCCATACATGACAGTTTTCCATTATTGGGTTACAGATTGTGCTGAAGCTCTGTGAGCACAACGAAAGGGAGTGTATATTTCCATCAGCTAAATTGCCGGCTGACTTAGCGACCAAGCTGTCAGGTGTGTGGCTCACGCACAGAGTGCTGAATTTGAGACATAGGCCTAATTCTTTTCCATCTGGTTCACAACAGCCACATTGAAAACAAATTGTCTGTTTTTCTGTGAAAAGGGGAAGTACCAAAAATCTATCACCGCAACAAGGACGGGAAGTCATTTATTTTCGGGCCTTTCAGCAGTCGATCTCACTTGGGACCTGGCAAACAAGACTTGTGAGGTAGGGTCCCTGCAGGAAGTTAATTAGAAAGTGACGCCACAATAGGATTCTTGGGTGCGTTCTGTACACCTCAAACATCTCCCTTGCTTCCTCGCAACAAATAACAGAAGTGTATGGGGTAGCACTGGGTTCATCCAATGCTAATTATCAAAGGAAAAAGAGAGATGAATCTGAAATTAATTGCGCCGGTGCAATTCTTCAGACAAATTCTGATAATTGGGTTTGTGACCAATTAATTGTACAAACCAGCTCTACTGAAAGCTGAGACCCCGTAAAAACGCGGAACGTAATGAGATCGTTAGCCATCCGCCTTGTTAATGAACCATTGCCACCCTGTCGCAGACCATTACCATTTGTGGGAGTCTTCCCTGCATGGTCCACAAACACATGCAAGAGCCATCCAGGAAAGTGAGATGAAAGTTTTGTTCTACAAAGCGAGCGAAAAAGTTTCCCTGCAGTTGTATGACCGGACAATCAAGGCATTTGTTCTGACAACATCACTTCTTTTCATTTCATTCCAATGGTAAAATTGCTGCTCAATTACTTGAGCTGCGTTTGGCCAAATTTTGTGAATTATTCGCTGGAAGTCATCTGCGGGGATACATCTGGGTCACATTTGCTCTGGAACTTTCCACAAATGACCTTCCCGTAGTTAATCACTGAACATGGATTTGTACTCTGTACGTTTCTGTTGCTTTAATCATTTAGTAGGTCACCAGCGGGGCGGAAGTGCCAGGATTCCTATTGTCCATCACTTCTGACTTTAACTTGTGTACTTTTGTGGTCGAGGCAAAGTGGTCTGTGACCAGAATGTAAGGTTATTGCCCAGGATGGATGGAAGGCTCTTGAATCGCATCTACAGGGCACTTGAGGAGAGACAAATCAATACGCTGTTGTTCGCTTGCTGACGATTGATGCCAACCAAGCCTGCTGCGAGCGCTGTCATTCCTTCCACAGACAGATACACGACGACAGACGGTCGGAGCGAGTGGCTTACACTGCACTGCGGGAACTTGTCGTCTCAACTTCGGGTGAGTGTTTCAATTTTTCTGATTGATAGAAAAAGCGAATAGAAAGACAATTCTTTGTTCATGTGCAGGGGATCTTTTCTTTTTTGAAGTTTTACTGTGCCGGTAAGTTGAAAAGCATTGCAGTGAAAACACACCCACTAATCTAACTTTGTGAACCTGCTGGCACTCAGTTGCGTGAAATGGAGCGATGAATGCAACAAATTGATTGAAAATTCACAAAGGTTCTGTTCATGTGAAACTGGGTGGTGCCTCTCGTGCCTTTCGCAAAGTGGAAAGGAATCTGAACAGTAATTGGGAGATTTGTAGCATCCCCGTTTTACCATGAGGTGCCTCGCTGCAAACCAACAACTTTTACAAGCTTTCCTGAGAAGATCTATTGGAGGTCAATTGAGAGGGACACATTGGTCTGACTGGAAACTGATTTGAAGGCCAACAGGAACCCAGCAACTGCAGTCAAATAGATTGCATGTCCTTTGTTAGTCAAAAAGATCCTGTCAGGAAAATGAATCAAAAGCCCGCAGCATCCTGCGACAAATGCATTTCACGAATCAGGGTTTAAGAGTTTGAATGAGCTGGTTTGTCAAGGCTTCCTCTCGGGAAAGTGGATTTTGTAGCTGAGTACACGGAGACAGCATGACGCAGCATCGCCCACGGAATAGCGTACACAGATGTTTTTTTTTTTCAACACGTCTTTCTGTGTTGAGTTCTGTATGGACACCTACTGAAAACAGACAATGAGGCAGAACAGAACAACAACAACAGAAATAGAAACCTCCGCAATGTCTTGAAGGTTCTTGGTCTCCATTCTGTCGAACAAAGATTTTTGTGGAGGTGTGTGATATTTCCGATGCACTCGAGGGGCTAATAATTGCGGGAATTATTCTGAATAATATTACCTTCTAATCGGCAATACAGTCAACTAAAATGTGATTACGGAAGAATTCAGGGATTACAAAATAGATTACGTGGCCCAGAGCCATTATCCTCGAACAATTTTGTCTTTTTCCCTGCAGGATAAAAATACGTCTTCGGCTAAATGAAATATTCTGATTACAGTGTGTCTCCCTGGTCAAATGCGCATTATGAGGAAAAGTAAAGGCGAGGTCAGGGAGACTGATTGATGGACATGAGCTGCGAGAAAACATCAAAAGAACCAATGAGTTCCGCCGACGTAGAGCTGCTTCATATGCCTGAAAAAATAACCTAATGGGAAGGATGCTAAATTTCAATGGTAATGGGAGTTTGTCTCAACATGTGTGATGTACATCTAAAAGGCAATCAGCAGAACTTCAGCTCCTGCTGCATTATTGAAAGGAAACAATGGTGTGGTTTGAGAAAAGTTTTGTTGCAACTCTATCATCCTTAGGCCCTGTGCAGGTTCCTTGCCTCTGTGGAGGGTTTTGATTGATGACAGTAACTTGGTTGAATAATTCACGCCTCTTACCTGATTACCCGGACTTAAGGAATGTCAAATTTTGGAACAGACCCGCCGTCCAAACATTTGCAATACGCATCAGCGAGTTTTTTCCTTGTTTGGAGATTCGCAGGGGTTGTTTCTTGGAACAGGAATGGCCAGAACTAATTCACGTTCCTCCGAAAATGAACAGTTTTTGTCATGGACAAAACGTGACAAAACGGGAGTGGGTGATTTGGAGCCACAAGCTTGCCTGTTTACGACAGCAGAAATATGAATAAGAGATTTGTGTTTCGTGTTTTTGTGTCCTTTGTGGTGTTGGTGGTTTGTCCGAGTGACAGAAATAGCATTGCAGATCATTCAATGGTTTGTACAATGAGTTCCTGATGCATTTTGTGACAGCTTGGGAACAAGGATAAGTTTACACTTTGGCCCCAAATGGAAACAGGGCCCTGAAGTCACTGCTGTAGATTGGTTCCTTTAAGGCTTGTTGATGAATTCCCATTCACTTTTGATCAAATCAATTTCCTTTTTCGTTAACGTCTTTAATTGAGAGGATGTTATGACTCCCAATCAGGATTTTTGTAATTGGGTGCAACTAACCTGACTCTCGGATACCCAAGAGGAACATAAATGGGTATCTGCATTCATCGTTGAACCTCACTGCTTTGGAACTTTCCAATTTACATCACTGAATCCTGTTGCATGAAACTACAGTGCAACAGACTTTTTTATGCTATTGGATGCTTGATTAGTATGCAACTGGTTGGCCAGGAAGGATTCGTTTTGAAAGCTGTAGCCTAATTAGATCAATGGACGCCTGAACAAAGATCTGGTCACCCAGTCGATGTAAAATCAATAGCTGGCCGAATCAGTGTTATCTGCCGGAGTAACGCTTCAACTCCAATGGTGTTTCCAGAATAACAATGGTGTCCACAGAAATCCGTTAGGATTCTGCAAGAGCTTCGGAAAAGCAACAATGGTGCTCAATAATGAACATGTTTTTCTTTGTGCAATTTGCTTCAACAAAAAACTCAACTGTTCCCATTTTTGTTAAATTTCGCAAACACTTGAAAGACAGCGCCATATAAGCACATTCGTTAAGGTCATTAAGAAAAAGCATGTATGCGAGTCGTTCTGTCAAAAAAGTGGAAGAGCTCGGGAGGTTCAGAACATAAAGGCTGGAATCTCATTCAATCTCATTCATTTTGCGAAAGTCGGCAGCAAATTTGTTGGACGTGTCTTTCCTTACATGCTTCTGACTTTGACATGACATGGCTCTCACCTTGGAATGAAAATGCAGCTTTGAATTTAAAAATGCTAATTGCATTTACAGAACCAAATTTGAACTGGGACATCAGCAGATTCTCCCACTTAAACATTGAAGCTGATGGGGGCACACAACTGCCAGATTCGTGACAAGCGTGGACAGGTTTAATTTTGCGAAGCTAAATTGAAGATGCATTAAATTTTCCATTTCCTCGTCAAGTTCTTCTTACTTGACAATTTAGAGGCCTCATGCAAAAAAGCTCAATTCACAGCAGCTGAGGCTCGCTTCATAGAAAAGAGAAAACTGGAAAAACGAAGAAAATAGATTTTTGCAAGTCTTGTCTGCTGACGTTCGTGCCCTGTTAAGATTTCAGGTTAAAACAGGTTGAAAAGGATAATTTCCCGTCAGGAAAATACTGACATGGCAGCAAATATTCCTTTTGAGGGAAAACATATTGCCATGCAACTGACACTTCGATTTTTGTGCGCTGCTGGATTTCAAACATGCAAGAAGAAATCAACTGCTTTTTACCATTTTAGCTCTGAAACAATGCTTTACAATTATCTTTGTTTCAGGCTTAATGCACCAAGAGTGGGCTTCAAGGGTATTTCTTCAAAGCTGTTCTATTCCTGGATACACAAACTGTAATCCTGTATGCCAGATCAATATACACCAGAACAAACCATTCATATATACCTCTAAGCTGCCCAATCTGTAATTGCCTGTAGATGGACCCTTACCATGCTATTTCAGAACAATGGTCAAGAAGTCCTTGCCAATGTGTTTGCAGGTACATGTACATTAGCATTCAGAGACAAGTTCTCCGTGTTGATCCATGCAGACACATTGGCACAACAGCGCTTGATAATGATCTTATCTCTGCGCCCCTTGAAGCAGAATCAGTCTCCGGTTACTGATATGCTTGCAGAGGTCTTCAACACGTGAAGTCAGGCAAACAAAGCCGATCGCAGAGCGTTGAAGGGCTTTCCAGATTCAATTGTCACGCTGCCTTCTGCGTTTATCTGATTGGACAAGGCTTTCTGACCTACTTCTGTTCTCCACACAAGTCCACCACTCTCATCTGGTGGGGGTAAGGAGTAAACTGATCACATTTTTGCAGGTTTATGTAACAAGCTGTTTTCTCGAGAAAATGTCTTGGAGGGAATTAATGTGGTTGGGATGAAGTTGTCACTCAAATGCATTTTTGCCAAGTGTATCATTTTACTGCAGGATTAGTGTCTGATCAGTTTTCATCTTGCAGTCTAATCCTCAGTGTCTGTGGAGAAACAGGTTGTATATACAAGCAGAAGAGCACCTGATTCTCTGGCAAACTACATGTACATGTCGTGCATGACAGTTTAACTTCTTTTAGAGTCAGCAAATCCTTTCTGCCTGCAGTTGGTCACAGGATTTACGCACCTGCTTTGGAACACAAGTGTCTTGCATGCTTCTCTCAGCAACAAGTAAGAGACAACGGCTGGTGCTTGCCCATGAAAAAAGGGACAGGCGTGGATCCAGGGTTGTGGTTTACGGGGCAAAATCTCAAATTTTTGACTCCAAGATACTGCATGCACTCCCATTGAAATTTGTTTGCAAGAAAAGTATTTTTTAGAAGAAAAGCCCTGGGATCCATTCAAAGTTGAGATCAAGTTTGCGCGGAAGGTCTGAATGGTTTTGCGTCCAGATGGGACGAAAATCCAAGGGGTGAACCCTGTTGGTCACTTTGTCATCTCGCTGCCAGAAAATTGGCTGTTTTCCCTTCCTTTCTCATGTATTCTGCAAGAATTATCTTGGGCATGTTTGCATTGTGGGACAGATTCACAAGAATGAAACACACCCAAACTTGCCAATGAAAACCCGTGCTCCTGGACATGTAATTTCACAAAGATTTTCTGAAAAATCCCAGTGCTGTAAGTAGGTACACACCTCTTCTATTCTGGACGTAGTCTTGTCACACCACAAGACAGGAAAGGTGACCCAAACCGACACATTCTGAAGTTTGTGCTTGACATATCTTGGAATAATGATTGGTTGTGGCAGCCGCTGAGTCTGTTTTGTTGAAGCCTGTCTGAAGAAACTGACAGGTTCTGCCAGAGACATGGGGAAAGTTGGCAGAGTGGGAAAACCAACAGTGGGTACTGAAGTGCTTCAGGGGCCTGACTCTTTCTTCAAATGTTTCCACTTTTAGCTCTTTTAAATCACCAATATCCTCAGGCAATATGTCCATGTAAAACGAATGCCTTGACAGCGGGTACTGGAGAAGAGTTTTTGTGGCCCTTCGTGTCACGGAAAGAAGACAAAATGCAGAGTTCAGACATTGACAGGACATTGACAGGCTGAGTCCAATTTGAATTACGTTCAAGGTAAAATGAGACCAAATGGGGAGTGTGGGAGGGAAGAATGGTTGAAATTCCTGACAGCTGTGCATTTGAGGCAGAAAATGTTTGATGCATAGCCCACTGTTTCCAGAAATGTTCTCCCAGAAAACCTGCTGACAGGTCATGATGTACGTTCCATTTCTCTTTCTTCCGTTGTTTGGGCACATGGCACAATGGGATGGACTTACTGTCTATCCTGGATTACATGTACAAATTTACCCACTTGGTTCACAAGCACTCATGCTAAGCTGCTATAGAATCTATCCAGGAATTATTACTTTATCTGGGATAAGAGCCATTTCCACTGGATATATTTTTGTTTGCCACGATGAAGTCTTCTCACTACAAAGCCCCTTCTGTCCATTTGAATACTAATAGTCTCTGCAAACAACGGTTCTGCCGTCTGTATTCATAGTGCAATCCAAGCGAACATCCAGACTCAGCAAATACTCTACGCTTGACTCTGTTGCATGATGTGTAAGGAAAAGCCAAATGGTTGAAACAGGATCCCTTCATTCTTTGATCAAGTCGGGCGTGAAGCACTGACACTTGTCGTTTGACACCTAGATCCCCAATTTGATTAGGCCTATCAATGTATTTCAGCCTGATGAAAGCAGTCCATACAATTTGCTTTGCTGAATGAAAGGAGCACCAGTATACTTCCAACTGACTTCATCAAGAAGAAAACAGCAACCGCAAAAGTAACCCGCAGCTGTAAATGAAATTCATTGGGCAGTGTCATGGTCGCTCGCGGAGAAACTTCATTGAAAAGTCTGACTTGGTGCAGTTGTTCGAACAGGAATCATGGACAAAAGTGAAGGTGGAATCCACCTCTGGGTAAAAAGTGAATGGGAAATAAAGCCAAATGTCTGTGTTGCTCTCTCGCCTTGTCATCCGAATGGCTTGTGGCAATCCTCTGGTGACCCCTCTAAAAGTTTGGCATTTAAACATTGTCTAAATGGGATTGCAAGCGTGTTAAGTGCAAATGGCAAAGCTTCCTAACACCACAAAATGTAACACAGAAAAAAGAGTTGTCTGATGAGGAACCATGGAACTGTGTTTTCAGTGTCTTTTCAGTGTCTTCTGCCTTGACATACAGCAAAACAGCTCGTCTTTGGTGTGTACATATCTGTCACCTTTTCTGCCAAAAGTTATGCAGGAAACAGTCAATGTATTGTCAGTCTTTTTACGCCATGTTTACATATCAATAGCTACTTTAAGAAGCTGACTGTTAATGTCTGCAGGTCTGTCAGGTTGATGTGTATTCTATTGATTGTACCTTTTTAACCGATGCTCTTCTCGCTATTGATTCCTGTCTTTGTGAGAGTAGTTAGGTTTCATTGCATCATCAATGTTAAGCACTTTTACATCTGACCTATTTCCAGAAATTGCTTGTGCAAATCTATTGACCTGAAGACAATGACGTCTGTATCTTCTTGTTCTCTTCTCAAGAGCTTTTTTGAAGAGCCTGAAGTTCACATTCTGAGACCTTCTGTTCATTCTGTTGATTCCCTCTGATTCACACAGAGAGCTGCGGGATCCGTTCACAACACAGGCGGCGAACTTTCTCAGCAAATGAGAACAAACTTTTTATCCATGAGTGTAAGCAAGCTGTACATGCAAATCAACATGGACACGCGTTTTTCGTCAGAAATTCTTCACCACATACCCATGCAAGACGCAACCCAGTCGTACCCCTGATTGGTTTCTGCAGACACACAACTGAATCCCTGGCATCTTCCTTTTCAGACGCCTTTCTTCTTGCTTTCAGTGGATTTTACATTCTAAATTCATCTGCCATTTTGGTCTGTTCTTTTGAAGCATTCTGCTGGCTTCGTCTACTTGTCTCTTGTGAAGAGCTCAAGTCTTGATCTTGGGTGCTTTCTGCTCATTTGGAAACAAAGCTTTTCCTCTTTTGTAAACGATACAGACATCAGGAACAGAGAGAAACAGGGAGTCAGCGTGACGTTCACGCCTGTTAGACTGAACAAAAGCACTCCTTCTCCCAATTGCGCCCTTCTGGCTGCCATTCCAGTCCAATAACAGAGACATAGACCAGGAACAAATGGAATGTCTGAAACAATTGCTCTTTGACCACCAAATCATCTGTTCCTTATTCAACTCCAGACACATGTGACCAGTTTGGTTTTTGTCCCGGCTGCCAAGGGCCAATTCTATGCATGGGTTCTCTCTCCCTGCAGAAAACGTGGTGTTATTATGTCGCTGCAATTGAACCCAGCAGTGAGACCGCGACAGGCTGGAGACGGTAAATGTCCTAAGTAAAGGGAAAAAGATTGCAGCCGATTTGCAATCAGCAGTTACGAAGCCCTGAAGCTGTGTTTGTTAAATGATATAGTCTTCCGCTTTTTGGCCAAGATCAGGTTGAGGTCTGGCACGTCGTGCACTACACTGAATAGCTCCATACACAGCCGCATTTCTCGTTGCGTGTTTTTGCTCCAAAGAAGGAAAAGGTATCATATTCGTGTGCACAAAAGGCAGTTTTGAAAAAGGCCGATGCCAGAATGAACAAAAGCAAAGACCTTCTCAATGACTTTCATGAAAAGAACCAGGCATGACTTTCCATGTTGTTATTTCTGCATGGTTTTTTTTCTTTTCTTTTTTTTGGTCCTGAAATCAATGGAAGCAAAATCAACCTCTCCACAAAGTCTATTCAGAATCAAGTCAGACACGAAGGACAAAAAATGTCCAATTGTGTGGCAGCTTTAATCCGATTGTCATCAGCTTTTGCATTCAAAGCAACAAACGTCTCTCTGCTGCAGGATGTGCTTTTTCCAATGGCTATTTGTACATTTTTTCCTGTTGAGGAATTTCCCAAACAAGAATGTGTGTTACAACATTGATCACCTGGTGATTGATCACATGACATTTTCAGCTTTCTCAGAGCAATGGTGGTGGTTTCGTTTGAGGAAAATTATTTTCCAACAAAGTATTCGCAACTCCACCTCACTTTTATCACAAATCACTTGGTTTCATGCGTGATATTCTTCAGAAAATTTTCAGCAGCTTCTTAATTAAGAAAAATGAAGCACAAAGAATCTTTGAAAGCACAGCTGTACCTGCTGTGCTTAATGTATCTTTGTGCAAACATGTAGGAACTGACTCGAACATGAAAGAAATTTGCTGAGAATGGAAACCGGTTAAGAATGCAACATTCCGCCCAATGTGACACATTCTGGTAACAGTACATGTTTATTGACAACTTCTGACACTTCATACTTGAGGGCCTATTTTCCTTAACTTACTGCTTCAACGCCAAATTTACAATGCGCTTTTGCTGTGTTCCATTGCAGATTGCAACGATGGCAGGAAAGTTTACGCAGTTCACACCGGAGCAGATTCGGGTCTACCGAGATCACTTTCAAATGTTTGATCTGAACAAGGATGGGGTGATCAGCACACGGGAACTGAGGAAGGTGTCCAGAAAACTCGGCTACAGACTTTCTGACACGCAAATCAGGGTAAGTAATCAGCTGTCATCCCTGCACCTCTGGTTTTCCATCACCAGCGATTTATTTTTCCTTCCAGAAATGTACACAAACGGAAACTGCTCTCCTTAAGCGTTGCTGCGATTGTTTTCTGGCTTTCTTTACGTCTGCTGAAGATGTATTGACATCCAGCTGGAGATCTGCGGTCTCATGAACCATTTAAACTTCCCCGTCAATAAAAACAACGGTGCATTTGGTTCAGATCGCTTTCAAACCACTTCAGGCGACAGTTTGATTTTTCCAAGAAACCTGCATTTCATTTCCTGGAACCAGGAATTTGCACCAAATGTGGCAAAACCATTACAAGGTCGGCTGCACATATCTGGATCGAAAAGCTTAGACCTGGAAGAAATAAAAGTCCCACTTTCCTCAGCCTTTGGGCGTATTAATTCAGAACGTGTAAATCAATGGAAGATATTTTCCAGCACATATGAGCAAATATTTGAAGACGGGAGCAGTGCAGGCAGAGAAATGTTATTTGAGTGTGTGCGGCCAGCAGAATGATATTGTGCCTTTCCGTGCTGTCGCCAAATCATATTTCCTGCAAATTGCAACTTTGCAGCCTCTTTGTCCCGAGGTCACTCCTGGGCCATATTTACTTTGCCAACCCACCCAGTCTGCTGGTGGTGGTTGAGTTCTGGGTCCTTTTTGCGCAATATATAAGCACTGAGCCATCGATCCTTATGGGAAAATGGCATGTCGGTCCATTAATTCTTGCATTAACCGCAACCGTTCACATCATCATAAGCGGTTCATGTGTTGACGCAATTAGTAACGCAAAAAATGTTGGAGACCAATCAAAATTCAGGATGCAGATATCATCCGTTTGTACTTGTGATTATACTGTTCTTTCTCATGCATCTTTATCATTATGCTTGCAGGACATCATGAACTCCCGAGACCTGGATGAAAGTGGATCGTTAAACTTCGAGGAGTTCCTGATGGCGATGCCCGCGAATCTTGTCAACATCCCGGAAGACGAGCACAAGTACGCAATCCAGTTCAAGGGGTTCAAAGGCTATACAGGCCCCTTTGACCTGACGAACTTCAGAACGTCGAGCCAAAAATGCCCTTTTCGAGGTTTTTTGTTGCGGGGGTCCAAAATCTTGAACAGATCTGTGTGATCCAGCTGAGTTCTTGTTGGAATGAAGG
>JAAUYG010010430.1_pt1 | contig 20591 bp, 10 predicted proteins | sample 7278091 | NCBI WGS metagenome assembly JAAUYG01 (sample SAMN14350201, study PRJNA611818) | marine sediment metagenome | isolation source: surface marine sediment (0.6m) | place: French Polynesia: Moorea | collected 2018-08
CTTCGGCTGAGGGGCAAAATTTGCGCCGGATTAGCGCTTTCACACCTGAAATGTTCCGAAGTTTCGGGAGTTACGCCGGCGTAACTTTCTGGTGTGAAAGGGGCCTTAGTTTCCCCTTCCCATGGAGTCTTGGTCACCATGGAAACCAGCTGTCCCAAGTGCCCTGCCCTAGAGGTGTGGTTAGTTATTTTGAACTGCAGAGTAGAGGGGGTGGAGTTGGGAGGGGGGGGGGGGGGGCTGAAGATTGACAGTGCCAGTATGCTGTGTTGATCCTGACAGGGGACTGAGGACAGGCAGGAAGTGTGTAACAGGACCCAGCTGGAGCCAGGGCTGACACCAGGCTGTGTCCCTGTACACTTCACCACCCAGGCCAGGATGTCCCAGGCTTGATAAACAGCAGGAGACAGGCAGGCAGGGACAGATCCAGACTAGTGAGTGGCAGTCATTGTCAGTCAGTCACAGGATACACAGCACACAGCAGCAGGGCCGATCTACACCTGGCCTGACTACATATTGTCCAAGGTAATAATATAACACACACACACAGCTTGTGGATGGCTGTGATATACTCTGCTGTAACCCAGGCACAGAATCCCAGTACAGTAACTTGCTCACTGCTGGCCTGAGATGTTCCTGTGTGCCAAGTTACACTGGGGACTATTTTTAGGAACTTCTAGGAACCAAGGACACCTAGCAGCACCTACAGACAGCCCAGCCCCCACCACCCCCACACTGCCGTGCCGGGTGATAAGTGATCCCAAGTGATCCAGTGTCCTGCACCGCCTCCTGTTCTCTTGCCAGAAAGCCACTCCAGATAACCTTCCTGGCTTTCTCTGACAAGTTCCCTGTGGCAGTCGTGGGTCATTACTTGCCAGGAAGCAGCCAGGAAATCTCTGCCGGGATCAGAGGGGATCCAGGACCAACCAGCCAGCAGACACAGAGTACTCTACAGTCTTCTGGATCCCAACTTTAGAAAGACAGGGAAGACTGATATGTTTGTATTCAGGATCTCTATGCTGTAAGGCTGGCTTCTGATATTAGGACAAGGAATAGGGGTCATATACATGTATCTTATATGTCTGTATCACTGAAAAGACCCAGGCCATATTTTCCTGGATTTGTAGACATCCAGAAAAAGTTATCTTACACAGGGGACTTTGGCTATCTGTTGACTAAGGAGTTTTTCAAAAGCACCTTGTGACTTGCCACTACCATTGGTTCTGTTGCTTGCTGACGTTAACTGTGACCCAGAACAGTCATCATTGGGGAAGGAGGAAGAAAAAGTTAACACCTGGAGGCCTAAACAGTTCCCCAGAAACTGTGACGTGCTTGCTTCACTAACTGCCAGAGATTGGCAGACAAGCAGGGTAAGGCTAGGCTAAGGTGGCCCTGTGGGCCCGAACAGCCAAGGCAACAAAGCACAACTAGGCCTCAAACTCTGCCGCAGCGCTGGGCGCTGGTGACTGAGCGCTACAGCAACAGGAAGTCCTTGACAGGCGGGGCGGCCATTCCCGAAGTACTGCTGCAGCATGATGTTGATGGAGGTAGGAAAGTTCTGGCCAATGCCAGCCAGGAACTGCAGATAGCCTGCAGCTATTCTCCAGACCGGTCTCTCACACTTTTGTTAAAAGGGGAAAACAATCAAGGGTTAAAACTGATCATGTCTGGCACTGGGGATTTAAATGATAAAAGTCAATGATAAACAGATAGAATTTATTGCCAACTCCAAATGTGTTCCACCTGATCTGACACCACATGCGAACTTCCTTGTGTTCAGGTGTCTTATAAATACGGGATCTTTTTGCCATTTATAAAAAGAAAATAATTTCCAAGAAATTTGTATAAATTATTGTCACGTACAGTAGAACGTCTCTTGATGTGGCCATCTTATTTGCCCAGAAATTGTGGCCATATATGAGATATGGGTTCGGGAGTAACTACTACTGGTACAGTGGTCCTTCTATTAAATTTAAGACCACTAATGGAACCATGAAAAAGTGGTCTTCATCTTGCAGGTGATCTTAATATAAAAGGTTTAATAGCACACAAAATCATACTTTGGGGCCAAAATTTGTGGTCTTTATGATAATAAGGGTGGTCTTAAAATGAAAGGTTGTAAAATAGAGCGACCACTGTACTTGTAATACCGGTACATACTAGTATAGCATGACAACTGCGTAGTGAGGGTGGCCTTTGTCTAGGGTGGTCAGTAACTTGGCAGTAAGAGATGGGTCACATACTTACTAAGTTAGTACTTGTGCATGATGAGGGTATCTACATGTAGTATGTTTTATATGTGTTGAGATTGGATTGAGTTCAGTAAAAAGTCTTTTAATACTCTGAATACATTTTGACTTAGATAAATGTGTAAAAGATTTATCAAAGTTGAAAATTATTCACTTTCATTTCAGTATTCCACTGTTTTTCGAAAAAGTACCAACTTACACATCTACATGTATTCAGTTCCACATAGCTTCAGTATGGGTAATAGTAATCACATTGCAACATGTAATTTTAAGACAAAATATTTATATTTAATTTTTGTAAACATGATCAGGCTCTTTTAGTGATCACACTAATTTATATTAAGTAGCTGGTGTTTACTATTTTAGCATACTGGAGAAAAAATACACGGTGGTTGGGAGTAATTTGATGTCAATATGTTTGCTGATTATGGGCTGCCTAAGAGAATGGCCATCATGTACACCACAGCTGCTGTTATATTCCCAGATTTTGTCCCAGACAAGTCAAACCCAGACTCCACCCTTCTGATCCTTGTGTGTCCTTCCTATTTTTGTGTCCCCGTGGCAACGGGTGTGTCATAATCTGACTGTTCAGTGAGGTCCCAAATCAAGTCAAGCAAGGTCAGCAGCATCAGCTATCAAACAGATCAGGCGGGTCCCCAATGTCATTCCACCCAGACTAGTCAACTTGCTCAGCACAGACCTCCGCTAATGACCCTAATTAAATCTGTGGTGGTTTGGGGGTGTATGTGTGTTAGTGTCCTGTTTAGCCCTGGTGCGCCCTGATGGACCATGGCGCAATCCAGGATTATTGTAAAAATTGAGCCCCAAAGCTTCAGTTTTTAAATCTGAACAAATCAACAGTATTCATGTTCTTGTAATTCTTTTACCTGTGGTGGGGTGGGATCAGTGAAAAATGATATGAAAATGTCTTGCTGTTGTTAAAGGGACTTAAGAATCAGTCCAAATATGGTGGTCTCAAATTTGAGTTTCAATCTTTTTAGATTAAGTGACATGATCACAAAGAAATTGAGCCTGAAAATCAAAACTGATCATTTTTTTAGGGCATCTGTATGGGTTTCTTGTACTGTCATGTTATGCAAAAGATCATCATCTTACTATGGAAATATGAACGATGGTATGCAATGAATGACAGTGAAAAAAAAAAAAAGAACCGAATGATTAAATATACTAGTACCTGAAATTTTCAAAGTCTAACAATATATATTCTAAGCGAAAGCATGGTTCTGATCTTTTTGTATAGCCATCACCAATCTTTAGAAGTCCTAATGTATAATATGCAGGTATCAGTGGCTAATGTTGTTTAGAGCATTCTGCATTTGTGTGATTTGTCCTTGTGTCATAGTTAATAATATTGGGGTTTGAGAATGCTACAAGTATACGTTCACACACTTGTGCAAGTACAGGCAGCCATATTGAGGAAGATTACAATTATACATGACCTGGAACAACAGAGGATTTTCTCAAATACACAATATATGTGCAAATGAGTACTTGCTTAGGGCCCAATAATACCAACTAAGACAACACAGATTCTGAAACAGAAAGAAGACATTAGTAATACAGTCTCTTCTTGCGCATCACGCAGCATATCCAGTTGCATGTTAGTTTATATTTTACTTGTACATTCATTAGGGACTGCAGTATATGACTATGTGATCACCTTCACTGCAGCTGGAATCTTTTGGCCGGGGCCATATATGTTCAAGTTAGGATTGAGTTTTAGTCCAGTCTGGGCTACTTTCTTATTTCACTTCATTGCCCTCGTGCTGCTTGGCCCAGTTTAGCCAATTGTGCAGAAAAAGGGGCCTAAAGCAGATCCTTTTATTTCCCATGCTGTGTAATCTCTAACATTTGTATGGTACATGTATCTTGAAAGTCATCAATCATCATCATCATCATCATCATCATCATCATTATCATCATTGGTATTCCTTGAAAGGGAGACAAGCTCAAATAAGTGCAATTACATGTATTATGTAATGAAGATTACACTACAGTGAGTCTTAAGTTCATTGCCGAAATAATACATGTGAGATTGCGTGTCTTAAGTTGTCTAATAGAGCACTATATGCAGCTGATCCAGGTTTGGTAATAGGAGCAGCAAGTTGACCGCAGACCATAGACTTCCCGTTAAGATATGCTTCTATACTGGTACCTGATAGGCCAAGATAGCAGCAAATTTCCACTTCTGTGGTTTGTGCAATCACGCACAATCAGCGTTCAAATTGCATGTAGGCTGCTACACTGTGTAAAGAACAAGGTAACATTGCTACCAGTGATAGAACTGTTTTGTCCTTGTTGTGTGCCATTTCCTGGCATGGCTGCCGGGGAGTGAGGGAAAGGTGCCGGCACCAAGGACCATGGCTGACATTTGTGGCACAGCCATCACTTTGTGAAGGGAAAGCAAAGTTGGGGAGGGAAGGTCCTGCTTGGAAAAGAAGTCAGGAAGTCTGATAGCTGCTCCTAGTGTTCTGGATCTCTGGAAATGTGATGTACATGCACCACAGGAGCCATTCCTTGTGATTAAAGCTGCCCCAGAATCCTGCAACAGGACGCTGTAGATCCAGAGAAGGAGGGGGAGGGCCGCCAGGAAGGGAGGCCAAAGGGCCACAGATGGGAAGCTATTTTTAGGCACCATGGACTCTTGACAGCAACAGCGGCTATGAGGAATTGGAAGGCAGCAGCGGCAGCGGCGGCTGGGATCTGGAGGCAATGATGATCCCAGGTGATCCAGGAGACCTCTGACGCAAACCTGTCCTGGCAGGCTTGCTGGAGATCTAACTGACTGTGCTGCAAGCTCGCTGGAGAGGGGCTCTGAGCCAGTCAGGCTGTGGGAATAGAATCATTCTGTGTCAGCCTACCAGGAGGTAGCACTGCTCATAGTCTGGAGGCACAGTAGTCAATACTGGACTTCTTGGCATTCTCTACCACACGGACACACTCCGCTGTCCTTCCTGGAGCAGCCACAGGAAACTAGTACGATTCATATGAATTATTGCTGTGAAGTACGAGTCTTTGGTTAAAAGTTAAGATTTATGTTATGAAACGAGTGTCTGGAAGCTAAATTGGGTGTTGAACCCTCAAGTTGGCTGGTTATTACCCACGTCAGATACAGAAACACAGCAACATTCACATATTGCGTACTACATTCCTGAGTGGGTTCCTTGTCAACGCACCAGGATATAGTCACCATGGCAACCATTCCAGATGGACTGGAGTGTGCATAAATAAGGTGCCGCTTACTGGGTTGGCTTTGTGGTGCAGCCTTGCAGCTCCTGTGTCCAGATACAGTGATCCTGAAGGACCTGTTTATGTTTGCTGATCACTGGAGATCTGAAGCCACTGGATCTTGGGGTGGAAGTGAAACATCCACCCATTGTGTGTGGATGTCCTCTGTTGTCACTGGTGGGTCAGACCAGGACAGGGATCAAAGGGGGAGGAGCCAGTGAGAGGAGTGCTCCAGAGTGGATGGCAGGCAGCCAAAGTCTGTCTGGGCCAGGTGTAACCAGGAAGACAGGGGATCAGTAACCAAGGAGACAGGCTGTCTGGCAGGATGGGCGGCTGCAATCCAGTCATTGCCTGACTAGGGATTGTCTAGAGAGTCTGGAGAGTTAGGCTGCTGCCAGCGGATCTCTCTGTAGCAGAATCTTTGTCCTGGGTTCAGTCAGTTGGAGTCTTAATGAGTACCACGGGCAGTATCCAGGATATTGTGCCAAGGTCTCAGAAGGTAAGTCTTGAGTTTCACGGGTTATTCCATTAAAAAAATATGCAGGAATGAACTTCTTACTTGAACTTATACTGTCATTGGAATTTTGAAACTGATCTGTGTTGGGTGAGCGTGAGGGAGACAGTTACTGCATACCGTTAGTACAGATGACAGCATTGTACTATATTCTAATATTTCAGTGTCACACACATCTTTCCTGCCTTGGCACTGGTCAATTATTAGTGAAGTACCAGGTGCTAAATTTAAAACTGTGACAGGTCTAAATTTCTATTGTTGAGGATCCTGTGTTTGATTGGTTGGAGATATTTGGAGATTCCCTAAATGACAGTCTTCACCTTTGCTGAGGAAAAGATCCTGCAAAAACCCTTTTGGATTCTGCTGGTCACCTGAGAATACATGTACCCAATCAGAAGTCTAGGAGCCATTGTGCGCAAGTGGCAAGGTGTGGTCATAATGTACCCATCTCAGATTTGCCTTAGCCTTTCAAGAAAGTGTTGGTTGTAAAATTTGTTCACCTGGAATCTCCTGGGATGTGTTATGTATCCAATCAGGATGGTTAAAATAGGATTTTTAACAGATATTTCTTGAGGTTTATATACCTGACCATATTATGAAGAAGCTAATGAGACGAGACCCTAAAGGTTGACATCTCTATAAAACTGGCTTAACTGAGAGTTATGATTCATGAGCAGTCAGATTAGATTCCTTCCCTGTGCTGTCCCTGTGTCCAGTGTGATGTCCCCAGAGATGTCCCAGATGTCAGATAACCTGCTGTACATACCAGTGCTCCCCCTGCCAAGCCCCTGTGGCCTCTGCCTCCCTGTGTGTGCCCGTGGGTAGATGGGGGCAGTTAACTCCTTGCTCATCCACTACACCGTTCCCGGGAGTCCTGCCACAGCCCTACTGGGCATCCGAGGGTGACAAATTAAATTGGCTGAAGCCTGTCCCCTACCGCTGCCCGTCCCAGTTCCTGCCAACCTAGCAGCTGCGGAACTGGCTGCTCTTTGAAGTATTGACACACTGTCAAGCGGCTGTCCTAGGACACGGTCTCTATGGTGGCCACTTTAATTTCCTGCCCTGTGACAGAGGCTTTATTTATGGGGGAATCCCCGGTTTCTGGCCCCGTGACGACAACTCCATGTCCTGCACGCTAATCAAATGGTCCTGTGTGCCGCAGCTTGGAACTTTGGGGTTCGCCTGAGCAGGTTTATCATTCCCTAAGCCAATTCTTAAAAAAAAGAGACCTTCAAAATCCACCGAAGCTTGGTCGGGTTTCTCTGGTGAAAGCCACAACCACGGATGGTCCTTTTATCTTGGCAGGACTATAATAGTCTGACAGAGCTCACAATGCCCTCCAGGAGCTGCTCCAGTCAGTCCCCCAGTGTCAGCGGTCCCCAGTGGCCATTGTCCCCACACTGAAGCAATGTAGACACTGTTATCTCAGCAGACTGCCAGAGCTGGGGCACACAATGGGACCCGGTGCTGTCCAGCGGGACCTATCCTTCCCCAGTCCTCCCCCAGTCCTCTCCCAGTCCACCAGACTAGCACAGGGTCAGGCTTTATCTGCTGTCCTCTGACTGGGCCTTATTTATGTGACACTAGGGGACTTGGTAGTCTCCAGGGGAAGTTGGCAGGTTCCCGGGCAACCCAGCGAGCATGGTGCCAGTGCAGGAATGCCAAGTTATAGTAACCTGGTGTGCCATAAGACTTGACTTGACAGGCTATGTACCCGAACATGCACAGAAAATTGTGTCACAAAAATGACTGAAAGTTGTTTCCATGATGCTGATATGTACTGCGATGTACAGCCATTTTGAATTTTTTTAATAATAATAATAATAATAATAATAATAATAATAATAATAATAATAAATGTGTGTTATCACACTGAGAAATTAATGATGTGCTGCAAAAAATCTAGAACCCTTTCGCCTTTGGTGTCAAATTGCAAATCATCATGGGTCATTAGGAGCATGAAATGTATGGACTCCAAGACTGTCATTATTGCTGAGACTTTGATCCATGTCTCCTAGTTTGGGAGGTTACTTAACCAATCAATAATGCCCAACGTCTTGGTGATGAATCCGTCCCAAGTTCTCTGCCTTCCTTAGGACTGGCTAATTATTGCAGTGCCGGATCTAATTGCCATAGTCCTGGTCCCCGAGGCCACTACCTATGTCCATGGAGACACATCGGGGTAATTGAGCCCTTTCTGTATCCCAGCCCAGTATCTGGAGGGTGACAATGAGGTTAATTGCATTGATTAGCTCTGGTTGAAGGGGACATGGTCTCAGCATCCTCCCACCGCTTGTTCTGGGTCAGGCCGAGTCTGATGACAGACACACCCCCTATCCCAGACACCCCAAAACTGGCCACTACAGCCCCCTCTGACTGTCGGACTGACTTGGCTGGCAGCAGCCAGTGGGAGAATCTGGCATTACAGGGCTCTGAGTGCTGTCAGATCAATGACAGACCACTGTGGACATGTGGCAGGGAACTGCATGGGGACAGTTCAGCCTAGAGGCAGTTTTAGCAGTTTGGTGATGTGTGCCGTTTTACCTAAATTTTTTCTGTAAGTGTGTATGTAAAAGTTTTAACATGGGCTACTACTACTACTACTACTACTACTACTACTACGACTACTACTACTATTACTACGACTACTACTACTTCTACTGCTGATGTTAAACATAACTTTACAAACGTATCGATTGTAATGGCACAAAAATGCTAGCTTTTGACAAATATTAAGAACTTCTATCTTTATCTCTCATGTGTCACAGCAGTGTCATATTGACAGTGTGCTGCATAGTGTATCTGCTGATACATCAATTGTCTGTGCATGGCTGCCCACCTGATATCACCTGAGCCACACAGAGGCAGATGATAGTTTACCAGGTTTGATCTGATCTCATCCTCAAACACTGTTGACATGGCTGTTTCTATTGATCTCGGTGTCCCACAGAAAACCTGTGCCATATGACAGCCGAAGTTGAGGATGGGGGGAAAGGACACGCACGGGCTCAGTCACAGCAGCTGACATGACACTGTGGCTAGGCACACAGCGTGGAATGGTGGTCCGTCAGATGGCAGTCGGGCAGGACATGCAGCTTCCAACCAACCACCTACATGTGCTGCCTTGCCTAATAGACGTGGCAGTTTTTCTTTGCCAAAATCTAAAACAATTGCAAAAAATACAGAATGTAAGGCCTTAAAATTTTTCAGGAGAGAGGGTACCTTTATTATCAGCATGTCTGGGGTGCAGCCCAGACATGGTGATAATAAAGGTACCATGTACGTTAAATATCTATACCGGAATCTCTATCTATAAGTGACCCTAAGCAGATTAAGTTAACCCAGTCATAATACGCATTAATAATGATTCTACGCAAGTGTTATTTTTTTTTCTCAAAAGCAGTTTACAGTGCTTTAAAGTTAAATACTTTTTGTTTTAGTTGACATCCACTGTTCTCCAAAGCTTAAGTCACCACACTTTAGTTTTCACTTGGATTAATCAATGGGAAATGTCCAGTATAGCCAGCGGCAGCCTGGACTGCAGCCCGGACTGTCCCGGGACTCCTGGTGATGGTAATTAATTTGAACACCACAGACTTTGTATTGGCCCATGGATTGGGGCTCCACCTCACTGGGGATGGCCCCACTGTCCTATTGAAGGCTGCACACCCTGATGAATTAAATATGCCACAGCTTCTTCGTCCATAAATAAAAATTACACTAATCCAAAGGGAGACCGTTGCCACTCTGGGGACTCTGAACCATAAGCTAATTAGATGGACCTTTGCATGCTTGGGGCGCCAGTCGACACGCACGAGATGGGAGGACATGCCAGCACCCTCTGGTGACGGTCGGGGACACCGCTCTGCCACAGGCAAACTTTTAATCAAGCCCTCCAAGCTGGAGCTTTGGCCAGTTAATATTTAATGGTGTTGATGGGAGGGATTGTCACAAACCATGGCAGGAATTGGCACCGGTGTCCTAGTGGTGGTGGTGCGATGGCAGCAGCACCGGTGGCCCACGGCAGCACTGTAGCACTGGCACACTGTCAGCTTCCAGGGGAGGGAGGCTTTCCATGGGATCTGCCATGAGGCGAAACGAGCTAGCACACTTGGGCAGGCACTTGTCAAATTTGGCAGTTTGCAACCTGCGTGTGTCACCCGGGGTGGATTTGCGGCACTGGCGGGGCTTGGTGATCGCGGCGTTACAGAACATTGGCATTGATTGACTACAAACTGAACAACTGGCTGCCTCATTGGCTAACAGATTTTGCTGTGGGTTACAGGAAGAAGGGTGTGCCTGATCAGACTTTGCTTGACACCGTATTACATGCATTAGTACATGTCAACAGTGACTTCGCCGATAGTGGACTTTAGTGCAAACTTGCAATCACAAATCGTGGTACTAGTAAGGATAAAACACTCGATATTGCTGCATGGAGAAAGGATGTATACGGGCAATGCCATTGGTAAAGAAGGTGTGTGTCTTATAGTATATAGTCAGAAGAGCAATCAGCACTAAGCAAGGAAAAAAAGTCTTTAAGAATAAAAAAGAATTTTGGTAGGAATGTATTGTTATGATACTTATTGTATAATAGTTTACTGTCTGAGGGAATTCCGTAATACAATGTACCTTATATTTATGCATCATATTTATTCTGTTCCAGGCGATCCGATGCACTCAATCAGGGTGCCGGTGTGACTGTTTCTCACCTGGGAAGGTGAACCTTCGTACCTGTGACACATGCAAACATGGCTGGGTGGCTCACGGTAAGTTGCATAATTCCTACTTAATGATTGGACAGATTATGAGCTGTCTTCTTTCAAAGACAGACCTTTGGGAATCATTATGATTTCATGTTATTTTACTTTCATATTTTGTAACGAATTACTTTTACTGTAAGAAATTAAAGCAGCATTGCACTCAATTAGTATGTAAAAAATAGGCTATATCTCGAGTATGCAAGCTGCGATTTAAATGAGTTATGGACTTGCTTGTGAAAGTGACATGCACATGTACACCTGTGCTGGGTAAGTGCACATACAGTATAGGCATTTGGGATTATAGAAGAAGAACTTCGATAAAATCTGTCTAAAAGTTCCATCAGTGCTTCAGCATTAATACAAATGTATTTAACTTGCCCATATTAGGCAAATAGCAGACCAAGGTTGTGATTAGAACATCAAACTGTATGCAGCATGATCTAGCTTTGTTGTATTACTAAGCATTTGGATTATGTGGTTAAAAAACTTAGTCATGGCCTAGACTAGAGATACATGTAAGTGCATATATATACCCGAAAATAGTTTTTACCTACATATATCTAGTGCTAATTATTGTGTCTAGGTAGAGGCAATGCATGGATGGAAATGTTTTATTTGTCTTTATGTGCCATATGACACTAGACCACTAATACTGGTCTTCATGTGTGGAAGAACCACTCCATAATTGCTTATTGTCTTCTTGTGAACACTAGCCAGAGTTGTATTTTCATACCCAGCATATATGCAAAGTCATCTGACAGGGAAGGGAGACTAAACTGCACTTCCTTAACCACAATAATACAGTGACCCCTGCATTTTAAGACCACCAGATCAGTTTGGTCTTAAATTGAAGGTGGTCTTAAAATTGAGTGATATTATATTGAAAATATGAGTGCTGCCACTGATGGCCAGTCTTAATAAAATGGAAGGAATTCTGAAATGAAGGGGTCTTGACTTAAATCGTAGGGACCACTGGAGTGCATGTAATTTACCAAGTTGTTATATTAAACATTGCCCTTTGACAGTACCTATTGAGCGTTGAAACTTCAGATTGTTAGCACTTCTTGTTCGAATGAATCCCATCACAACGGCGAGACCACTCTCCCGCCACAAGTTTCACAAGTTACGCGCACCACGTTTCCTGGCCTCAGACAGTCACCAGATAATCTTTCCCAGAGGGAAGCTATGGGTCCTAAGACCTGGGAGACACTGGCTGTGACAATTTTCCAATTTCCGCAGTGCCTCCATGCCAATTTCCCAAAGAGTCCCTTTGGCTATAAAAGAGCTGGGACACTTATTCAGGCCAACCCGTTTTAGGGTGACAGTGCCTGATCTAGTGTCTAGCCTGAAGTGCTAGTGGTGCAGCTGTTGGCAGTCTTTTACTGGGCAGCAAAGCCTGGCCACTTGGCACTAATATACCATGGCCACAGGCATTCTTTGTATCATTAAGACCCGGCTTTCTGCACTGGAGTCCATTTAATATGTCCATATTATGTGATTTCTCTCTTAAATGGTCTGGTCTGTATGTGCTGCTTATAGGATATTGATGATGAAATGATGGTGATGATAATGGTGATGGTGATTAAATGTATTCAAATCACAGGTCACCCTAAGTTGCATAAAGATGACAGCCTTTATGAAATTGGCAACAACAACATGTATGCATGTTCCTAGGATGTCAATATTATGGGATTTTGAATACATGGTTGTATGAATACATGCATGAAAGAAAAAAATATATATAAATAAAGCCATAAAATAAATAGAAAAAAAACAAACAAAAAGAACTTGAAATATTTATGATTTCAATAAATTACAGAAAGACTATACGTACATGTGAGCAGACGTTAAAGATGATGCCATCTTCAATTGATTATGAATTATGTGCCAGATGTATTTCCAAGAAACTTTATTTAACAGAATCAGATTAGCCTAAGTTGGGTGACTGCTACACCAGTGGATATGTCTGGGGTCTGGGTAAGCGCTGACACCATCAGTGGCCCCCATTGAGGGCAGCCATGGTGACCTCGTTAAGATTCCGGCCACTGTCTCACTGCAGCCAGCTTGATTGTCTCCACTTAATTCAGTTAAATACTGCTATTTGTATCAATTATTTACTCCCTTGTCGCACTGTGCGGGCTGTGCCGTGTGGCAGGGGTGACCAATGCCAGTGCAGGGCCATGGGGCAGGACGCTGGCTGTCAGATGGCACAGCCTGCCTGCCGCCCACTGGCTGCAGTGTCTGCGATGGCACCCTGACACAGTGACTGATCCTGGCTGCTCTCTCATCACACACTCCTGGCAATTACCTCACCTTGGCGTGTGGTCCCTTCCATATCAGGTACCGTATCCTCAAGCACTGCTGGTCACCAAAATAAAGAGACAACTTTAATATCTTTCTTCACTGGATGCAGAGTGGTAGCACTAGAGTGGTAGCACTGCATATTTCTGCAATCACTGGGTCTGTCAGACAGCATTAATTTTGAACCCTGCTAGCTGACTTCAAGTTCTTCAGTCTAAACTCTAAAGGATTAGTGCCACTGACTGAAAGATAATATTTTAACATTAAACTTAGTATTGTAACATAGTGTACCTAGCAAAGAAAATATCACACGCAACATCATAACAATAACAGTTCTCAGTGCATTTCACGGAAAATTTTCCAAAGATCACCAGACAGAACATACCAGTAATGAAGCTTTAATAATTGAAAAATTTTCAAATATCATCAACATGATTACGACTGGGTACTCTACTCCTTCTGACTCTCTATATATACCAGTATACAATACTAGTGATAGATATTAGTAGCTCGGACTACCTTTGATTTCTAAGCTTTTCATGATGTCAGTCACTCGATCCATTGTCTTCTGAGGCAGGCGGAAAACACATTAGTCAATCCTGGACCTTCCCATTGTGCTTTGTCCAATTTTGACATGGGTACATGTGGCCACATTTGAATAGAAATTTACCTATTTTGCAGCAATCACTAGGGTCTGTGCTCCTCGAACTCGGGGTGAAATGGAATCACCCTGGGGTCGGATGGTGCCACTAGCCCTAGGCAGTCTGGGTCACAGCTGCTAGGCAACTAGCTCTGGGACCCCAGTTGAACAGTTCAGGCGGAGACTTGGGATGGTGAATAGGGGTGGATACAGAATGATGTGTCCCCAGCCAGGACTGCGCGTCCCCAGCCTGTCGCCGGGTGGGGCTGACGGGGTGAGGCCTGCTACAGATTGGTCCTGTTACTCTGTCTGGTAGTGCCCCAGGGTGAACCAAACTGAAGATGCGTACCACAGATGTGCCCTCCAGATTAGGGCCCGGGCACAGAGTGGCAGTCGTAGGCTCCTTGGGGACACCGAAAGCCTGCGACTTGCTAATGTAATTTGTGGCCGATAGCCTGTTAACAAAGGGAGGGCCAAACATATGGGTTTTGTCCCTAGAGTGCAGACCCTGTGTAACGCGATGTAAGCTGATGGCTAAATTACATAATAAAGTATACTCGGAGGGCACTGCTAATTCCCCAGAACGGGCTAGAGATGTACCCTGTCCGAATACTGATGGCCACCAGGAATGTTACGGATGCCACGTGGTTCGGGCTCGTCCCCGCTTTCTGGACCCTTGTGTCTCTCAGTCTGCCTTTTTTCCCCGACCGGACCCATGGCCCAGGCAGCTGGTCAGCAGGCTGGAAGCTGTCACCAGCAAATGGGCAACGGATCGCACAGGGATTGTTTAGTTCACAGCTTATCAGATGTGTGGCCGACCAACCGAGTCCCTCAGGGCCCACCACCGCTCCAACCTAATTTGGAGCCGTGTTCCCCTCGTGGCACAGCAGCCTAATCGCTTTTGTCTTGTACATCAATGACCATGTGTTGAATGGCATCAGAGGGGTTGGCGGTAGCTGACTGTTGGGCTGGGATGCCAATGGTGTCCACAGTCTCAGGTTGGAGGGCAGCCAGTGGGTAAGGGGGAAGGTAGCAGGGGGAGGGAACTCGGACTGCTGCAGGCAAGACATGACCAGGATACAGCCAGCAGCAATAATGCACCCTGTGCCACTGTTAGACTGCTACCTGAAGGAAACAAAATGTGAACGTCCATAATTGGTTGTGTGTAATTTCTTCCCGACACAATTGTGTAACTAAAAATAATTCATTTGTTTACATGTTTTAGTTAAATTGAAATAGTTTACATTTTTACAACAAATCTGTAACTAAAAATAAATTTATGTGACATCAATTTGACATCAGTTATGACGTAATTGACATCACATGACCAACATCAACACCCTGGTCAGGACATGTAATCACTTCAGTCACAGCTGAGGAAGGTGACAGGATGGTCACTGAAAACTTCTGCTTTGAACTGTTCAAGTTTAGTTGTTGTGAGCATTAGGCGAATAATAAACTAATTGAACAATAAATATAATTTTTTGATGAAACTGCAGTAGCGATAATTGCTCTTTTTATGTGTACATATACAAAAAAAGAACAGAAAAAACTTTGCTGGCAACAATCAAGATCACACCTACATTGTATAATGGTCATAAAATGAAGGCTAGTTTTGAAGTGGTCTAAATAGTAAGGTACAAGTACATGTAGACCTGTACTAATGAAGATGTTAACCATTCCCCCAAATAAAATTTTTTCATGTTACACAGGCTTTCATGAAAGTGGTGCTTTAATTATAATTTTCCCACCTTGGTATTGACTGTGAGCTTCTAGTGTTAGACAGTTTATTAATTGCTTCGTATACATTGACAAATTATACAACTTATATGGATAAATCTGTTCTTTTCTGTTTCAGCATTAGACAAGTTGGGCTGCCGTTCGATGTACCAACTGAACATGCAGGTGGAGGTAGTGCAGCCAAACATTGTGTTTGACATCGCCAGTCTCATGCTGTATGGGTCTCAGGCCACACCCATCCGACTCAAGATACTCCTGGACAGACTTTTCAGTGTGCTACAGCATGACGAGGTCCTACAGGTGCTACACGGCTTTGGCTGGTCCTATGAAGATTATGCACGGGGTTACATATTACAGGTAAACTTTGGGGCAAATTCCGTACATGCATGTATCTACCATGGAATGACTTATAAATCTTAATAGTTTGGAATGAAAAGTTTTCCTCTTTTGGTTGGATGGTTTTATTTGTTTGTTTTTTTTGACTACCGTATGTGCTTCTGCATTTAGTATTTTCTTGTAGCATGCAGGTTTGGCATAGTTGTTTGAAATGAAGTATACATATATATTTACTCTAGACTTGTACTTTCTCGCTAAGTTAAGTAAAATGGTCTTTTAGGTCTCCTGCTAACTAACAAAACTAATTAGATGACTCAAAGCCTGACTAATAAATTAAGATTTGCTGTACTGATCTGTTTCCAAATAGAGACACTGTTGATTGGGCTGGCCAGTCAAAAGTTCTCTTCCAGGAAGACATTTCCGGGAGATACACCCAAGTGACTGTTTCTGTTCTGTGCTTCCCAATGACCATTTGTTCTCATTCTGGAAGTCTTGAGTGACTTCTCCTTCCTGGTCCCCCTATCTCCCCAATCACCTGGTTCCAGTTCCACTGTGGTAGCTTGGGGTGTTTCACCATGCTGAAAGATAGGGACTGATGAGGACCAGGCACCACCACATTCCTGGCATTCTGGATCCTCTGGCCCTCTCTGCCCACCCTCTGCCAGGGATGGGAGGGGGACTGGAACTACTTCCAACCCTCCTGGACACGAGTCCTTCATTGCCTCCACCACCGCACTGCCGCCGCCTTCCTCTTGTTCTCTTCCTGGGTCTCTGGATTTATTGGCAAGGGCAGGGGCTTCTTTCCTTGGGAAGTCTCTTCTGGATCCGGCACTGACAGTCCCTGCAGGAGGCAGGACCAAGGTGGCAAAAACCTTGGGAAGGGAGGGAGCAATATTGCCATGGCACCCGGCACACTCACACTTGACTGCCTTTGTGCCTGGCCCCTGCGCTGTAGTGTACCTGGGCTGTCTGGATCCTGATCTATGCCACAGACAGAAACCCAGCGTCTCTTCTAGGATTTCCTGGCAGCAGTTGCGCTGACTGTGTCCATGGCGACCTGTGTGCGGCAAGCGGCAGCCCCAGGAAAGCTGTGGAGGAGTGTAGCAAAGGAAGGAAAGCCCAAGGAGTGTTACCATCTGTCAAGACCAAATCTTCTAAGGAGGGAGGCGAGAAGGGAGGGGATCCTGGAGGAAAAAAAAAATACCACACACAAACTATTGGAGCTTTTATCTTCTTGGCCTACAGCTCTCTCGTCAGAAGCTTCCGGTCTGAATTGGACCTGTCCTGGACCAGAGTGACTGAGACTGGGGAAAGGGCTGACTGACTGCCACAGGCTAAGGAAGCAATCCAAACCATTGCCTCCTCTTCCTTTCTCTGACTCCTCCAGTCTTGACTTTTGTCTGGATCAGTGTTCTGCCCTCAAAGACCTGGCAGTATTTCCCATGAGAAGTTTGTCACTGCTGTGAAGAAAAAAAAATTCTTGTTAAAAACATAACAGAACAATTACAAATGCATCACATGATCCTCAACAATAGACTTCAAGGTCCTCGTCCATACTAAAGTTATCTTCACAATTTACATCAAAAAACAATTATCTTGTAGCTATGTAACATGACTATATGAAAATCTTATAGCTGACAACTGTCAAAGTCAATTTACAGTCCCAAAACTAACATTAATTTTATGATTTGGGAGTTTGAAAACAAAAAATTTCCATTTGTTGATGTTTAATATATTATTACACACTTTTGTGTAAGATTATTTGGACATTATACATGTAATTTCAGTCCCCCTTTGTATGGTATACTAGTAAATTCTTTTTCTGATTTGGTGCATGTCCTTGTAGTGTGAGGTATGAAATCGGGCAGCAGACCAAAGAGTACAAATCTATCCTGCTGCGATGTGCTAACGGGATGGTCCTTGTCCCTCTCCACCGAGACCCAGCCAATCATAGGATTTTGTCAAGTATCTATTGAGCAGGGTCACCCGGCTGATTAGCTCTAGGCATACATAGCCGCTTCCCTCTGGACTCATTAGTCTGTAATGGAGGCGGGGAGGTGTGGGGCTGGCTAGTCTGGTGGTGCCTCAGTGGCTCACACTGGGGCTAGGAAAGCTAGATTAGGGGACAGACAGAGGCTGTCCTTTAGGTCACACTGTGTCCGCTCAGGTCTGGCTGCAGGACTTTTTCAATTTTTGTGATGTAATTGTTTCATTGGAAAGCTGTCAGGAAAGTAGAAGATGCTGTGTGGGTGGGGGTGGAGGGCATTCAAGGTACATGTAGTTAAGATACCATTATCCCTGGTAACACCCAGGATGAGGGATTAACATGGGTGGGGTTTGCAGGACAGCACAGGTGACCTTGATCCTGTAGAAAAAATCTTCCAACATGGCATCACATAATTACAATGGCTTAATTTGGAGTCGGCTATTGATAGAAAAGTTTCCACTATTTAATGTGCTACCACTGACACAGGGATGTTAATCTGTCCCAAACTTAAATAACAGCGTTTGAATTCCAGATGATAGTGACTGCACTTCAGGTGCTAATTATTTAAAATCAAAATTTTACACATCTACATACATCTTGTAGATAGATTTCTTTATTTGAAAATTTTTCATGTAAATTAGTCAATAGAATACTTGCACTAATGATTATAAATGTTGTCTGCTTCATTTAATTGCTATTTTTGGCAGTTGTTAGTCTCTAAATGCATCCAATCCATGGCCTGGCATTTGTTAAGAAAAGTACAAACACTAACTGGTCTTGGCCGTTCGTGTCACAGCACCGTCACTCCACCCTAAACCTTGCCCTTGGAGTTAGACTGAAAGTTCATGAGAGTCTTGTTATTGAAGTAACATCCAATCATGCTGGAGTCCATGTCAAGTGATGCTCACCCTCACACAAGGGACTCATACTTCACCAACTCTATTTTGTCTCCAAGGCTCCCGGGAAAGCACTTTAGCACTGAACAACATGCAAAAGTCTCCCCCTAGAGGCCCACCTGGCCTAGATACAAACAGCCCTGGTGACAACGAGCGACAGCGGCCAAATCAAAGACCCTTACCAGCACAGTGCAGCAGCAGGAAGTGGGAGAAAGAGATGGCACTTTTCCAAGTTGGCAATTTTCTAATGATGGCATTTGCAAAGCAGCGTTCCGCCGGTTTGTGGCAAGGCTGACGTCGGTCCCAAAGAGGGGGCCATATTTGGGGGGACTGTAGCAGGGAGTGCGGCCCATTGCCCACAATTGATTGTCGTCTGGAGGCGAGAGGGTTATAGAGTGGGGTAATGGCGGCCTGGTTCTTAATGGTAGTCAGGCCAGCGTAATGTGTGTCACAGGACTCCATTACCAGTCGGGTTGTCTCCCCTGAGGGGGTGACGGGATGGCCTGGTCAAGGGAAGGTGCTAAGCCCCAACTTTATCAACTCAGACACCCCTGGTCTGCCAGGGTGACATCGTTGGCACTGATTGTGGCTGCAAAAAGCCTAATCTCCACACTAAATCCCTGATGAGCACTATTATGACACATGTCTACTGTAGCCTGTACCATAGAGGACTGGAATCATTGGATTGTCCCACTCAGGCCGGGCCAGGGCAAGGTGTAAGGGAGAGAGCATGAGGCTGAGGCAGCCAAGGGAGAGCATCTACGATACGGAACACCAAAATGTGTTTAGTTATGCCATTGTACATGTTCTACATGTAGTGTCAAACAGGCTGGGTGCCAAAGGCAGGTGGATGGATGTGATTGAAGAAGTACAGGAATGGCATGAGGACATGAAACAGCATCACTGATATGCTCTAGGCCATTATTAGGAAATATTACACAATTTAGAGGTCTCGCCCTTCCTTGGTATTTAAAAAGATGTTTAGTGAGAAAAGTATAGGTATACTGGAGCGTTGTCATTATTGTCCACATTTAGTTCATTATTTATGAAAGTATGGCTCAAATGAGGTTTTCAAACAATAGGACTTTTCCTGTTCACTGGACTGTTTTGTTTTCATTGTTATTCCCTTCTGTCATTATTGGTGACCCAGCGCCCATGACCTTTGAAGGGTGTCGGCATGCCAGAGTGACCCAGCAGTACCGTTGGGATCACCCTGATGGAGACAAGGGGAGGGGAGCGTGGCAGAGGGGAGATGGCGCAGCCTGTCCTAGCCTGTGCTATGCCATCTATCAGCTACTGCGGTAGCCACAGACTTCCGTGGAGTGCGGATTAATGGCCGGTCGTTTCACTGCTGGCATTCCGTGGTGCCAGGTCACAGTCCTGGCATGGAGAACTAATCCCTCTCCGGACCCCATCGTGGACCCCCGGCAGCCACAGACCGCATTTCCTGGACGGGGTGGACATGTCGTGGAAAGCACAAAGCCCCATGTTTCCTGAGGGAATGAGGGCAGAGGGCCACCCTTTTGTATGGTCACGCACCGAGTGACAGGCTGATTGATTCTACCGGTGGCCCGCAGACCCCCGAGGGCCAACTTCCCTGTCTCCGGGACGGGTCCCCAAACTTGGCTGCCCCATGTTCTCTCTGCATTGCGGTAGCTGGCTGAAACTTCAGAATGTCATAGCCCTGGCTTAGCCACACTGCTGTCACTCGATAACATGATAACTTTGGCAGAAACTTTTTGGCATGCATATATACCTACCAAGCTTGAGAATTGTGATTGAATTTTCGTTTCCACTTTTGTATGTTGAAATACAGTCAAACTTGCTCTAAAGACCACCTGTATATAAAGACCACCTGCTTATAAAGACCGCATTTTACAGGTCCCTAGGTGTATACTTTCCATGCTATTGAACCTGCA
>JAAUYG010200313.1_pt1 | contig 20591 bp, 17 predicted proteins | sample 7278091 | NCBI WGS metagenome assembly JAAUYG01 (sample SAMN14350201, study PRJNA611818) | marine sediment metagenome | isolation source: surface marine sediment (0.6m) | place: French Polynesia: Moorea | collected 2018-08
AGTACATACGGGGCTAGTCTGCCGTTAGCCGAGGCGAACGGCAACAGTTAATAACTGAAGTTCCTCACGGTGACAATATTTAAATTTGTTCAAATTTATAAAATTTTGAAAACATATATGGCTGAGATTCAGATAACACACCACTGTCAGTCTTACATTGTTCAGCTGTTAGCATAAGATTTCGGCAATCCGGCTGCATTGTTAGCTGACCTATGTTGTTGCAGTGATGGTAGAGGTCCCCAAATGAGTTTACCTGAAATAGGGATTGGTATTATAGATGCTTGTAACAACTTTTGCCAGAGTTTAACCAGGGTCAACCTAGGCTGGGCATTGTACCTAGCTGTCCACATGGTCCAGTATCTGCGAATATCTGGTAAATCTGATCTCGGACTGAACTATAGTGGAGTGCACTATTTCCACCAAAAGAAAAAAAAAGAATTACAACACATACTTACAGACCATATAAAAATCTCTTGAGTAATAAGAGATTGTCTATGAACTGATAAATTGTAAAACTTTGTGCTTTCCTTCTATACCAGACAGTGATCAAACAAAGATAAGATAAATGTGACTAGTGTCTACCTTTACAGCTCTAGGGGTCATTTTCTGTATCGGGTAAACAAACAGTTTATGGTATGCTTAGAACCCATAATGTCTAAAAAAAAAAATAAAAAAATAATACATTTTTAAGCTCAGTTAGTCTAATCTGGCACAGTGTGTAAAACACTTTGTATTATACATGTATTGACTTTTTAACATTCTCGTTACTGACACCAGGGCGGCAGCACTACGTGTGAGGGGCGTGATGACAGCAAAGAATTTGCCGATATTCGGTCAGCCATGAAAGTTCTCAACTTCAGTGATGAGCAGATCTGGGACATACTGAAAATCCTAGCAGGGTTACTGCACCTGGGAAACATCACATACAAAGGTACAGTAGTGAAAGGGCACAGTGGAATTAACACCGCCTCAGAATAAAGACAGCTTCTTGGCAGTACCAAGCCTGTATTTTCATGGTTTAATAGTCTTAAAAATAAGACCACCTCATAGCTAGTCCTGTGTGTGGTTTATATTCGGAGGTTCCACTGTATAGAAGCTATGCATGCCGGACTCAAGATGAGGGACCTTAGGTTTGAGGTCAGTCAAATGGTTGCTGATGGCAGGAAACCGTGCAATAATGCACTATGCATTGGTTTCAGTTCTGAAAATGTGACAAAAATTTTAGTAGCTGTAGCAGCACAAGTAGCAGTGTCGTAGTAGTAGTAGTGGTAGTAGTAGTAGTAGTAGTAGTTACTGTATAGGTAGTCGCAGTAGTAGTCTGTAGTAGTAATAGTAGTAGTTACTAGTAGTAGTAGTAGCTAAAATGTGCTTTTACTCCCACCAGGGAACCGGGGTTGCATATCTTACCAGTGCCGTATAAAAATATCCTAGATGTATCACAGTTTCCCAGGTACACTGTGGGAGTAACAAGACCTTGTATTCCTGTATTCTGGCAACTGTCTGTTCTTACATTAGTTGTGTGTATTTAGCATGTTTAGGGGAATAGCTTTTAGTTTGGCTTGCAACTGTGCATGTAATGTACTATAATATCAATTTCTAAGCTAATGTGTTGTTTTCAGCCACAATGGTTGACAACATAGACGCTGCTGATATCATGGGGACGGACTTCCTTCAGAAAGCTGCCAGACTGTTTGAGGTATGTCATTGTGAAAGAAACTTGGTCATCTCTGGTAAGGAAGTAATGTCACATCACTTCAGCAAGCTGGGCGGTAAAAGTAGTAGGCTAGAAGTTTAGGAACAGCCATAAATGAGGCAGAAAATTTAGAATAAAACATCATAAACACAATCAGATATATTATACCCGGTAGATAGAAAGTTTATTCACACTTTCAGCATATTCCGCTCAACATGTTCAATGGCTATAAAATTGTATCGTGTACATCAAGACTATGTTCATGATGCTTAAAAATGGAAAAGTGTTGGCCATCGAAATAGATTAATTGCCTATTGAGCGGGACGCCTTCAAATGCTAGTAACATAAACAGTTCAAATAGAGTTATTATACTTATCAACAGAAAAATATCACAGTTCAATGGTTGATTCTTTTCAGAATTGCACGCTGGCCCAAAGTGAATGGATTTGATTCAGCACACTTTTTGGTGTAACCCATTCTTACTTAACTGTTGACCTCTGTTTTAACCTGCTAGGTAAACGTAAGCAACCTGAGTCGAGCTCTCACCACCCGCACGATTTTCACACGTGGCGAGAGTGTCACCACGACGATGGGTACGGAAGCCTCGGTAGACGTCCGCGATGCCTTTGTCAAGGGAATCTATGGTCGTATGTTTATCTGGATGGTAAACAAGATAAACAATGCCATCTACAAGCCTAAACCACACCCTGGCCACCAGCGCTCTTCAATCGGGGTTTTAGACATCTTTGGATTTGAAAACTTTGACAGCAATAGGTAATGTTACTTTGATTTCTCCCCAATTTGAAAAGAAGACAAATTGTGGAAAGAATCGGCTTAATACCAACTCAATGTAAAATTCCATACAGACCAAATATAGCAGTGTGGCTCAAATGTCTGCAGTTTTCAACGGAATATAATGCCCTTAAATAGAACTTCTGCAAGTGAAAGTCATCAAACAAACAAACAAAATGTTGTGATGAGTAGACAGTTTTCAACATCTTATAAAGGCAATTGTGGCATCAAAATAAAAGAATCAAAAGCCAAGTATCAAATATAGAATGTGACTGGTGAGATTCAGGCTAAAATATAGGAGGATACATTTTGCGGTACCTCGCCTTAAGGCACCTTACAACTAGGCCCAGTCTATAGCTGTCCTCTAGGTGGTGTTAATTTTGAGGCTTCACTGTAGTCTGTAGAGCCGTGACATGTACTATGTGTGTCCTTTGTGTGTGTTGCAGTTTTGAGCAGCTGTGTATCAACTTTGCCAATGAGAACCTACAGCAGTTCTTTGTCAGACACATCTTCAAACTGGAGCAGGTCAGTGAGTGCATGTGTACTAAGGCTAAAAGCACTTGTGGGTAAATAACTTCTGATATTGAAATTGATTTTCAATAAGCCACCCGCCCCGTTAGCCTAGTGGTTAATTAAGGTGTCTGCTCAGGATGTGGGAGCGCTGGGTTGGATGCCTAACCACGTCAAGCCAAAGACATTAACATATACATGATATAGGGGGATTCTGTCTGGCCAGCTATGTGTTATTATCTGAAGATCCAGCACTGATGTAAAATGATTCCCTCACTCACTCATTTACTCTTTCAAGTGTGGCCATTGTTTATAACATTGAATAGGCTCCCAACAAAAACTCATAAGATGTATTTGTCTCCCCCACCAAAAATGAATACATGGAAAAAAAAATATAATAGAAATATAAATGTGTTTTGATGAGTACATTCTGTCTGAGACTCATTCATCTTGCCTTCTTGAATGCATTTAAGTATACCGATAATACTTTTAGCCGTTGCAAAGCCAATCGTAATTTTTGAGCATTGTTTTGTGTTTGTTAATATGACTGCTTACTTTGTAAGTCAATTCCTGTCCTTAGCACTGTTGTTTTGTGTATTATAATTTTCAGGAGGAGTACAACAATGAAGCAATCAGTTGGAGTCACATTGAGTTTGTGGACAATCAAGAAGCTTTAGATCTGATAGCGGCCAAGCCTCTCAACATCATGGCTCTGGTTGATGAAGAGAGCAAGTTCCCTAAGGTGAGGGGGCCGTTTCCTAAAAAAAGAAAAGATCTGTAAGTCTCAGAATGGGCTAAAGTTTACAAGTTTATCAGTTTTTAACTTAAGATTTTATTTAAGAAACTGGACCCAAGACAGCTATATGGGTTCAGTTTGGCTTGGAAATCCGACGATGTGTCATAAAAAATAGTAGAGATGAAATCGACATTCAATCAACATTCATCAAGTTTATTTAACTTCATATGGAAAACACTATCACAGGGCATCTCTCAGTGCAAAAAATGACAATATAGAACGTGGAATGATTACATAGAGTTACTCAAGGTTATGGCTACTTGATTGAGAAAAAAATAAAATTATTGCCTATTAGTATTAGCAAGTGGCTATTTGAGTTTATATCTGTGGAAGCCTAAGCTCTGAGATTAGGTAAACAACTTTAAAATTGAATGTTAATCAGATCATGCAAACAAGACTTCATATTTAAAACCAGCCAGGAAGTTCTGAAGTTTCGTAGTTGTAAAAGTTGAACAGCTGTGAAAAAAAAAATATAAAAATTAATCTATTGTTTATCACCGTGGCAACAGGGCACAGACCAGACTATGCTGAACAAACTGCACAACGAGCATGGCAGGAACAAGAATTACCTGATGCCCAAATCCTCCATGAACATGTGCTTCGGCCTTAACCACTTCGCTGGAGTCGTGTTCTACGATGCCAAAGGTAATACGCAAATGTGGTACAGGTAAATCATATAAATGTCTACAGTGCACCCTGATTCTGGTAACATGAGACCGTTTCGTTGCAACATAGGATTTTCCTCTCACAGGAATTGAAATTTTTCTTGCAAAATGATTGCCATGGTGACTAGAGTAAAGGGGGTCCCTGCAACAAAAATATTTATGACTCCCCACCAGTCAGACAACTCATACATTTTCATTACAAATATCCTAATTTAGGAGCACCTTAAGTTAAGACTAATTGTTTTTCTGGCTGCACATGATGCAGGGGACCAGTGTAATACGAGTGCTCCTCTAAGGATGACAAGGCTCTAGCTCTCTGGTGTACCAGACAATATTGCCAGTAAATCACCCTACATGTAAGGATTTAATTTATTGTAATTCCATAGATCACCCTACATGGAACAATTTAATTTTATGTGATTCCTATATCACCAAGGACTGTGTACGTGTTTTATATGAAGCAAGTGTGTAAACCAGATTTCTCTATGGAATACGCGAGTATTCAATAGATAACCGAAATTAGTGTAGTGTTGTAATACTCACTGTGCGATTTTCCCCCTTTATCCAGGTTTTCTGGAGAAGAACAGAGACACGTTCAGTCCGGATCTCCTTCATGTGATCCAGACCGCCAAGTTCAAATACCTCAACGGCCTGTTTAAGGAAGACTATGCTATGGTAGGGAAGTAGCCATGAGATAATAGCAGGGGCAGTGTCATAAAACAAATACAAAGGCACGGAATACTAGGCTCCCAATACAGTTTGAAATGGATTGTGGTGATGAAGATGAAGATGCATAGCATTAGACCTTTTTCTCACTTTAGTATTCCTTGTTTGATGTCAACTATCGGCAATTATAGTGAAAATCCTAGGGACTCTAGCAGTGGTAATGGTAATAATAATACAGTGGGAATAGTAATAATAATAAACAGTAATGTTATTTTCCCTGTCAGGGTCAGGAGACCAGGAAACGGTCCCCCACCCTCGGCTTCCAGTTCCGAAAGTCTCTGGAACTTCTCATGAAGACACTGGGCGCCTGCCAACCATTCTTTGTGAGGTGTATCAAGCCAAATGAATTCAAAAAGCCCCTGGTGAGTTTCTTTTGATGGGCGTGTCGCGGGGATTGCAAACCACGTGCAGTAGCTGAATTTTGAAGCTGATAATCTTGCTTGAATTAAAGATGCTGAACCTACGCATTCTCATGCGGTAGGATTATCTTTTAGAACTTACAAGATCCTTTTAAAAATATGTGATTTGCCCATGGTTGTAGCCATTACAATTTTGCATAATTTCAACAAGTTTGAAACTTCATTTCTTGCTTAATTCAGGCCTTGCCTGTAAAAAAATCCAATAAAAGTGTTAACTGTGCTAACATTCAGCGACAAAATGTCAGTTTTGCTGGCCTGCAAATCCTGGATTCCTGATTAGTGCTAATTCATTGATCTGTTGTGTTCTAGATGTTCGACAGAGAGCTCTGTGTGCGCCAGCTGCGATATTCTGGAATGATGGAAACCATCCGGATCCGGAGGGCCGGTTATCCCATACGTCACACCTTTGCGGAGTTTGTTGACAGATACAGGATCCTGGCCAGTGGCATCAAACCCTCCCACATGGAGGAATGTCGCGGCGCGTCCAAGAAAATCTGCCAGGCTGTTCTAGGAAGCGCAGACTTCCAGTTGGGAAAAACCAAAGTTTTCCTCAAGGTAATACATTTGAGAAAATAGAGTGATGCCAGAGTGATATGTAATTGTGAACTTTTTGTAAAATAAATCTGTTCAGCTAACATTTACCCTATAGATGTAAAATACTGTTACCATGTGCTCTTTGTTTTGTTTGATTAGAAAATGTCAATGTTTTTCACACAAATTGAAAATTAAAACTAAACATAAAAATATGGTTAGGTTTGATGGCTGTAGGTTGCTTTTAATGGACCAGGTGTGATTTACTTTTACTGATATGTACAAAATATGCATTTTGGTATGTGTGCAAAAAAGCAAAGCAATGCACTTGTGCTGCTACAAATATGTTCAAACTTCAGGTATGTTGTTTTCTGTAGGTATTTGCTTTTAGTTTATACATTGTTCCCTCCCTGAAAGCACAATCTCTAGAGATTGCACAATTTGTGGCAACAAGTATCATGAAATTCAATACAATTTATGTTAATGCTTCCGGTCTTTTAAAGTTATCTCTGATGTGGACAGAATTAGTTGATTCCAGGGGAGATGGTGTCCCTTTGACAAGGCGAGCACTGTATCAAGACATGCAATTGTTTGCGGCCTTTACACAATTTACTCCATTTCAAACAATAAAAACAGAATTTTGGTTTATGTCACTTGCTTGCCTTACAATGTCACGATCCGGATCCATGTTTTATACCAGGATGCCCAGGATGCCTATCTGGAGCAGGAGAGAGACAAGGTCCTGACAAGGAAGATCATCTGTCTCCAGAAGGTGATCCGTGGCTGGCATTACAGAAACAAGTTCCGTATGATGAGATCCAGCTGTGTGGTCCTCCAGGCTCATATGAGGGCATTCATGCAGAAACGTCGCTATGAACGGGTAGGTGTCCGTTGACGTGCTTGGTGGAAATAGCAAGCGTGGGCCACTGCGCATTGGCAGCAATTCTTAAAACGTCTCTGCTCACAATTTTCTTATCCAATAAAGGGGAAGTCTGCTTCAGACCACACTGAAATACCCCCCCCCCCTTGAATTAAGACCACCTGTTGGAAGACCACAAACATGGTCTACTGTGTAAGAATGAAGACCACCTCAGTATTAAGACCAATTTGACCTTGACCATGGGTGGCCTTAATTCCAGAGGTCCACTGTACTGTCATAAGCTATAAAGTCGTAGCTACACCGGCTACTGGTACAGGAAAATTGTTTAAACCCAATAGTGTTACCAAAATCAAGCTAGACTTGGTTAAGAGACAATTGACACAGCATTCAGTCAAGTCAATAGAAACATGATCTCACCAATACTTTTTGCATTTACGTAGAAGGAAGAAAGTGTTCACTATTGCCACATTTACAGTGCAACACACCCTGATCAATGTATGTCTTGTCACTTCCAGATGCGTCTTGGTTACATGCGTCTGCAGGCGTTGTGTCGATCTCGGCTACTTACACATCGCTTTACGGCGATACGCTCCAAGATGATCACCTTCCAGCGACATTGCCGCGGCTTCCTGTCAAGGCAATGGTACCAGAATCGCCTTGGCAGCGTTATCGTCTTGCAGGCGGGTGTCCGTAAGGTCATTGCGCAGAAGAAATACAACCGCATGAGGATAGAGGTTGGTTTAATAAGAGAATCCCTCGATGCCTTATATTTTGGCAGAAATGATGGTAAAAAAATTTAAAAGTGAAAGTTATTGAGTTACTATATCTAGGTTCATTTTGGATTGATTATCATATAAAAATAAATATCATATATAAAAAATAAATATAATAACAATATAAAATTTATCTTCAAAATTGTAGGTTGTATCTATTTTAAAAATTAATCCACAACCAATTTTAATCTGATAGCAACTTTAAGAATATTAATTACTTTTGCAATGGTTTGTGCGTTTTCTGAGCACACATGTGACTAAGTATGTTTTCTTATATAGCAGGTGTCCTTAAAATAGAGGTTCAAGAGTGCATATGGAAATTCAGTATCAAAACAGTATTGAGAAAATCATGTAGTACATAATAATCTCATAAACTGGGAAGAGATGTTTGTCACAGCATGATTTTGGCGATATTTGCAGTACCGCAAGCGAATGGAGGCCGAAATGCTTCGTAAAGAGGAGGAAGCGAAACTTCGCAAACAGATGAATGCCAAGAAAGCCAAGGAGGAGGCTGAGAGATTACACAGGGTTAGTTCTCAAAGCTACAGCTTCGTACAGACAACACAGGGGGATTAATTTGGTTCTCAAAGTTGTAGCTCCATACAGATAACATCTAGGTTCTCAGAGCTAACTGCTTTGTAAAGCAAACACAGGCTTAGTTCTCAAAGTTACTGCTTCGTAAAGACTACACAGGCTTAGTTCTCAGTGTTTATATTTCATAGGGGTTATAAAGAGTTTTCAAAGTTACAGCTTACTAAGTATTATACAGTCAGGTTTCTCAAAGTCACAGCTTTGTAGAGAGTACACACGTGTTGGTTCTCAAAGTTGCAGCTTCATAAAACGCAAAGTTCTGGAAATTGTAGTCTCATAAAATGCAATCGGTAATAGTCTATCAAAACATGATAGGCACCATTTCTTGTTAAATGACTCGCCTTGTGCCTTAATTATAGAAACTCTTAGAATAAATTACACACCTCATGTTTTTAGTTGTGATTCTACTTAATTATGTATTGATGAGTTCTAGGTTAACTTTGGTTTGTGTTAGCAGTTAGTACATGTTAGTCTATTAATCCTACAGTCATGGAAGGTAACCTTATAAACACTAGGCATTCAGTACAACTTCCAAATTTGCATAATGTGTGTTCTGAAATGTAATTTTAATCACTTTATGCTATGGCTTTATAGGAGCGTCTTCAGAGAATTGAACAGGAAGTAATTGACGAGGAGCGAGAGCAAAGACTGGATGCTGCACGCAAGAAAGCACAAATAGAGATTGCCGAGAAACGCCGTCACGGTCCAGTGGATGACTCCCAGCTGGTGGATGAGATGTTCCAGTTCATTGAAAATGACTCTGAGGAAGGTTCCGCTCCATCGGCTTTCAAAGTGAGCTGATCAGTCAAGGAGAAATTACTACTTGTCATGTGTGACAAAATAATGTCGCATTAATGATTTTTACACAGCTTCTTCGCTCTGTACATGCAATGTAATAGTAGAACCAATTGAAGTAAATATGGTCGTATTGAGGAAAGTATGTTGTGGATGATCAGTAAGATTCGAAATTGCATGATCATGTACTTTTCAATATCTCTCTGAATCCTCAAAATGATATACTAACTAGAACTTTGTACCAGCGTCATACTATCAAGGCTTGTTTGAAATGTCTCCTAGGTAAATCGTGCTGAAACTTGACCACAAGTAAACAAGATGGTACCTAACTTAGTTTTCAAACTGCTAAAACCAATAGATTGTGAAATGTCTGTGGAAAATGCTAAAAGCCCGCAGCTGTAACTAATATTAATCTAAATGGCTTAAGCAGGAATACAACCAAAATAAACTTATACGGTTGGATTTCAAGATCCGAATTGTGGTGACACATGGCCTTGCTCTTTCTTCAGTGACCTTTGTTTACTCATATGTCTTGCTAGGACCTGGAGGAACAGAGACAGAAAGCTCTGAGGGAGGGAATCCCTCTGGACAACCTCCCCCAGCTTCCCATGCCAGGGGACGAGGATGACGATATCACACAGTACAAGTTCTCAAAGTTTGCCGCCACCTACTTCACTGGAAATGCCTCGTATACATACGTGAGGAGGGCCCTCAAACAGCCACTGCTGCCCATCAAGAATGAAGGCGACCAATTGGTATGTCAGTGGGGAGTAACGAAATTGATAAATTATACCAGTTTGGCTTTAAAACCTCACAAAAAGCCTAAAAAGTCTTGATATTTATCTGAAAATTAAACTGCAAATATTATTGTATTAGAGATTAGCTGATGTAAAGCGTACTGCTAAGAGTTAAATCGTGATATATATTAATAATATTAAAATCTAAAAATCTGCATTAGCACTATGCTGGGCACTTCAGTTGCAAGTGCATGTACATATAATATGTTAATAGTTGAACACACTGGGGCAAAGATAATACATACAGAACGGTAAATATCTACACAATCATCTTGTCTGTAGCAGTTTCTCCCCGTCACCAGAAGGCACTGTTAACTTACCTTGACAATGTTGATAGCTCATGATATCATGAATATTCATGCATTTCTGGCCTTTCTGTGACATTGTGTCGTTTGTTACCAGGCGGCGCTGGCTGTGTGGATAACCATACTGAGGTTTATGGGAGATCTGCCAGAGCCGAAATACCACACCTCTATGTCAGACTCAAGGGTAAGTCAGTGATACCACACCTCGATGTCAGACTCCAGGGTAAGTCTGTAATACCACATGTCGATGTCAGACTCCAGGGTAAGTCAGTGATACCACACCTCGATGTCAGACTCCAGGGTAAGTCCGTAATACCACTGTCACCTCGATGTCAGACTCCAGGGTAAGTCAGTAATACCACACCTCGATATCAGACTCCAGGGTAAGTCAGTGATACCACACCTCGATGTCAGACTTCAGGGTAAGTCAGTAATACCACACCTCGATATCAGACTCCAGGGTAAGTCAGTGATACCACACCTCGATGTCAGACTTCAGGGTAAGTCAGTGATACCACACCTCGATGTCAGACTCCAGGGTAAGTCCGTAATACCACTGTCACCTCGATGTCAGACTTCAGGGTAAGTCAGTAATACCACACCTCTATGTCAGACTCCAGGCTAAGTCAGTGATACCACACCTCAATGTCAGACTCCAGGGTAAGTCCGTAATACCACTGTCACCTCGATGTCAGACTCCAGGGTAAGTCAGTAATACCACACCTCTATGTCAGACTCCAGGGTAAGTCAGCTTGATGTCAGTCTCAAGGGTAAGTCGGGGATAAACAGCATGGGATTGAATTGTTGCAGCTTGCCAGGGAAGAAGTGTCAATTAAGATCTCTTTCATGTGTTATTGGATAAATTGCCAGTAATGTTATGAACTCAAGTCTATCTGTTATAAAAAGAGGAAAAATAAGAAAATTAATGAGGTAAATATATTTCCGCGGGTGTTCCAGTATAAGTTTTAGCAAATACTATTTGTTAAAATAACACCTATAGTATAATTTAATTTTAATTTATAATACTAGTAGTGTAATCCTAATTTATATGTGTTAGTTAACATAAAAAACACTGAACCAAAATGGTCAGTTAGTTTGCTTACCGTCTAAGAAAGGCGATCAATATCCAGAGAAATTTTAAAATTAAGAAAAGTACAGAAGCTTAAAAAATATATTCTAGCACGTTTTCCATTATACTACAGGTTACCAGATATATAACTTGCAGGATATGGGATTTCAGACTTTATGGTTAAAATTTATGTTTATAATAATGTTAGCCAAATTAGGATTCAGAATTTTGTTTGATTAGCCAATAAGGATTCAGAATTGTGCGTGATTAAAAAGCTTTAATGACTTTTGGAATGTCTTGAATTGTTCGCAACAGCTTTCTAGAACAGCCCCACTGAAACTTTTGTAGTAGTTACATTATAACAACTATAGTAATATGGTGCTGTCTCCAGGATCGCCAGGCTGTCATGACGAAGATCTACGCCACCCTGGGTCGTAAGTTTGGACAGAAAGACTTGGAGGAGGCACAGAAAATGGGGCAGGAGCTGGTAAGGTCATGACCTTCATCATCTTGGGTCAGGGTCTATAAAAATATAGAAATGAACTTACATTCTTACATTACTTACTTACGAACAGATCTCCGAGAGTGAACATGCTAATTTAAAAGCATATTCATGTAGTTGTGCTGGTCTGTGTGCTCATATACAAAATTTTCACTGGTTTATATATAGCAGAGTTTGCTGTATTGTACCATATTGTGCTCTGTGGACTTCAAACATCTCAGAGGTCGAAACATCCAGAAAAAGTGTCATCTGAAAACCAAGGATTAGATATTAACCGTTACGTATACATGGTCTCTGTTTCATAAAACTTTAAAGACGTGTAAAGACGTCTTTAGGTTTTATGAAACAGAGCTGCAGTCTGTTGGGAAAAAAAAATATTTATAATCATAGTGCCAACACCACTGATTCTCATCTAGGACATTCTGTTAGACCTCCTTGGGTGATTTGATTCAGCGTAATTTGAAAGTAAAATAAGCAGGTAATGAACAATACATGTAGCTAAATATTTTGTTTTGGGGACTCAATGATGTGTTACTAGGTCATCATGTTTGAGGTTGGCCCCACAAAGCAAAGAAAATTTTTGTGGGTGTGCAACGTTGTACCATGCTCATGGTGAACGGTGAGTCATAACAATCCACATTGATGCCAGCAAATCCTTTGACATGTCTTATAGGAGAAAGAACCCCTACCCCCTACAAAAGCAAAACAGCACAGCATGCGAAAGAAGCTAGTGTCCCTGACACTGAAGAAGAAGTCGAAGATCACAGAGGAAGTGGCCACCAAGCTGAAGGACGGAGAATACACAGGCAGCGGGAATGCTCTGCTGGACGAGAAACCAACATCCAATCTGGAGAAACTGCACTTCATCATTGGCAACGGAATACTCAGGCCCGATATCAGGTAAGAAGGTCAAAGGTTAAAGTGTCAAATTACATAGGCCAATGATTGCTAGGCACTCTTTTGTGATGCTACACTGATAGTGTAGAATTGCTTTTTATCTCGGCTTTGTGCTGTGCAGAGCAGAGTTACTATCAGTTACTTTTAATGAGTGTCAATTAATTCCTTGGATTCAATATGTTTGGTAGCTTGTCAGGATGACTTTTAATATCTTTCTGATGCTATGTGTACCTAAAGGATGTTATGGTGTCATTGTTCCTTGTGTTTCTCCAGAGACGAGATCTACTGCCAGATATGTAAACAGCTGACCCAGAACCCCAGTAAAAGCAGCCACGCCCGCGGTTGGATCCTTCTGTCGCTGTGTGTGGGATGCTTCGCCCCCTCAGAAAAGGTAATAGACTCTCCTGGATCAATTTAGAACTTTACACCTCTGTACAAATATAGTATGTATCACATGACATTATACTGCTCAAAGGTTGGAAGGGAACACCAAACTGGTATACATATACATATACCACCATGATATCGCACATCACATGTTGACACCGAAATGAATAGGTATGTATATAAATCAATGTATGCTCCAAACCCTCCTCCAGTGTAAACGTTACATATGCCCAGACTGGTATTTTGCAAGACATATTGATTGTTGTGTTAGGAACTGGGAAAAAAGTTATTGACGGTAAATCGTCAGTCCCCGTCACCAACCCTGAAGAACACCAGCGATGGCCGAAATCTAGGGAAGAACTACATTCCAGTGTCAGCTAGGGCAAAACAACACCTAGGCATGTATCTGTGCCCTAGCTATTTCAATGAAAATAAAATACCTTGCTCTAAACAACTCTTAGAGTAAATGTGATTAAAATGTGGCACTGACTCTTTTGTAATGCGATTTTTCCCACGGGTTTCATTCCAGTTCGTGAAGTACCTACGCTGCTTCATCAAGGAAGGTCCACCAGGGTACGCCCCGTACTGTGAGGAGAGGCTGAGGAGAACCTTCGCCAACGGCACCAGAAACCAGCCGCCTAGCTGGCTAGAGTTACAGGTAGGCAGCTCATGGCTGTGCTGTTTATGAGAATGAAATTCCAGGACTATATGATTTGCTTCTAAGATGAATAACTTGAATGTTGACTTGAATGTTGACACTATGAAAAACAACATCTCCCCAGTTGCTATGTTTTATGCTTTTATGCACATAATATGTTGTATAGACATGTGAAGTGTATGTATGTGATAGTAATTATATAACTTATGTATGTCGCAGAAATACTGCACCCCATGTTACTTCTAAATAGAAAGTTGTATCTTGCACAGTATAAGTTGTATACTGCGCCCTCTCTCCGTGGCCACTTAGCATAGGCTGCCATCCATAATATATCCCCATTATCAATGTCAATGTATACAAGTCTTAGTTCTCACCCAAGTCGACCTGAGTGTCCCATTTCTTGGCAAAATGGGTTTGTCTTATATTAAGGGTATCACAGGACTGTGTATCAAAATAACATGTGTTAACCTAAATAGCACAACCTCGGCATAATATGCATCATTGTCTACACTCTCTCACTTCGAAGTGTGACCTATAAGATGACTGTGTGTTCCTCTCCAGGCGACCAAGTCCAAGAAGCCCCTGATGCTGCCCATCACGTTCATGGACGGTAACACAAAGACCCTGCTAGCAGACTCTGCTACCACTGCCAGAGAGCTCTGTCAACAGCTGTCTGAGAAAATCACTCTCACCGATCAGTTCGGCTTTTCTCTATACATCGCACTGTTTGATAAGGTAGGTCATAACTGGTCAGTAATCACTCTTTTGATATGCTTTGTGTAAAAATACTTCTCAGTTTATACAGATCCTGCATGCATTGTATGATACCAGTTACTAAGTGCAAGTAAAAGTTTAATTTTATAACACCAGCTTGACTTGAAGTGTGCACTCATTTGTGTTGTGCTGCCCATAATAATAATAATAATAATAATAATAATAATAATAATATATACCTATTAATATACATATTACCTACTTTGGCAAAAAAAAGGCTTTGTTAAAAACTGTTCTTGATGCTTTTCTTCCCCCCCCCCTCCTCCGCAGGTCTCATCTCTAGGTAGTGGTGGAGACCATGTGATGGATGCGATCTCACAGTGTGAACAGTACGCCAAGGAACAGGGCGCACAGGAACGGAATGCTCCCTGGAGGCTGTTCTTCCGGAAGGAGATCTTTGCCCCGTGGCATGACCCCAGCGAAGATCCTGTGGCTACAAACCTGATCTACCAACAGGTGGTCAGGGGGATCAAGTTTGGGGAGTACAGGTGTGATAAGGTGAGTACTGATATATCACATCATGGGGGACATTACATTTGTCAAATATTGAATCCAAGATACGGTGTATCTTGGATTCAATATATGACAAAATACATTTGTGTTGGTCAAATGTAATGTTGAAATGTTAATGCTGTGTTGGTCTAAATTCGAGGTGGTTTCAAAATGAGGTCCATTGTAGGGCAATCACCCTTGTCGCTACAGTAGCAATTATATTTGAAAAGCAGTCAGATTCAAGATTAGCTAAAGAGATCAGCTAACAGCAGAAGACAGGTTTGTCTTATTTCTGGCGTTTTGTTTGTTACAGAGCTTGGACAGTGCTAGATATGGATATAATTCTGTATAAAACATGTACGGTAGACTTGTATTAATAATAAAAGGAAACTTGCTAGTCTTTCATTCAAACAATTGTTTATTCTGTAGAAACTAACACACTGGTGAAATATATACAGCCAAATACTTGGCACAACCAAATAGATATGATTATGCATATGGACCTTAAATTAAATGTGAACTACAGTCTTCTAAAATTTTGAAATTTCCCTTGTCTGACTCAGGATGAGGACTTAGCTATGATCGCAGCCCAGCAGTACTACATAGACTATGGTGGAGATCTGATCCTGGACAGACTACAGTCTCTGCTCCCCTCCTACATCCCCGACAGCTGTCTACAGAGTGGCAAGGCCCTCAACTACTGGACACATGGAGTGCTCAGTGCGTTCAAAAAGAGCTATTTCGTCCGAGATCACGTTCCCCCACTGCGTGTGAAAGAGGACATCGTGAACTATGCCAAATATAAATGGCCACTGCTCTTCTCGCGGTTCTACGAAGCTTACAAATTCGCGGGTCCGAGCTTGCCGAAGAACGATGTGATCATTGCGGTGAACTGGACCGGGGTGTACGTTGTTGACGACCAGGAACAGGTTCTGTTAGAACTGTCCTTCCCTGAGATCACAGCTGTCTCCAGCAGCAGGTAACAGTGGGCTTTCTAGGCTTTGCTTTGGCCTTGCTTTAACTTCATCCTAGATATATTATGTAGCATGTAATTTGTGGGTTAGTAGACGTGTTAAATGTCTGCCTTTATATAAACATGGCTCGTAGCATGTAATTTGCGGGTTAGTAGGCTTGTTAAATATCTGCCTTTAGTTATAAACATGGCTCGTAGTCTGATTGATTCTTCTTAAGGTATCACTCAAAGGGCTGGCCCGTGTCATATGAACAAAGATCAAGTTCCTTTAATCGTGTGTTATTTAAGTGTTAATACAGCAGTGAGTAGACTTTTCCCTATCTGTAACAATGTTATGGTTGATAGGATTGTAATTTAATGAGCACCGGGTATACTACATTGAAGTTAGGCATACATCACTCAGTCCCTTATTCCATGTGCCTAGGCTAATTGCTGTCATGTCTACTAAATGAAAACTGGGTCCACTTCAATGAGAAACTTAATGATATTGGTACCAGTAAAGACTGAAAATTATAAATTCAGGAAAATATACAGTGGTCCACTCGCAACAGAGAAAGCCCTCCCTAATAATGTAGCCCAAAATCTTTGCTGTTATTACTATGAATGCATCTACTTCTCCCTCTTGCTTGAAGCTACCTTTCATAATGTGTCCACAATTCCTTGGCAAATAGGGTGGCATTGGTAGAGGTGGGTTACTGTACAAGTTTTAAATTCTTGTTGGTCGCTGTGTTACAGGACAGGGAAGATGCACGGTCAGAGCTTCACCCTGGCCACAGTGAAAGGAGACGAGTACACGTTCACCTCCCCCAATGCTGAAGATATCCGAGAACTTGTCGTCACCTTCCTGGAGGGACTGAAAAAGCGCTCCAAGTTCGTCATAGCCCTGCAAGACTACAAAGCTCCAAGTATGTGCTAGCTGCCTCAGACCCAACTCTTGGACATCTGTCCTCTAAAATATAAAAAAAAATTTCAAACTTTGTGATGTGCTACTTATTTTCAAAAAAAAAAATTACTAAGATAATCAATAATCTGATTAAGAGTTTAGGAGGAAGCAAAAGTTTGAGTAGTTATTGGCAAGTGTAACTTCCAGAATATAATGTTTATATATAATTACTTTTGAAACCAATTGAATTTATATTGAAATTTTATTCCTGTTTCCCAATCACTGAGTGCTAGAGCCATCACTGGAAGTCTTAGAGCAATTTATAGAAATACTGACTATGTTGGAAAAGCATCACTTTGAGAGCAATTTGTGATCCTGACCTTTCCTTTCTATCTTCCCAGGTGACAACTCCTCCTTCCTGAGCTTCCAGAAGGGAGATCTTATTATTCTGGAGCAGGACAACGGAGAGGTGGTCATGAACTCTGGATGGTGCTTCGGAGAATGCGTCCGCAGTGGTCGCCGTGGAGATTTCCCCGCTGACTGCGTGTACGTCTTGCCAACCATCACCAAACCACCTACAGATATTCTGGTAAGTTGAAAGGTATTAATTGAACTAATACTGTAATAGTACAGTACCCCCCACCCCCATGACAAGACCACTCTATTTGCTGAGAAATTGTGGCCATACTGGATACTTGGCATTTGTGGAGAGAGATAAAGGGACTGTATTGCATTCATAGTAGTAATGACAAAGATTTTTGCCATATTAAGAAGAGTGGAATCTGAAAGCCTTGTGAAAAAGGATGTACATGTACACCTTAGTGGTGCATGCAGAATTACCTACCATAGGATGAAATTGTTGATGTGTGAATATACCGGTAGTCATAATAGAGACAACATATTTGAATGGTTGAAGTAGCCAGAAAGATTGAAGTACTTCATGTGTGGGTGATATATTCAAGTAGAATTTTGCCAGCTTTGATATAAAGATGCCCAAGATTGGGGACAGCATAGTGCCCTGTGTAACCTAGGAGCTTTGACTGGATTTAATCTGACATTAATAATCAGTTAATAACCATGATCAAAAGTTTTTCTATATACCCCTAGTAGGTTTTTGCAAATAGGAACCAAAAATGTAGATATAGCCTTATAGCTAGATCAATCTTGTATCACATGTGTAAAGATGAGCTTTATATTGAGAATGGACTGTGCTTAAATAATTCGTTTGTACAAATGTATGAGATTTTATAAAATCTTTTAGAACATAACTATGACCTGAACTGATTTCCTATCACCTGACCTCTATCTGACCTGTTCTTTGCCTCAGGATATGGTGTATGGGGTATGTGGATTTCCTAGCTTTCTTCTATTACTATTATAATATTAGAATTTTACTGTTTTATTCCCTGTTATTTGCCTCGTTTTATTTTTCGTGGCGAGCAGTCTGGGCAGACGGGCGGGGTAGGACTTATCTAAACATTGCCAGCCATATGTCTGTCCGTGTGTGTGTGTGTGATATTGTTTGTGCTATTGCATATTGTATTAACAGTGCCTAGTCAATGTTGTGAGCAACAGTTGTAAAGGTATTTAATTATCGTAGTGCTGTGTTGTACAGTGGTAACATAGCCAGTTTTCATCAGATTCAGTTTCAAGTACCTGCGGTCACCACGTTTAGCTGATACATCTGTAAAGCCGTCACCTGTCTTGTTTGCGTTTGTATGTGCAACAGTCTTTAATAATAATTAGCCACAACTCAGGAAGTGTCTTCTGTTTATTTGCTGTTGTGATGCCGTAGTTGCACTGACGTTTGTACTACTAACCTGCACAGTAATGTATGATACTGGAACAGAAATCCAAACCAAGAAATTTCATTCTGTGCACCAGGATTCAGCACTCTTGGGGAAGTATTTTGTTCAGGATTTAAATCTAATATTTATTATAATAAGTAATTTGTTGCATATATACAGTGGTCCTTCAATTTTGGAATGACGTATGGGGCCGTACAAATGAGGTCTTATATGGCATGTGATCATAAAACAAAGGTTCATTAATGAACCAAAGGACTGTTTGGAATCAACATGATCAAATTAAGTGGTTTTACCCAGTATATTCAAGTTGACCTTTGAGTATAAGGTCCAATAAAGGGGCTGTACTAACATTATGTTAGTATAGTAATACCGTAAGTTGGTCTCTGTACAAATGGTCTTTATGACCACTCCTGACTGATACTTCCATAGTGTAAGATATCACAATGGTCTTAAAGTGTATAATGTTGTTACTACTGTTCTATAGCCATTATTGCACTGGCATTTACAACGTGAACATTCTAGGTATGACAGTATCATCACTGGCATAGTAACACTGTGTGGAATCTGACATGAATGCAAAATCTGCTTTAATCATCATAATCATCTGTTGAATGGCTTGTAAACCTTTTATTTGTTCCAGTAAGAATAAGTTTCCTGTGCTCTGTGTTATATCCTTTAAAACCGGTCATTCCAGGTGCATGATGGGTGCCTTTAAAGCTGCCTTATACCCCCTTGCTGCACGGTTATTATGCATTACTTCTTTTTTACTCTTTTACAACGAAGCCCTAGAATTAAGACCACCCAGGCTCAAGACCACAGTTATTGTTAGTAACTGGGGTGGTCTTACTTTGGAAACCCATAAGGACTGATATATATACCGTGTTTGTCCTTGTAGAGGTGCAATACCTAATAGATGTGCAAGCTCCCCCCCCCCTCCGTACCAACAACAAACGTACCACATCTCTTAAAGGACAAATTCACACCAAATACCTGATAAAAACATCAAAAGATATCAAGAAACAGTAAAATTATAGCAATATTCCAGTCCGTTTGGTTCCCACATGTGCAAAAATCGGCACTTCCTTTCATATACCACAGTTTTGTAGGTACCAAACAACAGGCCTAGATGTGCCCTTGCACTCACACACTGCGCTTCTATCAGGATGAACACAGTAATATGTCTGGGGTGGTCTTATCTCCAGTGTGAACTTATACTGTATGCCTGAAGGGTTACACTGTATTTACCTTACCCGGTTACCATGGTTACCTTGGCTATGCGGTAACCCGAGCAGGTTTACCCTGTATTAGTTTTTGAGTTTGGAGGTTTGGGACACTGGGAGTGACAGAAGCAGAAATGATTTCTCTTCCCAGCTTAAGGAAGCATCATTAGTTACATCTTGGTGTTTATGTATTTAAGTTTCATCGTTTATTTGAAATACACAAATGAATACATCAAAGCAACTGTGGACAAAAGAGGCCAGCTTTCGGCATGCCTACCTTCAGAAACTACAAAACGTAATCAGTCTGTACAAACTAGAATACATAGAATACAGTTTATTACTTTGAGTGTATCTTTCAAGTAATATGCAGTGTTTGAGCTGTGTTTGTCTTGCATATCCAATTTTAGCATGTTTAGAAGAGGAATATTTAATTCATAAAATATGGGAGCTATAAATCCTACTGCCAATGAATACTTTCCAGGAAAATCTTCAGTCTAAAAATAAATGAAGTTTGCAAAACCACCTTGGACAATACTTTTTGATACTTAAAATTAATTTTCGCCTTAGAGTTTGTGACAAAATGCCCTAGGTACTGTACCGGTACATGCTTTGGGGGGGAGGGGGGGGGGGGGGGGCTACTAGATGCTCAATTTAG
>JAAUYG010091092.1_pt1 | contig 20581 bp, 15 predicted proteins | sample 7278091 | NCBI WGS metagenome assembly JAAUYG01 (sample SAMN14350201, study PRJNA611818) | marine sediment metagenome | isolation source: surface marine sediment (0.6m) | place: French Polynesia: Moorea | collected 2018-08
CGAGTAGCGCGCCGAGTACTCGTTGACGTTGGCCGTGCGATGGCGGATCCACTGCCGCGCCACGAAGATCGGCAGCTTGATGTGGTACTTGATCTCGCACATCTCGAAGGGTGTGGTGTGGCGGTGCCGCAGCAGGTAGTTGATCAGCCCGGAGTCCTGACGTACCTGCTTGGTCCCGCGGCCGTAGGACACCCGCGCCGCCTGGACGATGGCGGCGTCGTCGCCCATGTAGTCGACGACCCGCACGAAGCCGTGGTCGAGCACCGGGATCGCCTCGTAGAGCAGCTCCTCAAGGGCCGGCACGGTGACCCGGCGGGTCTCGTTGCGGGTCTCGCGCAGCTCCCGCAGTTCCGCTTCCTGCTCCTTGGTCAGCAGCTTGCGCAGCTCGCTACGCGAGCCGGCGGCCTCTCCGGCGTCGCGCGCCTCGTCGTCGCGATCGGGCTTCGAACTCTGTCCGGCCATCGTTGATCCAGCAGCCTCCTTGCCGACTCGGATTCGTCAATTGCAAGGATGGCCCGGGCGCCCGGCGGCATCCAGCCCAAATCCACCCACAGCTTGTGGATGAAAGCCTCCGGCCCGGCGACCCGCCGGGGCTGGGGTCACTAAAATAGCAATATCAAAGACTTAAGGAGACGCGCAGCGACCTTCACCCGGCGGCCCAAAGTCACTATATTAGATCTGCCGGCTCGTCCGGCTATGGCGATAAACGGCATGTGTAATAGGCGTAACGGACCCGGGGGCAGTACCCGGCGCCTCCACCAGTTTCCACCGCGTCCGGCCGACCCGGCGGGCGCGGCTCCAGGGGGGCGAAACAGGATCGACGTGCGTTCAAAGGCATGTTTTTCGCTCGGCATGGTACCGCCGTTATCGGGCCGTTTTAAAAGTGCCAACGACAATTCTCGTGTGGCCCTCGCTGCCTAACACTAGGTAAGCGCGGCCCGGGGGGCGCCGGGCAACAGAAGCCCCCCACCGCCTTTCTCCAATGGCCAGTCCGGCCGGACGGCGGGCCCTTGCAAGGGAATGAAATGGTGGAAGACGACGTCAAGCAGGGCATCCTGCGCTACGACAAGATGGTGGAGGATGCACTGCGTCAGGTGCTGCGGCAGTCGCTGCAGTTCGTCGTTGAGCATGGCCTGCCCGGGGAGCATCACTTCTACATCACCTTCCGGACCGACCATCCCGACGTCGTGATGCCGGGCTACCTGCGCAAGCGCTACCCGGACGAGATGACCATCGTCCTGCAGCATCAGTTCTGGAACCTTGAGGTCGCCGAGGAGTACTTCTCGGTGAGCCTGAGTTTCTCCAACAAGCCCGAGCTGCTGGTCATCCCCTTTACCGCCGTGGCGGCCTTCGCCGATCCCGAGGTCCGCTTCGGGCTGCAGTTCGAGACCGGCGACGGCGCCACGCAGGAGGACGACGAGGCGGGTCCGCAGGTCAAGCTGCCCGAGGTCGCCCGGCCCGCGCCCGCGGCGGAGAACGTGGATCAGCCCGAGGGCGATGCCGGCCCTCGACACGACACCGGCGAGGAGAACGCCGAGAACATCGTCGCCCTGGACCGCTTCCGCAAGAAATAGCGGCCTTGCCCGTCCTTCCTGAGCCCGTCCGTCCTGAGCCGGTCCTTCCGGACGTCCTGGACCATGGCCTGCGGATCGTGTTCTGCGGCAGCGCCGCCGGCCGCGTGTCGGCCCTGCGCGGCGCCTACTATGCCGGGCCGGGCAACCGTTTCTGGCCGACCTTGGCGGCCAGCGGCCTGACGCCGTCTCAGCTGCCGCCCGAAGCCTTCCCGAGCCTGCCGGACTACGGCCTGGGCCTTACCGACATCGCGAAGGAAGCCGCCGGGGCCGACGACGAGCTGCCCCCCGGCAGCGACGACCCGGAGGCCTTGCGCGCCAAGATCCTGCACTTCGCTCCCAAAGTCCTGGCCTTCGTCGGCAAGCGGCCGGCGCAGGCCTATCTCGGCAGGGCCGTCGACTATGGCCTGCAGGCCGAGACGCTGGGGCCGACACAGCTCTTCGTGCTGCCCTCGCCCTCCGGCGCCGCCCGGCGCTACTGGGACGAGTCCTGGTGGCACGCCCTGGCCCGCCTGGCGGCGTGACCGGACGGCCGATCCTGAAGCCTCACTCGGAGAGGCCGTACTTGCGCCGGAAGGCGGCCCGCAGGCCGGCGATGCTGGCCTCCCAGGCCGGGTCCGGGCGGAAGCCGCCGGTCTCGATCTCGGGATCGTCCGGCAGCAGGACCATGGTCTGGCCCATGGTCTGGATCCTGAGCGCCTGGACCGCTTTCGGATCGCTGTGCTTCTCGACGTACTTGGCGGTGTAGTCCGTGCCGCCGCGGCACAGCCAGGCGTCCTCGCGGTTGCGCGGCAGGGCGGCGTTCTCGGCCAGGACGTGGGCCGCCAGGGCCTCGCGATGCGCCGGCTCCAGGCCGTCCAGAGGCGTGCCCAGCGGCACCAGAAGCTGGCGGATCAGCAGCAGCTTGTCCCTGGCCGCCTGAGCGGAGGCGCAGCGGGAGGCATCCTCGGCGACCCTGAGGCGGGCCAGGAGGTCACCGACGATGGCGCCTTCGACCATGCCGGCCCGCTGATGCAGCAGGGCGTAGGCGGCAAGGTAGGCCGAGGAGCCCTTGCCCGCGTAGATCCGGCTCATGGTCCAATCGAGCGCGGTCAGGATCTCCCGGTCGCTCTCCGCCGCCAGGAGGGCAACCAGGGCCTCGGACCGGCGGCGGGCGTCGTCGTAGGCCGTCAACCTTGCCCAGAGGCTCTGGTCATGGCGGCTCCGGCGCTCGGGCAGCGTCGCCAGGAAGGCCTGGCGACGCTCCAGGTGGAGCGGCACAGCGGTCGCCGTGGCGTCGTCGCCAGGGGCGGTGCCGGGCTCCGGCTGGGGCTCCGGCTGGGGCTCGGCCTGGAGCTCGGCCTGGGACTCATCGGAGTGGGGCTGGGGCGCCTCGGCCAGGGGCGGCCGGCTCTTCTCCGCCGGCGGCAGGGGCGCGGTCGGCAGCTCGCCGTCGCGGTAGGCGCGCCAGCGCTGCCCCGACTGGCCCGATTCGCCGACGCAACCGGCTAGACCCAGCAGGACGACCAGCGAGAGGGCAAAAAGGCGCGGCAGCCGCACATCCGACTCCTGAAAGGTTTCATTGCAGTGTGGCCGCCAGGCGGCGCAAAAACGCCTTCGAAGGGCTTCACCTGCGGGGCGGCGTTGCGCCCTCGGCAGGCTCAGCTTCGGCTTGCCCTTCCCGAAGGACCTTACAAGGATGTCGCCGCCATGACGAGCGCAGGCTTCCTCTTCGACGGACCGGATCGGGCGTCCCTGACCCTCGCCCTGGCGCATGGCGCCGGCGCCCCGATGGACAGCCCCTTCATGACCGCCTTCGCCGAGGGCCTGGGCAGCCGCGGCCTGCGCGTCGCCCGCTTCGAGTTCCCCTACATGGCGTCGCGGCGCCGCGACGGCCGGAAGCGGCCCCCGGACGGCCAGGCGAAGCTGCTGGACTCCTGGCGCCTGACGGTCGAGGCGCTGCGGCCGGCGCGCCTGGCCATCGGCGGCAAGTCGATGGGCGGACGCATGGCCAGCCTGGTCGCCGACGAGGTCGGTGCCGCCGGCCTGGTCTGCCTTGGCTACCCCTTCCACCCCCCTGGCAAGCCCGAGCGCCTGCGCACGGCGCATCTGGAGGCGATCGAGACCCCGACCCTGATCGTCCAAGGGACGCGCGACCCCTTCGGCACCCGGGCCGAGGTCGAGGGCTTCGAGCTGTCCGACGCCCTGCGCCTTCACTGGGCCGAAGACGGCAACCACGATCTGGTGCCCCGCAAGGCCTCGGGCCTGAGCGCGGCCGAGAACTGGACCCAGGCCATGGACGCGGTCGCCGGCTTCCTCCTGGCGTTGTAGCGGAGTCTTCCTCACCGCGTTGGCTCCTGGGGATCAACCGTCGTTCGCCACCCGGCGCTTGCGTCGCTGGCCCCGGGGGAGGTCGCTCCGGGCCCCGGGGTCCGGGGTAAGAATCCGGGACGCCGGCAGGCGGACGGTCACGCTGGTACCGCGGCCGGGGGCGCTCTCGAGCTCAAGGCTGCCGCCGTGCATCTCGGTCAGGCGCTGGGCCAGCGGCAGGCCGAGGCCGGTGCCCTGGTGCCGGCTCGCCAGGTCGCTCTCGATCTGGCCGAAGACCGCCAGGGCCCGCGGGATGTCCTCCGCCGCCATGCCGATGCCGTCGTCCGATACCCTGAACAGGAAGTCGCCCTTCTCGTCGATCAGCGCGGCGAGTTCGATCTTGCCGCCCTGAGGTGTGAACTTGACGGCGTTGCTCAAGAGGTTGAGCAGGATCTGCTTGAGCGCGCGCGGATCGGCCCGCAGCTCTACGTCCTCGAAGTCGCTGCGTCGCTCGACGCTGAGGCCGGCGGCGCTGGCCCGCGTCCCGATCAGGCGCAGGGAGGAGTTCAGGAGCTGGCTGACCTGGACCCGGTCCTCTTCGATCCGGTGCTTGCCGGCTTCGATCTTCGAGACGTCGAGCACGTCGTTGATGATGTCGAGCAGCAGGGAGCCGCTGGCGTGGATGTCGCTGGCATAGCTCTTGTAGGCCTTGTCGCCCAGCGGCCCGACCATCTCCTCCTTCATCATCGAGGAGAAGCCGATGATGGCGTTCAGCGGGGTCCGCAGCTCGTGGCTCATGTTGGCGAGGAAGCCGCTCATGCTGCGCCGCGCGGCCTCGGCCTCCTCCTTGGCGACCAGCAGCTCCTGCTGGCGCTTGTGCAGCTCGGTGACGTCGGCGTAGACGCAGACCAGGCCGCCGTCGCGGGTCCGGTGCTGGCTGACCCGTGCCACCGTGCCCTCGGCGAGCTCCACCTCGAAGCTGCTGCGCGCCGACCTGTGGCGGGCCAGCTGCTTCTCGATCCAGGTCTCGGCCGCCTCGCGAAGCTGGTGCTCCGGGCTCTCGGCCACCAGGGCCCGAAGCATGTCCTCGTGGGTCCGACCCTCCAGCGGCGCCTCCCAGCCGAGGGCGTGGAGATCGCGGAAACGGGTGTTGCAGAGCAGGAGGCGGCCCTCGACGTCGAACATCGCGAAGCCGTCGCGCATCGCGTCGATGGCCTCCTCCAGGCGGCGCTGGGCGGTCTTGCGGGCGGCCTCGGCGCGCCGTTGCACGGTGATGTCACGCAGGTGAAGGATCGCAAGCCGTTCGTCCTGCACGACCGTCTCGCTGATCACCAGCTCCAGGTTGAAGCGCGCGCCGTCGGCGCGCTGGCCGAGCAGCTCGAAGGGCCCCCCGCGCAACATGTGGAAGCTGAGCGCGAGGCGGGTCTGCGGCTCGCTTTCCTGCGCCGCGGCGACCAGCAGGGTCGCCTTCCGGCCTTCGGCCTCGGCCGCCCTGCGACCGAAGATCCGCTCCGCGGCGCGGTTGAAGGAGGAGATACGCCCCCGGCCGTCGATCGTGACGATCGCATCGAAGCTGTGCTCGACGACCTGGCGCATCAAGGCGTCCTTGCGCCTGAGCTCCAGCCCCTGGGTCAGGAGACCCAGATCCTGGCGGTCGATCCGCAGGCCGAGCCCGTAGAGATAGGCCAGCAGTAGCGAAAGCTGCCAGGGCGCCACGTCCAGGCTCAAGGGGACGCTCGCCTGGATCGCCAGCGAGAGGCCGAAGACGCCGAGGCCGCCCAGGACCACGAGCAGCGTGCTTCGGCGCCAGGACAGACGCAGGAACCGCTCGTTCAGGCCGAGGATCAGCAACAGGCTGACCAGGAGAACGGGCAGAGGGCCGATCCGGGCCATCATCCGGTCCTGGGCGATCGACTCGTAGATTATGGCCTGGACCAGCGGTCCCGCGAGAATCCCGTAGGCCGGCACGGCGATCTGCTCGCCCAGCTCGACCGCGGTCGCGCCCACGATCACCCGCTTGCCGCTCAGCAGCGCCTGGTCGAAACGGCCGGCGAGCACGTCGGCGAAGGAGATCCTGGGAATGTCCTCGACCCGGATCCCGAAGTCGAGATAGAAGCCGGCCTTCGGAAGGTCCCGGCGCTGGGTTACGAGGGCGCCCAGAGCGACCAGGCGGCTGCCGTTCCAGGGGACCAGCACCGACATCCTGCGCAGCACGCCGTCGGAGTCCGGCTGCACGTTGACGCTGGCGATGGTCGCGTGGCGGGCGAAGCGCGTCAGCGGCAGGTTGAGGGCAAGGTCGCCGCGTCCGGCCCCGCCCCGGGCCTGCTGCATAAAGGCCGGCAGGATCACCCGCCCGGCCGAGCCCGCCAGGGCCTGCTCCAAGGCGGCGTCATCCGCGGGCGCCGAAGCGGAGCTGAAGTCGACGTCGAAGGCCACCATTTCGGCGCCGGCGTCGACCAGCCGGTTCAGCACCTCCGCGTGATGCCTCCGGGGCCAGGGCCAGCTGTCGAGCTCCCGCAGGCTCTCGGGGTCGATCTCCACCAGGACGACGTCGCCGGTGGCCGGCCGGCGCAGCAGGTCGAAGCGCAGGTCCAGGTAGCTGCGCTCGAGGAACTCGAGCCCGCCCATGAGGTAGGCCAAGGCGACCAGGGCGAAGATCGCAAGACGCGGCAGCCAGGCGCGAAGCCTGCCGACGCCGGCGAGGCGGCGCAGTGCCGCGAGGAGGCGCCGAAGCTGCGCGCCCATCATGACCCACCCCCGAGGTCTTGCCGGCACAGCGGCGGCGACGGATCAATCGTCATCGTCACCTCCGTCGTCGTCGTCGCCGGAACCGCCCGAGCCACCGGAACCACCAGAACCGCCGCTGCCGGAGCCACCCGAGCCGCCGCTGCCGCCGCTACTGTCGCTTCCCGACCCTCCCTTACCGCCCGAACCGTCACGGCCCGAACCGTCACGGTCCGCTTCGCCGCGACCGCCCTTCTCGCGGCCGCCGCGATCGCCATTTGACCGGCCCGGCCGGTCCCGTCCGGCGTCGTCGAAATCCCGATCGCCCGCCCCTGAGAGATCGCTCTCCGCCGCGGTCTCGGCGGCAGCCGCCTCGGGCGCGGCGGCCCCGGCCAGCGCCGCGGCGACCGGCGCCGAGAACGCCGTGTCCGGGCTCGCGCCGACCGAGACGCTGCCCGCGCTCGCCGACACCGAGGCGGTCAGCCCCGGCCCGACATCGGCGCTCTCTCCGGTCGCCGCCGAGGACACGCCGACGAGCCCGCTTGCGACCGCCACCGAGGCCCCGCCGCGATCGACCGACACGCCGAAGCCGGTGCCCTTGACCACGGCCGCGAGGAAAGGAGTCTTGACCTCGAAGTCCCAGCCCAGCCGCCTGGTGACCTGGAAGAAGGCCGAGCCGAGCAGCTGGAAGATCCGGACCCCGGAGCGGGACCGGGCCTCGGCGGGGAAGATCAGATGCGTGTTCTGCTCGATCGTGACCTCGTCCTGCGCGCGGACCAGCTTGGCGAAGCCCTTGGCGCCGGTCACGACCTCGAACCCGGGGGCGAGCACCTGGGCGCGCTCCAGGGCGTGCCAGTCTTCGGTCCCGGAGACGCGGTAGACGACCGGACCGGCCAGCGCCACCACCGCCCAGCCGGCGGCCGGAAGCGGATCCTGTCCGTTCAGGGATGCGGGCAGTGCCGGATCGGCCCAGACCAAGCGGCAGAGTCCGAGCTGGGCAAGGAAGATCGCCAGCACCAGCGGCGCCGCAGCGGTCGACCGGACTCCACGCCCAGGGCCGCGACGCCCCGGACGTAGGAAGACGGTCGCACCAGCATCTGGCGCAGCCATATCTCGACCTCCCAATTGGAGTTTCTTGAATAGTTAATTTCTGTGAGGATTATACCTGAAACCACAAGTACTATCCAACATAACTTGTAGTCATCTAAAATACTGATCGCGCTTGATGATATAAAAATCAATAAATTTTAAGACAAAGCCTCAGGAAATCGGAGCGACTTTGGGCCGGAACCGCACCGCCCGCCCCCGTCCGGGTTTCTGTCATCGCGTCCACGCGCTGCGCTTGTCCCTTCGGCAACGTCAGGTTTAGACTGTTCATGGTTTGTTTTCTCACGCCGGCCGCCCCTGCAGATGCCCAGAAGCCCGAGACCCAGAAGCCCCGGAACCAGTGATCCGGGCGGCAGCCGCTCGAAGCCCCCCGGCCGCTCGAAGCCCCGGGGGGCGGGCTTCGGCGGCATCCTCGCCACGCTGCGGCATCGCAACTTCCGCATCTACATCTCCGGCAACGCGGTCTCCCTGATCGGCACCTGGATGCAGCGCACCGCCGTCGGCTGGCTGACCTGGGATCTGACCCAGTCCGGCTTCTGGCTCGGCCTCGTCGCCTGTGCGGACCTGCTGCCGGCGGTCTTCATCGGCCCTCTGGGCGGCGTCCTGGCCGACCGCTTCGACCGTCTGCGGATCGTGATGGCGGCCCAGACGGCCGCGCTGCTCCAGGCCGGCACCCTCTTCGCACTGACCGCCGGCGGTGTCATCGGGGTCGAGTTGCTGGCCCTGCTGGTGCTGGTCCACGGGGTCGCGATGGGTTTCAACCAGCCCTCGCGCCTGGCGCTGATGCCCGGCCTGGTGCCGCCGGAGGCCCTGTCGACCGGCATCGCCATCAACTCCGTCGCCTTCAACCTGGCGCGCTTCATCGGCCCGGCGGTGGCGGGAGTGCTGATCGTCACGCTCGGCGTCGCCGGTGCCTTCGCCGCCAACGCTTTGAGCTTCCTGGTCTTCCTGATCGCGCTTTCCCGGCTCCGCCTGAGCGCCGCCGCCCGGGGCCTTCGGCGCGCCGAGAGCGGTGATGGCGCCTCGATGCTGGCCGAGCTGCGGGACGGCATCGGCTACGCCCTGGGGCATCCCGGCATCGGGCCGATGCTGCTCCTGCTCGCCACCGTCTCGCTCGGGGTGCGTCCCTTCATCGACCTCATGCCCGGCTTCGCTGCCGAGGTCTTCGGTGGCGGCGCCGGCACCCTGGCGCTGCTCAGCTCGACCGTCGGATTGGGCGCCGTGGCGAGCGGCCTGTGGATCGCCCGGCGCGGTCCCGGCGGCCTGACCCGCCTGGTGCTGGTCAACGCCCTGCTGGCGGGCCTGGCCATCCTGGGCTTCGTCGCGACCGACCTCCTGTGGTTCGCGCTGATCAGCGTCGCGCTGGCCGGCATGGCCCTGGTCGCCAGCGCGATCGCCATGCAGACCCTGATGCAACTGGCCGTCGACGGCCGCCGTCGCGGCCGGGTGCTGAGCCTCTACGGCATCATCTTCATCGGCGGTCCGGCCGCCGGCGCCCTGGTCATGGGCGCGCTCTCGGAGGTCCTTGGCCTGCGCCTGCCGCTGGCGGCCGGCGCGTTCCTGGCGCTTCTGGTCTGGCTGCGGATCTGGCGCCGGCGGCAGGCCATCGCCGCGGCGCTGGAGCCTTGACCGCAGGACTCCCGCCCCCTTTCAATCCCGGCCCGCCGTGCTACAACCCGGGCCGGCAGGCGTTGACGAGAGGACCAGGTCATGGCGCACGACACCCGGATGGAAAGCGATTCGATGGGCGAGATCGCGGTCCCGGCGGACCGCTATTGGGGCGCCCAGACCCAGCGCTCGCTGCAGAACTTCAAGATCGGCGGCGAGACCATGCCGCCGCAGCTGATCAAGGCCTTCGGTGTCCTCAAGCTGGCTGCGGCGCGCAGCAACATGGCGCTCGGCGAGCTGGACGAGACGGTCGGCGGCGCGATCTGCCAGGCCGCCGAGGAGGTCGTCGAGGGCCAGCACCTGGACCACTTCCCCCTGGTCGTCTGGCAGACCGGCTCGGGCACCCAGACCAACATGAACAGCAACGAGGTGATCGCCGGGCGCGCCAACGAGATCCTGACCGGCCAGCGCGGCGGCAAGGAACCGGTCCATCCCAACGACCACTGCAACCGCGGCCAGTCCTCCAACGACTCCTTCCCGACCGCGATGCACATCGCCGCCGTGCGCCAACTGGTCGAGGAGACCGTGCCGGCGCTGGGCCGCCTGCACGCGGCGCTCGACACCAAGGCCACGGCCTTCGCCGAGATCATCAAGATCGGCCGCACCCACCTGATGGACGCGACGCCGCTCACCCTGGGCCAGGAGTTCTCCGGCTACGCCAAGCAGATCGAGCTGGGCATCCGCCGGGTCGAGGAGGCGGTGCCGCGGCTGACCCGGCTGGCCCAGGGCGGCACGGCGGTCGGCACCGGCCTCAACGCCGCGGCCGGCTTCGCCGAGCGCTTCGCCGAGGAGGTCTGCAAGATCACCGGCCTAAACTTCCAGACCGCGGACAACAAGTTCGAGGCCCTGGCCGCCCACGACGCCATCGTCGAGGCCTCCGGCGCCCTCAACACGGTGGCCTGCTCGCTGATGAAGATCGCCAACGACATCCGCCTGCTCGGCTCCGGGCCGCGCTGCGGCATCGGCGAGCTGCTGCTGCCGGCCAACGAGCCCGGCTCCTCGATCATGCCCGGCAAGGTCAACCCGACCCAGGCCGAGGCCATGACCATGGTCTGCGCCCAGGTCATGGGCAACCACGTGACCGTCTCGGTCGCCGGCTCCAACGGCCACTTCGAGCTCAACGTTTTCAAGCCGGTGCTGATCTACAGCCTGCTGCAGTCGGCCAAGCTGATCGCGGACGCCTGCGACAGCTTCAACGAGAACTGCGTCGCCGGCATCACCCCGAACACCAGCCGGATCCAGTCGCTGATGGAGCAGTCGCTGATGCTGGTCACGGCGCTGAACCCGCACATCGGCTACGACAACGCCGCCAAGGTGGCGAAGAAGGCCTACGCCGAGGACAAGACGCTGAAGGCCGCGGCGGTCGAGCTGGGTCTTCTGACCGCCGAGCAGTTCGACGACTGGGTGCGGCCGGAGAACATGCTGGGCCCCAAGGCGTGATCCCTTAGCCGATGACGGACCGGGCGCGGCCGCGCAAACGGTCGATCACCATCGCCGGGCACCGCACCAGCCTGTCCCTGGAGCAGGCCTTCTGGGACCGGCTCGCGGCGTTCGCGCGGCGCGACGGCGTTTCGATCAACAGGCTGCTGACGGAGATCGACGCGGGCCGGGCCAGCAACCTTTCGAGCGCGGCCCGGGTCTACGTCCTGGAACGGCTGAGCGGCGAGGCCGCGCAGAAGCTCACTCCGCGGAGGGACTCTTGAGGCCCTCGAGGATCTGCTTGATGAAGTCCTCCGGCTTGACCGGCTCCGGCTTCGCCTGAGGCGCCGGCGGCGCGGCCGGCGCCACCTCGTCCTCCGCCGGCGGCGTCCACTCCGGCTGCGCGGCGGCTTCGGGCGCAGGCGGCGCGCCCTCGTCGGTCGCATCGGCCGAGTCGGGCGCGGGCGCTTCGAGGCCCGGCTCCTCGGCAGCGGGAAGTTCAAGTTCCGGCTCCGGCTTCGGCTCCTCGCGACGCCGGAAGGCCTCGCCGCCGACCCGGACGTTCGGCTGGTCCAGGGCGCCGGTCAGGCCGACGCTCAGGTAGGCCGTCCCCGGCTGCGCCTCGCGAAAGACCTCGGTCTCGGACTCCAGGGTCCATTCCACCAGGTCGGCCTGGCCCGCCAGGCGGGCTACCGCACCTTGACCGGTCAGCTGCGTGTCGCGCGTCGTGGCCACGCCGTTCTCCAGAACGAAGCTGCCGCTGAGCGCCGCCGGGGTACCGGCGAAAGCGCCGAGGAGCAGCATCGAGGCATCGGCGACGCCCTGGATCTGCTTGAGCTCCTGCCCGAGGACCCCGAGCAGCACCGCGCCGACCTGCTCCTCCTGCTTGGCGGTGACGGTCACCTTGCCTTCGATCGTGCCCTGACCGTCCAGGCTGGCGATGAGGTCGTGCTCGCTGCGCCCCCGGGAGACCAGGTCGGCGTTCATCGTGACCGGCCCCGCCGCCCGGTCGAAATCGAACTTCTGGCGCAGCAGGGGCTTGAGGTCGACGTCGACCGCGGAGATGCCGGCACCGAGCTCGATCCCGTCCCGCAGGTCCGCCTTGCCGATCACCGTGAGCCGGCCGCCGAGAAAACCGCCGGCGAGATTCTTGAGGTTCAGGATGCCGTCCTGGAGCTCGGCGTCCAGCGCGGCCTGCTCCAGCTGCAGGTCCTCGAGCTGCAGCGCGCCGGCCGTCAGCTTGAGCTCGGCATCGAAACCCAGCAGTCCCGCGGCGTCGATCGGCGACCGCGACCAGCGCCCGTTGCCGCCGCCGGAGGCGGCCCCCTTCGAACCGGCTCCGGCGCCCAGCAAGGCGGCGAGCGGCAGGCTTTCGGAGGAAAGCTCGGCGCTGATCTTGGGGCGCTCGCCGGCAAGGTCGACCGCGACGCCGCCTTCCAGGCTGCTGTCGCCCAGGCGGCCCTTGAGGTCGGCCAAGCGAAATGCGCTGCCCGTTCCCGTGAGCTGCGCCTTGAGGTCGACCAGGCCGAGGTTCCGGTTCTCGAGGCTCGGGTCGGCAAAGCGCGACAACAGGTAGCCGAGGTTCCGGTGCTCCGCGTTGACCGCCAGGTCGAAGCTGCCCGTTCCCTGCAAGGGCTCCACGCGCCCCACCGTCGCCAGCTTGCCGCCGAGGCTGTCGAGGGTCAGATCGAGATCGAGAACGCTCAGATCGCCGGCGACCGTGCCGGTCACCGCGCTCGGGCCCAGTTTGGCGTAGTGCTCCGATTCCAGGCCCAGGGCCTTGGCGAGGCGTCCGGGATCGCCGACTCCGAGCTTGAGCTCGAGGTCCGCCTTCGGCGTGTCGTCGAGGCCTTCGACGGTGCCCTTGACCTCGAGCCGGCTGCCGGCGAAGTCGCCGACCCGGCCCTCCTTGAGGGTCAGCTTGCCCTCCTGCAAGGTGCCGACCAGCGCGACGTCCCGATAGCTGGCGTCCTGGGCGGTCAGTTCGCCGACCTGGAGGGCGAGGTTGGCGTCGAAGCGCGACCAGAGGCCGCCGGCCTCCTCGCCGTCGTCGCCTTCCGAGCCCGCCCCGGCCTTGAGCCCGGCGGGCAGATAGGCGTCCAGGTCCAGCTTGTCGGCGGCCAGGCCGACTCCGAAGGCCGGCCGCTTGCCCAGGGCGACGACGACACCGCCGTTGATCTGGCTGATGTCCAGGGTCAGGTCCAGGTCTGTCAGGTCGATCCGCTTGGCCGAGGCCGTCAGGCCGCTCTTGAGGTTCATCCGGCGCAGCCGGTCCGTCGGCAGGTCCTCGACGTCGACGCCGAGCCAGGCCAGCTGGCTGCGCAGGTTGCTGGTCGCCGCCTCGACCCGGCCCACGAAACGCGCCTCCTCGGCCGCGGGCTCGAAGCCGCCGGACAGCGAAACGGCCGCCCCTCCGGGCAGGAGGGCCGCCGCCTGATCGATGGTGAAGGCCCCGTCCTCGATCCGCGCCGCGACCGCAACCTGGCGGACCACCTGCTCCTTGTAGACCAGCGCCTCGATCCCGAGATCGAGCCGGGCCACGAAATCATCGGGAAGGCCGAGGCTTGCCGAAGGCGCCGCTCCCTCGGCCGCCGGCGCCTCCGCGCCGCCGCCTTGGAGCCCGCCCTCCGGCGACGGGATGGCATCGAGATCCAGGCGCGGGATCGTCACCGCCAGCTTGCCTTCGGGCTTGTCGCCGAGGCGCAGCAGCCCCTCGCCGGTCGCCGAGTTCTCGCCCAGGGTGATGGCGATCTTCTGGGCCGATATCTCCTCGGGCTCGCCGGCGACCTCGGTCTCGACGACGAAAGGCAGAGCCAGGGGCGACGGCTGGTCGGACACCGCCTGGCCGGCCAGGATCGCCACGGTCTGGGCCAGGTCGCTCCCCTCCGCCTGGAGCTTGCCGCGGAAGGCCACCGTGCCGGGATGCTGGGACAAGGAGCCCGAGAACCTCGCCTTGGCCTCGCTGCGGCGCAGGCGGAGGGCGATGCGCAGGGGGGTCGCGCCGGCCTCGGTCCAGCGGCCGACCGCCAGCTCGACGCCGGAATCGACGCCGCGGACGCGGACATCGCCGTCCAGCAGCAGCGGCCCCCGCAGCGATTCCGCCGCGAGCTTGACGTCGACCTTCTCGATCTTCTCGTCGATAGCGTCCAGGGCGTTCCGGTAGATCAGCGTGCCGTCGCTGATGGTGAAGCTGTCGAAGCGGACGTCGACCGGAAAATCGCCGATCTGCCGCGGCGCCGCCACGCCCCCGCCCGACGCCGCGCCGGCCCGTCCCTCGCCCGCCTGGACCTCGCCCGCGACCTCCCAGTTGCGCCGGCCGTCCTTGAGGACCTCCAGGAGGATCACCGGTTCGACCAGCTCGATGGTCTGAACCCGCACGTCGCCGCCCAGAAGCGGCAGCAGCTCGACGCGCACCTGCAGCGCCTTGACCCGCGCCATGTCCTGCGCGGAGCCGCCGGGGATGTTCGCCAGGCGGACGTCGGCGGCGGAGAAGCTGGGAGTCGGGATGATCTGCAGGTTGATGTCGCCCTCGATCGCGAGGGCCCGGCCGGTCGCCTTCTCGAACTGGGCGGCGATCTCGGTCTTGTGGGCGTTCCAATCGACCAGCCCCGGCCCCACCAGCACCACCGCGACGGCGAGCACGATCAAGCCGAGAAGGCCATAGAGGACGTACTTCACAGATGCTCTCCCCGCCACCCCCGTGCGCCCGAGAACCCAGCCCCGGCCAGCGCCTGCCGCGACCCTGCCGTCACTCCGGGGTCCCGCAGCCGCAGCGGTCCCCACGCGAGCCTCGTTGCAGGCCGTGCGGTCTTCTTGGCGTGGAAGACTAGCGCAGGGAACCGGGGCCCGGTCCAGCGAATTCGACGGCACTAGGGCGGTTTATGACCCAAGCCATAGACCCTGGCAAGGCGTTCTCCGGGCGCCGCCGCGCCGCCCGTCAGACGCTGAAGATCTTGCCCGGATTCATGATGTTATCCGGATCGAGCGCCTGCTTGACCGCGCGCATCACGGCGACCGCTTCGCCGTGCTCCGCCTGAAGGAAGCCGAGCTTGCCGTAGCCGATCCCGTGCTCGCCCGTGCAGGTACCGCCGAGCGCGAGCGTGCGCATGATCATCTTGTCGTTGACCGCCTTGGCGCGGGCCAGCGCCTCGGCGTCGTCGGGGTCGATCAGGAAGACCAGATGGAAGTTGCCGTCGCCGACATGGCCGACGATCGGCGCGATCAGGCCGGAAGCGTCGATGTCGGCGCGGGTCTCCAGCAGGCACTCGGCCAGCTTCGAGATCGGCACGCAGGCGTCGGTGGCCCAGCCCTGGGCCCCCGGACGCAGGGCCAGCGCCGCGTAGTAGGCGTCGTGCCGGGCCTGCCAGAGCTTGCTCCGCTCCTCCTGGCGGGTCGCCCAGCGGAAGTCGCCGCCGCCGAACTCGGCCGCGATCTCGCCGACCTGCTCGGCCTGCTCGCGCACCCCGGCGGTGCTGCCGTGGAACTCGAAGAACAAGGTCGGCTTGGCTGGGTAGTCCAGGTCCGAATAGCGGCTGCAGGCCGCCATCTGGACCTCGTCGAGCAGCTCGATCCGGGCAACCGGGATCCCGCTCTGGATGGTCAGGATGGTCGTGTTCACGGCGCCTTCGAGGTCGTCGAAGGCGCAGACCGCGGCCGAGGTCGCCTCGGGAATGCCGTAGAGCCGGAGCTGGACCTCGGTGATCACCCCGAGGGTGCCTTCCGAGCCCACGAAGAGCCGCGTCAGGTCGTAGCCGGCCGCCGACTTCCGCGCCCGGCCGCCGGTCCGGATGATCCGTCCGTCTGCGAGGACGACGGTCAGGCCGAGGACGTTCTCGCGCATGGTCCCGTAACGGACCGCATTGGTGCCCGAAGCCCGGGTCGCGGCCATCCCGCCCAGGGAGGCGTCGGCGCCGGGGTCGATCGGGAAGAACAATCCGGTGTCGCGCAGGTGCTCGTTGAGCTGCTTCCGGGTCACGCAGGCCTGGACCCGGCAGTCCAGGTCCTCGGTGTTGACCTCCAGGACCTCGGCCATCGCGGAGAGGTCGATGCAGACCCCGCCCCTGAGCGCCGCCACGTGGCCCTCCAGGGAGGTGCCGGTGCCGTAGGGGATGACCGGCTTGCCGTGCGCCGCGCAGAGCCGGACGATCTCGGCGACCTCCTCGGTCGAACGGGCGAAGGCCACGGCCTCGGGCGGATAGGCCGCGTGGTAGGAGACGTCCTTGCCGTGATGCTCGCGCACCGCGGCCGAGGTCGACAGCCGGTCGCCCAGGAGGGCCTGCAGGGCCGCGATCCCCGGGTCCTTTGCAGCTGGTTCGGTGCTCACGGGCAACCTCCGTTTTCGGCAGGATACCAGACCGCCCCGGGCCCCGTAAGGCCGGGCTCGCCCTCGGGCTTCCCCGTTGCGCCCGGGGGGCCTTAAGGCCCCTTGGCCATGTTCTCCGGCAGCCAGGTGGCGACCTCGGGGACCAGGACCAGCAGCGCGACCGCCAGGACCATGATCCCGAAGAACGGCACCGCCGCCCGGGCGATGAAGCCCATGTCCTTCCCGGTCATGCCCTGCAGGACGAAGAGGTTGAAGCCGATGGGCGGCGTGATCTGGGCCATCTCGACCACGATCATCAGGTAGATGCCGAACCAGATCATGTCGAAGCCGGCGGCGCGCACCATGGGCTCGATCACCGCCATGGTCAGCACCACGGCGGAGATGCCGTCGAGGAAGCAGCCGAGCACGATGTAGAAGACCGTCAGCGCCGCGATCAGGGCGAAGGGCGAGAGCTCCAGGGTGGCGATCCAGGCCGCCAGGGCCCGCGGCAGGCCGGTGAAGCCCATGGCCAGGGACAGGAAGGACGAGCCGGCCAGGATGAAGGCGATCATCGCCGAGGTCCGGGTCGCGCCCAGCAGGGACTCGGTGAAGCTGGCGCGGCTGAGCGAGCCCTGGAGGGCGGAGAGGATCAGGCCGCCGACGACCCCGAGCACCGCCGCCTCGGTGGCGGTCGCCAGGCCCAGGTAGATCGAGCCCATGACCGCGAGGATCAGCAGGATCACCGGCAGGAGCTGGGTCGCGGCGCGGAGCTTCTCGAGCAGCGAGTAGGCCTGGACCTCCAGCTCGGCGCGCCGGCCGCTGAGCAGCGACCAGATCACGACGTAGCCCATGAACATCAGCGCCAGGCAGATGCCCGGCAGGATCCCGGCGATGAAGAGCTTGGCGATGGACTCGTTGACCGTGACCCCGTAGATGATCAGCGTGATCGAGGGCGGGATCAGCAGCCCGAGGGTGCCGGCGCCGGCCAGGGTGCCGATGATCATGCGCTCCGGATAGGCGCGCCGGCGCAGCTCGGGAATCGACATCTTGCCGACCGTCGCCACGGTCGCCGCCGAGGAGCCGGAGATCGCCGCGAAGATCGCCGAGCCGGCGATGTTGACGTGCAGCAGGCCGCCCGGCAGGCGCTGCATCCAGGGGGTCAGGCCCTGGAAGAGGTTCTCCGACAGCCGGGTCCGGAACAGGATCTCGCCCATCCAGATGAACAGCGGCAGGGCGGTCAGCGACCAGGAGGAGCTGGCCGCCCAGATCGTCGTCGCCATGGCGTCGCCGACCGGCCGGGTGGTGAAGAGCAGCATGCCGAAGGTGGCGACCCCGGTCAGGCTGAGCGCGACCCAGATCCCGGAGCCGAGCAGGAAGAACAGGACCGCGATGAAGATCAGGGTCAGGCCGAGCTCGTTCATACCTCGCCCTCCGCGATGCCGCCCGCCGAGACCGTCGGGTCGTCGCGGCCCAGCAGGAAGACGATCAGGCTGTGGATGAAGCAGATGGCGAGCACGACGGCGCCGAAGGACAGCAGGGTCTGCGGGATCCACAGCAGCAGGGCGTCGTCGCCCTCGCTGCGGTCGCCCAGCAGCCAGGAGACGTGGGTCATGCGGACCAGGAACCAGGCCAGATAGACGGCCAGGACCGTGCCCATGACCAGGCACCAGAGCTGGACCCCGCGCCGGACCTTGCCATGGACCGCGTTCAGCAGGATGCCGACCCGGATGTGGCCGCCGGAGCGCAGCGTGTGGGCCAGCGCCAGGAAGCTCGCGCCGCCCATGGCATAGCCGGCGTATTCGGTCAGCCCGGGCACGTAGGCGCCGAGCAGGCGACTGACGATGCTGGCGATGATCAGCAGCGCGAGGGCCAGCAGCAGGGCGGCCGCCGCGTAGCCGCACCAGAGGTAGAACCGGTCGAGCAACCGGTCCACGGCAGCGAGAATGCGCATGGAGGGTGGTCCCCTGAAAGCGGCGAAGGTGGGCAGCGAAGGCCCGTCGGGGCCGCTCCGGCCGAAAACCGGAGCGGCCCGGCGGGCGCCCGCGTTACTTCTTCTTGTAGGCCTCGATCACGGCCTTGCCGTCGTCGCCGGCCCGCTCCAGCCATTCCTGCGTCATCCGGCCGCCGATCTCGACGAAGTCGGCGCGCAGCTGGTCGCTGGGACCTTCGATGGTCATGCCGTTGGCGGCGAGCTGCTCCTTGTACCAGTCGGCCAGCTCCTGCGCCTTGGCCCAGCCGGTGGCCTCGGCGTCCGCGGCCGCCTTGGTGACGATGCCCTGGGTCTTCTCGTCCAGGGCCTTCCAGGACTCGAGGTTCACCACCACCATGTTCTTGGGCAGCCAGGCCTGGACGTCGTACCAGTACTTGACGTGCTCCCAGATCTTGCGGTCGTAGCCGGTCGAGCCGGAGGAGATCATGCTGTCGGCGACGCCGGTGGCGAAGGCCTGGACCAGCTCGGCCGCCTCGATCTTGGTCGGCACCGCGCCCATCAGCTCGGCCAGGCGCGAGGTCGCCGCGTTGTAGGCGCGGAACTTCACGCCCTTCATGTCGGCCGCGCTGGTGACCGGGTTCTTGTTGTAGAGCCCCTGGGGCGGCCAGGGCACGGTGTAGAGCAGCTTGACGCCCTTGGCTTCCAGGACCTTCTCCAGCGTCGGCTTGGAAGCCTCGTGCAGCTTGCGGGCCGCCTCGAAGCTGGTCGCCAGGAACGGCAGGGCATCGACCTCGAAGATCGGATCCTCGTTGCCCAGCGCCGAGATCAGCCGCTCGCCGATCGGCGCCTGGCCGGTGCGGACCGCACGGAAGATCTCGCCGCCCTTGAACAGCGAGCCGCTGGGATGGGTGACGATCTCCAGCGCGCCGCCGGAGGCCTCGGTCACGGCCTTGGCGAAGGCGGTCGCGTTCTCGGAATGATAGTTGGTCGCGGCATAGGCCAGCGGCATGTCCCACTTCTCGCCGGCCTGGGCGGTCGCGAGCCCGGCGACCAGGGCGGCCGCCGCAGCGGTGGCGGCGAGCGGTGTCCTTGCATACTTCATTCTTCCAACTCCCTGCTTCTTTTTTGGGTCCAGTTCAGATTTCCCCCGGCCCAGCGCGGTCCCCCTGAAGGCTTCCACGCTGCCGGACCTTCTGCCGGCCTTGCTGTCTCGGCACCGGCAGTCTAGCGCGGGCCGCCGAGATTGCCCGCTGATTCTTTGCCGGCTCCCGGCCGGATCTCCGGTCCTGGCGGGTCATGCCGAGCCCGCCGCGATCCAGCCGATCGCCTGGTTCAGGTCGTAGACCGGCCGCCCGGTCGCCTCGGCCAGCGCCCGGCGATAGGGCGAAAGGTTGGTGCATTCCAGAAGGATCGCCGCCAGGCCGGGACAACGGGCCAGGAGCCGCCGGCCGGCCGCGCAGACATCGGCCTCGGCCGCCGCCCGGTCCAGCTCCGGCAGGTCGCCGGCGATCACCCGGTGCAGCTCCCGGCCGCCCTCGATCCCCTCGACCAGGGTGCCGGCATCCGTCCAGGGGCCGAAGTGCGCGGCGGTCAGGCAGCGGGCGTCGAAGGTCAGAACGCCGATCGTCGCCGCCTCGCCGTAGACCTGCCGCAGGAAGGGCAGCAGCGCGAAGGCCGAGGCGATCACCGGCACCGGCACCGCCCGTTCCAGGCGGTCCTGCAGGGCGCCGAGAAAGCCGCAACTGGTCGCGATCAGCGACACCCCGTCGTCGCGGGCCAGGGCCTCGGCCGCCGAGACCAGCGCCTCCGCGGCGGCCGTCTCCAGCCTGCCCCGGCGCACCACCGCCGCCACGCTCGCCGCCTCGACCCGGCGGTAGGACACGGGAAAGGCAAAGCTCTGCGGATTGCCGATGTCGCCGGGAAGCCGCGGGAAGCGGGTGTTGAGCAGGACGATGCCGAGGCGGAAGGACACGGCGCCGCCTCCTCACAGCGAGGTCGCCGCGCGGGCGGCCTGGTCGTAGAGGCCGGAGAGCGCGCGCAGCAGCTCGGCCGCCTTGCCGATCTCGGGGTTCAGGGCCTCGACCCGGTCGCCGGTGAAGGGATCGAGCGCGGCGATCAGGCAGGCCTCGCGGATCTCGCGGTAGCGCGCGCAGGCCGCCTGGCCGGCCTCGTTGGTCGAAAAGAAGATCTCCTTGCCGCGCCGGCGACGCTCGATCAGGCCGAGCTTGGCCAGCTTCTTCAGGGCGTAGGTCACGAGGTGGCTGTCCTCGACGTTCAGCGCCAGGCAGATGTCGGCCAGCTTCTTCTCGCGGTCCCGGTGGTTGACCCAGTGCAGCACCAGGACGTCGAGCGCGCCCAGGTCCTTCAGGCCGGTCGCCGCCATGCAGCGCACGATCCAGCGGTTGAAGGCGTGGCTGGCGATGATCAGCCCGAACTCGAACTCGCTGAGCTCCGGCGAGGCCTCGGAGACCAGATGCGCCGAGGAGACGATCGGCTTGATCATCGCCGGCCACGCCTTCAACCGCTGGATCGTGCGCTGCATGGCGGCGGCGGGCCTCGAGGACCTCGGCG
>JAAUYG010016729.1_pt1 | contig 20579 bp, 8 predicted proteins | sample 7278091 | NCBI WGS metagenome assembly JAAUYG01 (sample SAMN14350201, study PRJNA611818) | marine sediment metagenome | isolation source: surface marine sediment (0.6m) | place: French Polynesia: Moorea | collected 2018-08
AACATACTTTTGTGAGGACCATTAGGAAGAAAATTCAGGAAAAGTTTGAAAACTTTCGGCTGCGATTTGTAGGAGGAGTAGCGTTTTGAAATTTTTGCTCCCATAAGATCCCGTGTTAACTAACGAAAACGAAAGATATTCGTAAAAAATTCAAAACATTTTTTCCCAACAATTTAAAAATCATCTGGGCATATGGCCCAGGGGAAGCCACAAATGAAATTTGAAAGACATCCATGCAATAACTTAAGAGATAATAGATGCCACAGACGAACGGACGACGGGCGAATTTCGATTTCATGAGCTCCGCTGACAGTCAGGCAGAGCTAAAAATGATTGTTTAAATATTTCACGGTTTGGGCGTGGTACATAAAAATTGCCTCAGCTAACACTTCTTATAAAAACATCATGAACATTAGAAACACTTAAAATAGAATATATAACTTAAAGATAATCTGGCACATTACCATAATACATCTATGCATTAAAACGCCCATAAAATAAGTTCAACGTTGGATCACTGTCATCCACCCCAAGGCATTACAATGCTCAACCCACTAATGTTCCAGTCCCTGACCCCACTGACAATCCTAGCCGCTCTGTTTTGAAACCATTGAACCTTATATTTACTTGGGTACTAGTGGCATAGCCCCAAAGAGCAATGCAGTAAGCAATTACGGGTTAGACAGTAGTTTGATATATGATCTTTAACATTTGTAGAGGTACCTTAGCTTTCAACCTGCTCAAAAGACCAACCTTTTGGCTGAGTTTAGAACATAATTTGCAAATAAATGCATCCCAGATCTAGACCATAAATAAATAAATAAATAAATAAATAAATAAATAAATAAATAAATAAACATTTGAACGAACGAACGAACGAATCAACGAAGGAAGGTAGGAAGGCAGGAAGGAAAGAAGAAAGAATGAACGGACGAACGAACGAAAGAACCAACGAACGAAGGAACGATGGATGGATGGATGATGGATGGATTGCTGACTGACTGACTGACTGACTGACTGACTAACTGAATAAATAAACAGACACGCAAAGACAAATACACAAATAAATACACTTACAAGCAAACTTGTCTTATCTTGTCGGATACGTGTAGTTGAAACTCTTCGCTGGTATGACACACAAACAAACAAACAAACAAACAAACAAATAAATAAATAAATAAATAAATAAATAAATAAATAAATAAATAAATAAATAAATAAATAAATAAATAAATAAATAAATGCAGATGGAATAGTAGGTGTGCAACCTTATATGAGGCGGGAAAATAATATTCTTCTAGTTGCATCTTTACTCCCCAGACGGCGCTGTTGTGCATAACTATGGCTGCAAGCTGTGGACGCAGAACGCGAACTTTGGTCGGCGCTGTTGACCAGGGAACTAGCAGCTCCAGATTTCTAGTATGACAGTTGCTTTCTGTCTGTAGAATAAAATTCGAGGCGCACGTCTTATATATTCCTTTGCTTTTGTTTCTGTTTTTGTGTATTTTTTTTGTGTGAGCGATAATAGGCGATGTGTGTATGCACTTTTGCTTTTAGAAATCTAATAGATCTAAGACCGCCCTTTACCAGTGTTTACCACTGTCGACAACCCGTGTTCGATGTATCGAATAAATGACCCGGACCAATGTTACTAATAGCTGCTGTCTGAGAAAGTTATGGAACACTTATGGTCCAGTTATGCGAATATTAAAAAACGTTTGCAAACCTTAATAAGTGCGTTGCAATAAAATTAAAATTTGGTCTAACCAGTTGATATTTTTGTCGATTTCTGTGGGAAATGTTCTGTTTTTACAAGCCATGTTGACATGACTCCTTAACAAAAGTTGCCTAGTCTCACAACTATAATAATGCGTCTTGATGCAGTATTATTCAAGGAATCAATTTTCAACATTTATTTCAAATGATTTTTTTTTTATATCAAGCCATATTTTGTCACTTTAGTGAAGCATCACAATACCGTTAACAAGGAAGAGTTGGTGTAGCAGTGCAGTTTGCTACATAAGATAAATGCTACACAAGTTCAAATATGTATAGCAATATTTAATATTAAAATATGCTATTACGTTGAATATTTCATCGCAATTTCTTCGAAGCTAGAATTTTTTGCTATATGCCAAATTTTGAAAGTAAATTGTTCCCTGACCGTTATTATGGCCAACATCCACATAGATTGAGGGCGTGTCGTCTCAAAATTTCGAGGGTGGGTCGTCTGTTGGGCGGATTCACTGTACATCATATCATATATATCATATCACGTGGGACTATAAGGCTGCTCTTATCCTGGCCATATTTTTCAGGGTTGAAGCCTATTAACTGTTCATTGAATCTCTCCCCCTTGTGTTATAAGTGTAGGTGTGAGGGAGGTTTCTGTTCTGTGCTTCTCATGTGGAATTTATTCTCGGACCCTGTTCAACAGTAATTTATTTCATAAGTCATTCGGTGCACTTTTTAGAAAAACAGGGACGTAAGTCAAAAACGGCTCATTGTAGAGTGAAATGGACAAAAATCTGGGTCTCTGGGATGTGTGTAGCATGCATATTGGTATTTTTGACCTTGAACATGGCAAGGTCATTTGGGGTCGTTAGGTGCTCTTTTTCCAAAACAAGGGGCATAACTTGAAAACGGCTCATCGTAGAGCAAAATGGACGAGAAATGTGGGGTGTAAGTAGTATACATATTGGTATACTTGACCTTGAGCAGGTCAAGGTCATTTGATGCACTACATGTATTCCAAAAAAAGGGTGTAACTCTAAAACGGCTCATCGTAGAGTGAAACGGATGAAAATTTGGGCCTCTTTTGTGCACAAAGACCACATTGTAGTTGATACAAGTGATCATCAAGGACCCTGGGTCTGTTTGTTTACTTCAGCAAGCATAGAGTCACCTTTCAAATAAACTTTTTCAGCTCATTTATGATGATTCTCTGAGTGTGTTGATGGCATGATTAACATGATAAACGCTTATCGTAAATTTTGATATCTTTTCAGATATAGATCATTGCTTTTGTAAGAAGGAATGTTAGTTATTTATTCACAACAGAACAGGCCATGTACATATATGTATAAAGTTTCATTCTCTGCAGTGTCACAATAGAGAAATTGCTTAAACAGGAATGAGTGAGTGAGTTAATAGTAAACATGGTAAACTTGAATATGTACTACACTGTTCTATATGTTTGAGACAAAATCTCATGCAGATTTGGCTGGACTTCAGCATGTGCCATTATTGAGAGTCAAAATCTGATCATGCTGATTGTTTTGCTTTCATGTGAGCAAGGGGTGGCCTTAGGTCTGCAGTTAGTCAATGTCTCTTTCATCCTCATAGTGCGAACACAGCTGAAGTGGGGAAATTGGTTATAACTAATACTTGCTTAATTCCTTACTCTGCAGCGCTCTAACTGACAAGTTGAACAATAAAAAAAGAATGCTTCCAGATTTCAAAATGAAAAATTAAACTCTGTATTTGTCTTTTTTTTGTAGATATTTGACAGTAAGACAGCAGAATTGTTGACCTACCATCAAGTGGAAATCACTCAATTATTTCCATTGGAAGGGTAAGTTACTTATAGTGTATAGTCTTAGTACTTAACAGAACTTACTTGAGCCAAGGACGTGAAAGTACTAGCAGGAAAACAAACTTATTACATACACATGATACCTGAACATGTGTAAAACATCCTGGCAAACCACATGTTTACACTGTCTCATCTAGTCCCGAAAAGATACCGGTAGTAGTAATACAACCCCCAGTTCAAGATGCATTCTCCTACTACATATAATATATAGTTCCCTGTTTGCATGCACTTGAAAAGTTGTAGACTAGAAATTTCAGAAACTCGCCACGTTGCTCTAAATTTTATCCAATCCTGGGCAGCTGATACATCATGGGCATAGTCAGGTCAGAAAATAAACAGGCGATCTTGTAAGTACTGTCATGTATAGGAATGAATAACTATTGACAGATATTGTCATATTATTGTCAGATATTAACTTTGCCAGCGTATTAAATGCACATGTTTGCCTGTTACATCTGTTTTATACAATGCAGATGGGTGGAGGAAGATCCCAAGGAAATCCTGGAAAGTGTGAAGACGTGCATCAACGTGGCCGTGGAGAACCTGAAGGAATTGGATATTGATCCGAAACAAATTAAAGGTGCCTGGTGTGAATAAGGGTGACCCTAAGGATCTCAAGATGTGACAAAGCTGACATAACCTAAAAGTGTCTCATTTGCCTCTGTCATGTACATTTCTGTGCTAACATGTCATTGATGACTTTGTAAGAAAAGCTACATGTATGCTTGACAATTTTCTTTGTGAACGACTCAAATTTAATGACAGGTGAAATTACCTGGTATACTGGTAATGTTTGCTTTCTGTGCTTTGTGATGCAAATTGGTGGTAGTGAAACTGATAAATGGTCAAGTAGTTAATTGAAGTTTATGCCAGGAAACTATTTATATTTTGTGTAAATCTTTCAGCTATTGGGATCACTAACCAGAGAGAAACCACCATTGTGTGGGATAAACTGACAGGGGAGCCGCTCTACAATGCTATAGGTAGGTCTGGCAAGTTGTACTTAATGTAGTGTGTATTACTGGTTATGATGAGATTCAGTGTAATTGTACAGTGAAACCTGTCTTGAAAGACCACATATCCCTGGCCAAAGATTGAACATTCCAATTTGTAAATGAACCTGTTACCAAAGACCACCTGTCTTGAGGGACCATATTTTTTATGTCCAATGAGGTGGTGTCACAAGACGGGTTCCACTGTATTATGATAATGACTACACTTTGTTTGCTTTTAACGGGATTTCTGTGTAAGATGCACATAAAAAGAGTACTTAATAGTAATACTGACCATAAATCATCAACAGGCGATATGATGATCAACTTCCCATAAACCATTCACAGGCTGTCTGGGGATCAACTTCCCGTAAATCATTACCAGGTTATCTGGGTATTAACTTCCCATAAGCCATTAACAGGTTATCTGGTGATCAACTTCATTGTTCTTCTGGCGCACATAATAGTCTCAACTCACAAAACCGTCTTTTTATGCCCATATGTCATATGGGGATACAAACACTAGTAAAGTACTATAGCATGTTTCTTATATTTTAATGAAAAAATTGTTTGTAGCAGATAACATGATATAATATCGTATAATGGATTGTTTATCAGCCTACATCACATACACATCCTCGAATGTCATGTGTTGCAGTCTGGCTAGACGGGCGAACGGCAGAAACCGTTAACAGCCTCCTGGAGAGGGCGCCCTCAGGGAGCAAGGATTTTCTCCGAGTAAGTTAGGAACAATAACTTCCTTTAAATCTCTTTCTCATGGACCATCAGGAACTCTACATGTTCCTACATTGTACATGTTTTGTACATGGCTCGTGAAGATATATTAGCCTCTGATGTTATTTTGTTGCATAATGCATTTTGTGTTTGGTTTTAATAGGTAAACAGCCATCCTAACCTCAACACAGGCTTCAATATAAATGAGAAACTGGCTTAACACTTTATAGATGTTTACCATTTATATACATGTATAGATAATTTACTCAACACAAGAGTATGAGAGTCAGAGAAGGTAGTATTACAGTGATGATAATAATACAAATGTAATAATAATAATAATAATGTATTCATTTATAAAGTGCATGACATTGTGTGCATTATTATTATGTCTTTGAAGAAGGGCTTGAACTCTTACAAAGAGAAACTTAAGTTCCTCTCAGCTGATCATTGGCTTCTTTGTTGTATTTAATGCTGGTATTTCTCCTTGGGTTTGCAGCCAAGATGTGGCCTTCCCATGTCGACATATTTCAGTGCGGTGAAGTTGCGTTGGTTGTTGGATAACAGCCCCGCAGTCAGGACGGCCATCAATGAAGGTCGCTGCCTCTTCGGGAACGTCGATGCCTGGCTACTTTGGGTATGGTGCTAGAAAGAAAGAAAGATAAAAAAAACATTTTCTAACATTTATTGTCATAGGTTTGCTTCCTTGGAGAAGTCCACTTGCTTTTAGATGCCAGTAATGATTGAAGAAAATATTGACTGATGATCATTGACTCAAATAGACTTGAATTTGTTGTTTTCTTGTTTGACAGATTGGTATACTCTGTCCACAGTGTCAACAAAGTTAAAACTGGAAGTGCGTCCATTTCCAAAAGCTAATGGTTTATACCCCTAAACCTTTTAGTGGAGACATAACTTTGAACCAATTTGAGACAGAATGTTCTGTCTGCCCGGTAATCATTTGCTATAATGCATCCCTGGGAGTAAATCCTTCAAATGAAAGAAAATGTCGGATGTATGGAGAATCGTGTATTAAGCTATGTGACTGTAGGCACAGAAAATAATACTAATGCATAGTATTAAATTTTAATCATGTTAATACGCAGACCCCATGCTTTTTCAAATTTTGTGTTCATTTACGGTAGAACCTGACTGGAGGTGTGAATGGAGGCAAACACATCACGGATGTCACAAATGCCAGCCGGACCATGCTCATGAATATTCATCACTTGGAATGGGATCAAAACTTATGCAAGTGAGTTTAGTTGAAAGGCATAAATTGGGCATAATGCTTGTGACATAATGCTGACATAGCTATGACTGTTCCTTAAATACACTGTACTTGGGCAGTAACGTAAAGTTAAACCACTATCTACTGCACTGTTTAAAATTTCTATTAAGCCGGGGTACATTTTGTACTGTACTTGTTTATATACTAAGTTAGTTTTGAAGACAAGGTAACTGAATATATATGTTTTATATGTATATATATATATTTAATCCAATGCACTGGTAGTATCGACAATTTTCATCGGTGTTGGCTTAGCATTTTTGCTATTGCTGCAATTGAACTAGAACTTTTGTTTTGCAGATTCTTTGAAATTCCGCAGGAGATCTTACCAGAGATACGCAGTTCCTCCGAAGTGTATGGCTACCTGGTTGACACCTCCCTTGCTGGATTGCCTGTGTCTGGGGTTAGCTGATACATGTGATATATCTATAGAACTTTATCATTCGTTCGTTACGCATTGGACTGAAACCGACTCTTTGGTTTGCTGCAGATCAAGATCGAATTTCCTTCACACTAAATTTGTCCTGCAGCTATTCTGATAAACACAAAGTGCCCTTCACTTCTATTCAGGCATACTTGCTATGTATTCTTATTGTACTGAGTGTGCACTTTAGTAGCTTGAAAAAGATGTTATGTCGGTATCCACACTGTTATATTTGATGCTTCTTAAAGTGTTTTAACCTTTGATCATTGACATGTTTGCTATTTTAAAACTGTCAATGCTGCAAAATTATCAGTCTTACATGATAAGACCGCCCATTACCCCGGTTTCAGATCCTAGGGGACCAACAAGCCGCTCTGGTGGGTCAGACGTGTTTCAAATGTGGACAGGCCAAAAACACGTAGGTTTGCAGGGAGCATACTTTATACACTGGTAACCAAGCCTATTTCCATTCAAGCATTATTTTCCAGTAATAATGAATTTATGGATGCACATATATGTAGTAGGCCTGCTAGTATAATAGTAGCAATGATAAAGAATAGTTTTGGCTCATATATTAACTGCCACAATTGTTTGTATTTGAACTATACTTGCAATAAAAGCCAGTGCTGCATTAATTTCGAATACATGTGTCTTGAACGGCAATTTTTCTCTGTTAATGACAGGTTTGATTTTGAATATATACATCTTTGTCTTGGTTTATTTTAGAAAACAAGTCTGTCATTATCCAGTGAATGTGACATTCTTCACACGTTCTAACTAGATATGATTAAATATTTCTGGTATTAAATCCTTTTTGGTGACGCCTATCTGAATATGTTCCTTGTAATATCAATTTCCAGCTATGGCACAGGCTGCTTTCTACTGTACAACACTGGAGCAGAGGTCAGTGTTCACTTCACCGAGATCTTGAATTGGTGAATGAAAGTCTAGTTACCGCTGTGTTGTGTAGAATTATATATGGGGTAATTATGTGTATATATACAGTGATGGTGCAAAGAGTACTAAGTCCTTCGAGCTGGTATATATTCTGATATAGTGATTTCATTAGGAAGAAGCATTTTCTACTACATGTATGATTTTAAAAGGCTAGGTACATAACAGGTCTCTGAAACAGGAGGGCTCAGTTTAGCTAAATGGTTCAGTTGAATTCAATCATCTCTTATATCAATGCCAGGCATAAAGTAGCGGTAACAGCAGTGGCCACATGTCTTGTAAGGCACCTGATGATGTATACAGCCCAGTAGTAACTTACCGTACCATTCCAGGTTGTGGAATCCAGTCACGGTCTACTGACCACTGTTGGTTATAAACTGGGGAGGAACAAACCGGCAGTGTATGCCTTGGAGGTTGGTGATTACTTCTACATTTGGTGCCGTAAACGGAGAAATGTTCAAGTGGAATTTATCACACTAATTATGCGGGTTAAGCAAAATCGCAAACTTTAATTCCTGCAAGGTTAACCAATACAATTCACTACCAGTATAATTACTCTGTGGCAGCAAACTTTAATTCTCACAAACCGGCTCATGTATCAAAAACATGAATATTCATTCCTGCGAACATTTCCACTTTTACTGTATACATCTGAACCCCACAATTAAAACCGCTCATGGTTGAAGCTGAAGTGGTCTTAATTCTGGGGTGGTCACATAATTCTGAAGCAATATAGTACTGGTTTCTAGACTTTACTCCAGCAATAACTGGTCTTATATTGTAGGGTGTTCTTGCTTCTGGGGAGGTCGTAAGGTGGTGTTCCACTGTGTTTATGGTACATATACCCCAGTACCAGGGTCATCGGGAATGTGTGACCTGTCAAGGCAACTCGCACCTGCAGAGAAGTTCACCCAGTCAAACTTTTTATTTCGTGTTTTGTCACCAGAAAATTCATGTTTTATTTTTCACAAGAGTAAAGACAGTTAATGTGTATTGTATATATATATCTGATTGCCAATGCCCTATTATATAAAGTACATTTGTGGCGATTTCCTTCAAGTATTCCCCTGAAAATACAAAGTATTATTAAGTCTAAATGTTACGTTGCAGGGTTCAGTTGCCATAGCCGGTGCTGCCGTCCAGTGGCTGAAGGATAACATTGGAATTATTAAGAAATCGGCAGATATTGGTAAAACTCAACATGCTGAGTTAACTTTAAGATAAATGAACTAACCACATACAATATTAGTGCACATTTAAACTCCATTTCATGATGAGGTTAAGAAATTTCTAAATTAAAGCAGCGATATACAATGTATATATACACGTGATAGAATTGGGTAGCAATTGTTAGCAAAGTTTGTTATCAAACCAGTACAAACCGTTATTATCAAACCGGAACCATTGTAACCAAAACAGTTACCGGGTAATACGGCGGGTATATCTATTTTAGTTTAAATTACTTATTGGCCAAAAATAGTTACAAATGATAGGCTTGCTTGATTAAGTTTATTCATGGTTCATTGCTGCACACATTATGTGTTATCAAGACATGGTCCACATGCCAGCAAATTTTGCCATTGATATAACACACAATTAATAATAGTTTTCTGTTCTGTGTACACATCATGTATATCACAGTGAGTTCTGTTCCCTCAGAAAGCCTGGCGGCCAGTGTGGAGTCCACCCATGGCTGCTACTTTGTACCAGCATTCTCCGGTCTCTTCTGTCCGTACTGGGAAGCTGATGCCAGAGGGTAAGTACAGGCAGACAGCGAATTAATGTTACTTGAAAACACCAACAGTAATTTTTGGGTGCAAGTCAATGTGATACCAACAGTGGGGGGCATACTATGTGGATTCCTGTTATGTATGCAATATTAACCTTTATGGTTGTACAAAATTTTGACCAGCGGAGATTCACACTCTCTGTGGTATAGTGTATGAAACACAGTTAAAAAATTATGTATAGATATATAATGACTAATCGATGCATCAGTAAATCTCAGATTTGGGCAAATGTCCTTGATGCATTGACAAACCCATCCTTTTAGGGTCCCACACCTGTCAGCCATCACAATGTTGTTATGAGCAGCACAATAGGCAATTAGGCATTACCTGGTACATGAATGTATTGGTAACAGTATCCTAGGTACCTTTTAATGTCAAAAATCTATATACATCACTCATAAATATATTTTGTTCTAAAGCTAAAACTTGAGTAAAACTGCTGTCTGCCTATAAGTGATACAAGGGAAATTGGGCTGTCTTTCTGCAGATGCTTTTTAGCAAATGCAATGCATCAGCAATATAACTGCCCATTATTTCAATTCACAGTTTGGTTGGCAATTACACCTCTACGAAGAATTGATGAGCTTGTCGAATCAAGCTGCCTTAAGGTGTCTGGATAAACTGGTACTTTCTGTTCATATGTGTAGCCATATCCTTCAAGCTGTGCTGTAATTTTCAGGATAATCTGTGGCCTATCCCAGTTCACCACCAAGGCTCACATTGCGAGAGCGTGTCTGGAAGCCGTCTGCTTCCAGACCAGAGAGGTCAGTTGATATGGGGATGGTTGGGGGTGAGTCAGTAAAGGTTTGTACTACAGTGGGCCCTCTATTTTACAGCCCTTTATTTTAAGACCACCCTTTATTATAAGACCACTTGATTTGATCGCATAGTGCCACTCCGTGTGTAAAATAACCTTTATTTTAAGACCACCTACAATATAAGACCACATTTTCTTGGTCCCATAGGTGGTCTTAAAATAGAGGGACTCCTGTACATGTATTGGGCTTGCCTTTAATTTCAGACTATTAATAGTTTCATAGTGTCAAGGAATGAAGGAATAATATTTAATGTAATATTAAACTCTAACATTTCCCTTATTAGTGTTTAAATTTATGGAAAACAAATAGTTGGGATTTTCTTTTGTATTTCATACAATACAGTAGTCCCCCTCTAATAGGGACACCCCTTCCGTCAAATAATTCAGTCCTCATTAGAGAGGTGTCCTTTGGTGAGAGGAAAGATTAAAGGCATTGAGAGTACTTGCTGCCAAATAATTCAGTCCTTGTCAGAGGGGTGTCCTTTGGTGAGAGTGTCCTTTAACAGAGGGACCACTGTTCAGAGTTGTGTTTTTTACATTGGGCTTTAGATACAGGTTTCTTTAGATGGTACTAAACACGAAATTAAGGTATTATCTGCTTCATAATACTCATGGCAGTATCAGACATCCTGGGATCACTAATTTGACTAATTAAAACCTTTTTGTATCAGCATTCTGCTATTATGACATCTGGATATAGTAAAGGTTTGATGTGTAGTGATCTTGTTTTTGTTCCCAGCTGTTGGAAGCAATGGACCGTGACAGTGGAATCCGGATCAGCTCTCTCCAGGTTGACGGCGGAATGACAGCTAACTCCCTGCTCATGCAGCTTCAGTCCGATCTCCTCGGCATCTCGGTCGGTAGGTTCAATCCATCGTTATAAAGCAGCATTTCTACCACAACAAGGGAACCTCCATTTACCACCATCAATGGTTGCTGTAAATGTAATTTTTTTTTCAGTACCTGTATTTCCAAATGGAAATTGGTAACCAAGGTGTGTTATTGTTGCAGTTGCCTAACCTGGTTTCAGCGTTCTCATAGATTCCCTGCTTTAGTTTCTACTGTGTGCCAGTCTTATCACTCAGATTAAAATATTTTAAGATGCCCTGTAGTAAAGTGATTTGTGAAATGAATCAAAAAGTGACAAACTGTTGTGGAAAACAAATATCAACCCATTAAGTATTAAGGACATCTTGTTTGGTCCCTGGGCATATTACATGCATGGAAACTCAAAGGGATCTCTGAATTGAGTATCTGTCTCAGTCACCTATATGTGGTAGGGCAAACTCATTGCTATTTTCAATGGTGTCCGCTCTCTCTCAGAATCCCCCCCCCCCCGCTCCCCCTCCCCCCCCCCAAAGTGGGCAATCTTTCCTTACTTATGGTCCTGTGTTGCAGTGAGGCCCTCTATGCCAGAGACCACAGCGTTAGGGGCCGCCATGGCTGCTGGCAACGCAGAAGGTATTGGAGTATGGAACCTGAATGATGATGTATCAGCCAACCTGACGACAGATACCTTTGTGCCTTCTATCGCAGAGAAAGGTACAGTTTGTCTGATTGGTTCGGTTTTTGTGTCAGCAGTCTGATATCCTATAGCTGACAGAAACCTGGGACCAGAGAAATTCTCCTGCTCGTTTCCAAAATGCCAAAGGCTTGTTTACGTGCCAGAACGATATACAGGCAGCCCAGTTTCAAATGCAGTGATGATGTGGCATGTTAGTCACTGCTAGAAATAAACTGAATCAATACCAACTCATACCTTACATTCTATTCATCCACAGTAAAGACTAAATACTGGTAGTCAGTGGGAATGTCACTTTGACAATTTCTCTATAGCACCTCTCTTTGTAACATAATCTGGCTTTGGTGAAAAATGGTACTACTTAACTAAAAAAAAACCCTGTTAAGTGAAGCAGTCAGCAAGGCCTTCTGATGGAACTTAGTAGTTGTCTTACATGTGAATCAAAATTTCACTGTTGTCTGGGTGCTTGTCAGCCAGTAAGTTGTTAACATGTTCAAAGCAACTGCTTTGTAACCGTGGTGAAATCTATTGTCAATTTACACTATATTTGTAGCGCTACCATCCATAATAGTGCTGTTCATGGCCAGTTGTGTTGACGATTATCGAAGATTTGAAACAGTATGCAGAAGTTAAATGTTACAATTACTCTCTCCATCACAAAAGAACATTAAATGGTGCCTGGCACAACTAGCAACTGGAGTTCTTTAAGAAGTGTAATGGTGTTTTAAGTTATTACAGGTGAGGAATCCATGTATTTTCAGAGCGTGACGAGCGTTATGCTATGTGGAAGAGAGCCGTGGAACGTTCAATGCGCTGGGCAATACCAAACAAAGAGATTCCAGGTAGGAGGATCATTATATAACACTTGTTTCCATACCAGAGTGAACATTGGTTGTTGTATTATCTTGACTGGGTACCTAGCTATTGGGTACCTTGATAACTAAGAACTCGAGTGTTAACTTTTTAACCTTGTGTCATTTTCATTTGAATAGCTGATGCAGTTAATAATAACTCATTAAGTATTAAATCATACCTTTTGATGAAAGTACTAGTAGTGGTTTTTAAAGGATGGTGGTAAATAATATGCAAGTGGCATCACTTTCTGTTGAGGGTAACACCTTGCAATAAAGGTTTCAGTGCAACAAGGATCAGTGGTAACATCACTTTCTAAGTACACCCATGGACCTGCCAGATACTAGTAATATTGAAACAGTACACTTTAATATTTTGCATTGATAGGATCTTTTAAAGATACCCGCTTGCCATTGAAACATTGACCTTGATTACATAATTTGTGTCAAAATCGATCGACTATCTGAGCTAGAGTATAGTTAGTGCAGTGTTAGCTGCATTGTCATTCCGAACGATATCTAACACATGGCATTGCTAGTATTTTACTCTTATTACAGTACTTTCTGAAACAGAACTTCTGCCTGCATATAAATGAGCGGTGCAAACCCTAGCTCTAATACATTCCTGTTTTTTTCTTCCATTTTTCTGCCACAACGGAAGAATAGCTCCAGATATCCAGCGTTCACTGCCGTTTGGAATTTACCTGCTGTCCAGTTTTGCCTTAGTCTTCATCACAGAAGTCTTCCTGAAGAGATGACCCCCGCCCCGATATTTTATTCTATTAGCCACCATTTCCACCTGTCATTATATTAATCTCTTTGTACAGCTCTTTTGTCATTCTGAGTTAGTGTTTAAGTCTGATTGTGAACTGCAGAATTGAAGTTGTATACCGTAGAAGTTTAATAATTAACTTATTATTCTGTATATGGTCAGGGTTTAAGATGTAGAAAATGACTCGCATTATGATAGCACTCCTCATAAAGTAGTAGTCTGTTTGAAATTGAATGGATATGTTAGCATACTGCTTTATGGTAACTTTAGGGCTCATTCTAGTTTGGCAGTGACATGGGACAGTACTAAATTCTTGGTAGACAGTAGCAAGTGAAGCCCTTTAGCTGTAGTTGAACAATTGTACTGTGTAGCAGCGAATTTTAAACATAATTTTCATTTTGAGCTCTGGTGCTATGTTTTGTTTCTATTTGAGGGATTTATAGTTCTTTGGGGACTTTTGTATTTTTTTTGTGTGATGCTTAATGGTCAGAAAGATTTTATGTTCTTACCACAATCAATCGCATTATTCACATTTACCATGTTACATTTACAAACTTTGTTTCTTTTTCGTTCATTTGTGGGCTAAATACTCCGAAAAGAAAAAAAAACTTAAGAAAGTGAACTTGGTAAATGGCATACTTGCATAAAAGTAGTTGGTGAGAACTTGTGTTCTGAAAGGCCTTTAAGAAAAATTTTCCTTGTAGTATTAAAGGTACCTAGCTAAACATGGCTAAGTTTGCAATGCATGACGCAAGTGTGAAGCTGGCAGAGTACTGTGTGCTATTATATAGTGCAAAAAGATGCACGGAAAAGTTAAAAAAAAACTGCATTCCCCTATTGCGTTTTACCATTGTTGGATGTATATCATTATGTGCATGTGTATTATGCCTACTAAATATTAGTCTACTATGTGAGTCCAGCATTATGGTTATCTACAAAACCCATAACTGGTTGTCCTCTGAGTTATTACTTCGCACACGAGACCTGGTCATTGCATTCAGGGTAAAGGTGGCTCAAAGACTGGCCAGCAATATTATCGTTTGCAAAATGCTAAAGTAAGGTATATGGCGAATTAAACCATCAACTGTGTAAATAAAAGCAACGTTCCTTATAAAATTTATTACAAATATCACTAATAATCTAAGAGTTACTTTCGCAGATTCATCTACAGTAAACCACCAGTGTTATGGGGTACACATGGGTCTATAAAATATGGCCCGATTCGAGTTTTTATTTTTTAACCGAGAACTACAAATCGCAGATCATTATTTAAGACCCCTATCTGAATCGTATATTAATATTTAACAGCCATGGCGAGTCACAGATCACTAACAACTGGATCATCAGATCGTAGTATTGGGTGGGTTTACCAAATCGCTCTTTAGTGAGGAGTGTAGATAGTGACTCACAAGATAAGAATTTGGTCGGTTTGCTAGATTGATTTCCCAAAACGGCAGTTTCGTGCAATTCGATTTTAACCCATGTGTACCCCTAGTGTTTGCAGACATTTTGTCTCACAATCCAGAGACAGGGTGTGTGTATGCACTGAAAATTCCATTTTAGAGTAGGCCTAGGCCATTTCGAGCTAACTGAAGTAAAATTGTGAACTGTTAGCATGGTTAGGGTCAGATTCATGCACACTACAAGAAATAAATTTATTGTGACAGATTTCCCCTCATGGACGCACAGTTTGCCACCCATGAAGGGATTGGATCAAATATTATATAGACATATTTTATAGCCCTTTGAACAATATTCTACAATCTTTCTAATGTATACATAAGTGTGTATTGAACTTTTAGGATTAACTTATGAAAATGATTCACACAGATTGGTTAACATGATGATAACTGTAGTATTCAAAGTAATTTGATTTTGCCTGGATTAAGTATTCAAACACGAAGATTAATTTCTTGCAAATCTTCATTAAAGATGTAATCTGTAAATCAGCTTTAAACTGTGATAATTCAATGTATGTCTCAGTAATTGTGTGCCTGTTATTTTGTGTGCTTGGATGTATAATTTCCTGGTAACATTAAAGGTTCGCTTTGATTCAGTCAATTCAGACTATCAACTTGTCACTCTGGGGCGTTATAATAGTCTATAGTGGTCCCTGCGATATAGGACCCCTCCATTGCAAGTCGTTTCTCAATTTTAGCACCACACATTGGTGAGACTACGGTTATATTTTCAATACAAATACCCTTGTTTTAAGACCATCTTGAATTTAAGACCACATTGTTCTGACTGAATGGGTGGTCTTTAAATGCAGGAGCACTATAAATTGATGGCAGACACCAGCATACTTCTTTACTTTATATAGTATGATCAAAGACAGGTTAACTGTGGAGTGATTATAATTTACCCATGAGAGATCATTTTGAAGCAAAATAGACTCTGCATGCATTGGAGTGACATTGGTATCAGGAAAATTAATTCTGGTTTCAGTGAGTGAGTGAATTGGTTTATTTAACGTCACTTCTTAACAGCCAGGGTCTTATGAGCGATGGACCGGGCACCAGGCAATGCATTCTGGTTTCAGCAAAGCCATCGATATGAATAGGTTATTGCAGCAGGGAATAGCAACACTAAAACTAGTCGGTCTAGAAAAGACCAGCGAATATCAGAGGTGTGTACCATTAAAATTGAACTGTAGAGTGCATACACTTGAGATATATAACAGTATTGTATGTGCTATTGAAGCAGGTTCATCATTAATGGTTATGCCCGGTATTCGGTTGTACCATACACTACTCATTGGGATGCGACCATTTGAATTGTCTAGCCATGATTTAAATGGATTATGTTCAAGTACGTTCAAACCATTATCTGCAATGTCAGCGGTAGTAGAAATGTCCCCAACAGTGGTCTGTACCTAGGGAGGATAGGTAGTATGAGTATCCTGAACCAATACATCTTGCCGCGACATACATGTACGGTTATAGTCCACTCTACCACAGGGGTCTACTTGAAACTTAAAATGGTTCACTCTCTCTGTAATTGAATGTAATAATATTACTGTGTGAATGTTGCAGGCCAATTTCAATCACAAGAAATCTTTAATAAAGATTGGATATTGATCACTCACCTACGCTTGGTTTCCAGAGTACCAAAGGGACGTTCCATTTGGGTCAAGGAAATACCAAGCTCTTGTGATTTCATTTTGTTCTGGGTTGCCAGCTTTATCGACATGATACGGCTGCCTTAACATTAAGACAACTTCAGAATATAAAGTTAAGAATGTCTCATAAATATCTGCATAATTACGACCAGATGTCACACGAGTCCCTTGGGTGGATCCAGTAATCCAAGGTCGGCTGTATCTGCCACTAATCTATCATAAGGCGTAAGCCCTTTGCGGTATACATGTACATGGAACAACAAAGAAACATTCTAAATAGCGAATCTCCCAAATAAGTCTGCCCATTTTAGACTGGTACCCATACCATGTGAATATGTAGAGAATCAACTTTCAGTGGGACTGTTTTTTCAATGGCCAGATCCAAATATTCATCTGCAAATATTCAACTGCATCAATTGAATATTTTACCAATTGATGCAGTTAGTACCTCAAATTCAGACCCTTAACATATTAAGCATATCTGCAGACAGTTCTATTTACACTGTAATCTGATGCAAAAACAATTTTATCGGCATTATTGCCCTATTGAAAAAAAAAAAGCCCACCTCAAGTCAAATATTTATTCACGTTAAACAAAAGATATCTACATCACTGATGTAAGTGGTCTTCAAGTATTGTGACCTTGCTGCATGGAATATGATGCAATTTTAAGCTAACAGCAACTAGATCACTTCTCGTCTTCCAGGACATTGTATTCTCGATAAAAAATTATCCAAAAGTACCACCACTGAGCCTCCTGTGGCCTGACCATGCTGACTGGAAGCAATTCTTCATGATCAGTGTAAGAAGTTCTAAGAACTATGGCACATTGAAAAGATCCAGAGAAAATTATGGGCACACCCCCATCATAAGTTTAACTGAAGAAGTTCCATTCAAGATTGGAGATTTCTTCCTAGATATCAAAATATTATGCTCTTCCTGGGGTCCATTGTATAGAACATAATCACCAATGGTACAAGTAGAAATTAAGTATAATCCCATTGGGCAATTGTAGAAATATACTAGTAGTAATATACTAGTATGAGACAAACTTAATACCGTTTAACGATAAACCACATGTATAAGTTAAATCTATTTCCCGTTATTTTCACAATTTGGAGTAAAACTACAGAAAACATCTCCAGAGTCAGGTAACTCAAGCCTAGAGATAAACCGCTCTTTATTTAGCATGTAATCTGCTCCTCTTTGTTCTGTCTTAGTAAACCAAGGAGACTTCTCTCCGAGTGTGTTCTGTTGGTCCTGTGTAAATGGAGATACATGTATAATGGCTCATCTATCATAGTTCTAGAAATCCTAGACTAAAGCCAGGGGGGAGGGGTATGAGAATGGCAACATGGCGCAAATTTTCAGATGCAGCAGAAAGAACAAGGCGGAACAACGGTAGCAACAGATTTATGCTCCTAACTTCACATCAAGTAGCCACTCCTTATGAAATCAAGAATGGCACACGAAAGCATTCTTCGGAAATAATTCCAGTCAGTTTTTCCTATATCCACGGTTTCACAATGTACAGTATGCCTTGTATCAGTTTTTTTGTGCGTTTATCGGTCCACCTCTCCAAACACGATGTCAAGAGTTCCTAAAAAAAAAGACGAAGAACAAATGTATCGGCAACTTTGTAAACGCTAGGTACCAGTAGTTAGTTTTATTCTTATTTTTAATACATCTCATTAGAAAGATATTAAAAATTTACACCAACTAAGTGATGCTTTCTAAGTCATAAAAGATTTAAAGTGTATCAAATCAAGTTTATCTTTACGAGTACAATCTTACCAAATGTGTTAGCACATTGTACAATAGTAAGATCATAGAAGAAAGAAGCTTTCTGAACCACGATATACATATATACCATTAATACCATAAAATTATTTTTATGTAAAATCATCATCATACCTCTGTATGGAATACTGTCGTGTACATGTATTATGCAATTCTGCATAGCTCCTCTTACCTATAATAGCTACAACGTCTGCCAACATATGCCCCTTGGACAGTTTATGTAACGCAGCCTGGAACGTACAGATGTAACGTCATTAAACATTTGACACACTAACAGTGAAAGACGGAAAACATTACTTCATACTTATAAAGAAAATTCAGCTTTTCTTAGACCCACTTACCAGATGCGCGAAGCCCGGAGCCTTGATTTTACATCGGTAAGGCTTATTGCTTCCATCAGACACCAGATATACACCGAATTCACCCTGCAAGACACAAACACGTCAAACAAATTGTGAGAAAAGATCGTGTGTGTGTGTGTGTGGTGTGTGTGTGTGTGTGTGGGGACGATGGGGGGTCGGCAACAAACTAAATCAAAATATGATGTGGTTGGTTGTCTAACTTACCATAAACTGTTCAAATTTAGGTACCGGGTATTTAAAACAGCCATTCATGATATTAGTTAACATATAGTTAAAATCATTAAACGAAATACTGATAGTTGTAGGCTGTTTGTGTATGGGTGAACAAGGCTCCAAATTTAAGACGAGAAACACTCACAAAATGCTATGTCCACATTACCATGATTACGAATTATCCATGTTTTGCTGCATCAGTATATTTCATGATTTAATTCCAGTTTTCAATCAATTTATCCCTCCCCTATGAGACTGAGCATACCTTGGGGGCCTCCACTGCCACATAGGTGGAACCGGGAGGAACATTGTAACCCTCTGAGTATAACTTAAAGTGATGTATCAAGGACTCCATGGAGTTCTGAAGCCGAAAATATCAGTCAAATCTTTAATAAGCTTTTCTCTGAAACACAAACTGCACAAACCTGCCACAACTAGCTATCAACTCTAAAGAATTCATATGTAGAAACAGCTTTAATACCTAATCAGAGCACTTTCCAGATGATTACAACAGTCTTTCCAATCAAAGCATCCAAACAAAAAAAAAAGAAGTTGGGTAATACTTATTATGTGTTTCTAGAATATATGTCTAACCCCCATAGCAAAGCATTTTGAAATACCAGTAATTACAGCAGCCTTGCTGTCAGAGCAGCGCATTACAAAAGGAACCTTGCTAAACTTAGACACAGTGTGATCAGCATATATCTCTTTTTTTTAAATCTTATGTAAATGTAAATTTAAACTTGTCACAGCACTCATCATTTACTATACTGGTTTTAAAAGCTGTTGTCAAGATTATCTGTACCTTCATCTCGGCCCGTTTAGGTGGAGCCACTTTGTTGTCATCTACTTTAATCTCTCCTTTCGGCATTCTGTTCAGACACTGTTCCATGATCCTGATGCTCTGTCGCATCTCATCCATACGTACCAGATACCTGGGGGTGATGTCACCGGCATTAGCATGTCTCAAGTCTTTGAGTTCAGGATATCAGATAATTTCAGAAGTATACTCCAGTGCAATATTGGCAGATGTTATGTCACTATGCAGAAATGTATACCTATGATAAAATTTTATTACAGTACAACTACTTTTCTTAAATGTTATTTGCTTTCTTACGGCTATTCCGTTTACCAATGTAGATTTTGTACCACCACCCTGACACATTTTAAATAAAACATCCAGACACTCCACCAGCATATTTCAAATTTTTACTACAATATCTGCTGTGACCTACTGATCCCATATTGTGAATTACTCTGTAAGTTTTATCTGTGAATTCTCATCCCCCGCCCCTCAACTTGAATGCACCGCTGGGTGTAATATTCCCCTCTACTGCAGT
>JAAUYG010016592.1_pt1 | contig 20573 bp, 11 predicted proteins | sample 7278091 | NCBI WGS metagenome assembly JAAUYG01 (sample SAMN14350201, study PRJNA611818) | marine sediment metagenome | isolation source: surface marine sediment (0.6m) | place: French Polynesia: Moorea | collected 2018-08
ATACTCACAAGCGCAAACATCGGAGGAGAAGCTTCTCAATTTTTCGTCAACTTCAGTCACAGTGTCGCAGCGTAACGCAGACGGCAGAAACTTCAGCAGCTTATCAACATACGTTTGAGCACAGACTCTCTCCGCTTGTTCGAACTCCTTGGTTCTCTGAGATTTGACCCCGCTGTATTTCGCCTTGATCTCTCTCTCCTCGTGAAGCTTCTTGGAAACCTTCGGCGGTGCATCTTGCGCTATGTCCGAGTCGGAATGACTGTCTGCAGTTTCACTTGACACATCGCTGTAATGAATGGCCTTGATTATTTTGGGGTGGCCGTCCAGGAGCTCTGTTGGTGTTTTCGGCCTGCTTTCAGTGTCTTTTGATGTTGCGGATGACTGACTAGAGTGGCTGACTACTGCGGATGGATGAACACATGGTGTGGTTTGACTTTGGGATGTAGCACGAGCTCGGACTGAAATAACATAATATTGATAAGCTGCAGTACATGGTTTAACTATCAGGAATTTTTTAGGGGGGTAATTAACAACTATACAATCACATCCTAACATCCTGCTACCTTTATGGAAACAATGAGTGTACAGAAAAATCAGTGATCTTTATCTGTAAGCAATCAACCCTGGCCTCAAGGGCTGTGTTGGAATCCTTTCACACAGCAGAGTCCCGGCCCACCTGGACTTCGGCGTCCTCGGGCTGGGGACAGAGCTGGCTGCTTTGAGACAGACAGGTTGGAATAACTCAGGACCTTGCTTCTCACCACTGACCACTATAGAGGACAGGTTGAACCAATCAAATAATTTTAATTTATATTTAAGATGTAATATACCAGTTTATTATTGGTATACTGGGTAGGTAAAATGCCATGCGTGTAAAAACATATGATGAAGTAGTCAATGAAAAGAAATGTATATGCAAAGACCCATGAAGTAAATGTATACAGTGAAACTTGCATATAAAGATCCCCCTAGCGACCAACAAAATGTGGTCTTTATACACAGGTGGTCTATATATATAGGTTCAATTACATGGAAAGTACACCCCTGGGGAGCTGTAAAGTGTGGTCTTTATAAGCAGCTGATCTTTATACACAGGTGCTCTTTAGAGCAGGTTTGTACATGTGCATGCAAGAAGTAACTTTTCCACTAACTTTCTTTGTACTGCTGCTTAAGAAGTTTGGCTTGTTCCAATGTCAAGCCTTCCCCCTTCAGTAACTGCTCCAATGTGGAAAGCAGATCGTTGACCAGGTTCACCGTGGTGATGCACACCGCAGACTCATTACAATGGCAGCATTCCTGGATTGAGTCGACAATTCTGGAAGAAACGAAGGGTACCAGAAAGCTTTGTTTGGATCATTTTAAAGACGTTCTTCGCTGTTGCTCATGTTTGGGTCTGTAAAACAGAGAAGATATGACTTAGGGTGTCATTCAAACTGAACCACCTCTGAAGGGCAACGATGGCTGAAACTCAAAAGCATGGGAAGAGCTGAAAATTAACCCACAAGTAAATTTTTCACAGTAGAATCTAGCGTTCAACCCCTTTTTGATCCAGCTGAACCTTGTTGGAAGGAAGACTGTGACCAGAAAACTATCATGTCCCTTTCGCGTCTCAAGATCAATTTTCAATGTCACAGTTACATTTTTGATATTGTTCGAATTACAATTTCTGCTTATGTGTGCCTAGGACGGCATGGTCCCGATAGAGTTCTGGATCAAGCATGATCTTAAAGTACTTGAGACTGTACATTTTAGTAATAAATACAGAGTACACAGTCTAGCTCTTCAACAAGGCTTCAACTGACCCAGCTTACAAAGAAACAGAAACTTGTTTAACCTTAAGTATGGGAGGAAACTATTACAAACCACAATTAAATTTTAAAATCCATTTCTGGATTTTTCGGAATCAAAGATCGTAATATTGATGTCAAGAAGTGGTCAGTTACTTAAATAATATTATGTGTCCCAGAATCTACTAGGAGGAGGCTTAAGAAAACTTTCCCAATAGTTTTAACTTACAACTTGAGCAGGGAAAGGTCGGCATGGCCCTTTTTCCTACTGGTGTTGTTCAACCCATGACTAGTTTGCTCCGTGTCGGAGGGATCGGCTGTGGTCGGTCCTGCCAGGTCCAGCAATCGCTCGGGACTGTTCAAAAGCTATCACCGTGGGAACAAAATATGAAACACTGCCACCACGGTCTTCATAAGGTTGACATCATACATGGTATAATTGTGTGAATGTTAAAGTACTGGTACTGCCAAAAATAATGTAGTGAAACCTTTACTATTTTGATCGCTATACTGTGAACCCTCTCTTAAAGGACAGTCTGTAGAGAGGACACAAATCTTAGCAACAAGTACCATGAAAGTATTAGGTGCTACTTAAGACACCTCTCTAATGAGGACCGAATTACATGGTAGAAGAGGTGTCCCTAGTATAGAAGGTGACCACTGTATTTTTGCCCCCAAAACAAGGTCACCAAACAGACACCTCTGATGCATTACTATGTATACATTTTTGTACTTTGAAACTCTACACATAAGTGTACAAAAACCAGAATATAAAGCAGAAAAACAGTGTCTCTGAAGGCAGGTGGCTGTTCTAAATGGTGTCGATAATCTATTTACATTTCTTTTATATACAGTGGTCCCTCTGTTAGTGTGGTCGCTGGCCACTCTAAACAGAGCCCACCCTCTCTAATGTGACCACAAATTTTTGCCACTGCTACTATGAATGCATTTACTCCTCCCTCTTGCCAAAGGCCACTTCTTTAATGTGGCCACAATTTCTTGGCAAATAGAGTGGCCTTATTAGAGGAGGACTTCTGTATCTTCACTGAGAAAATCCACCACTGAAAACACTTAGGCATTACAATGAGCACACTACAGCTGCAATATCAAGGTACAATTTTGTAAAATTTGTGTTCTTACGCAACCTGGTTTTTAGCCCCCTGACATTATCTGATACCTCTTTGACAGCCTTGATGGCCTCCAGTCTGTGAACAGCTGGGGGGTAGAGTAACATTCTGTGGAACACGGCTTCTAGTACTGGCCTCAGGGAGTGGAAACACCCCACCAGGCGAACCAGCTCCACCGCGATACTGCAATAAAAGTTAAATTGTTTACTTACTCAGTAATACTCTACAACAAGAAAACATAAATTTATGCATACTCAGGGATCCCATAGTCTACCAGGTAATGTTTTTAAGGAAGTTTTACGGACTTTTCAAAAATGATATAGCCCCTATTCAAAGGCCTATGTGTAACTACGATACCGATACTGCACTCCCGGGACAGTTGCATGCCCAGATTCCTGAGCAAACAATCGTCCATCAAAGTGAATGATGAGGACATTATACACTCCAAATGAGGTGTCTTCACCATGCTTTTATATTTTTTTTTTAATTCCAAAAACTAAGTACTTTCATGACTTTTCAGGACATGTGAGAACCACGGCTTGGCGTTCTCGAAAAGACTTCAGTCGAAGCTTACGTTATGGACCTACGTTATGAACCTGATCAATATGATTGGCTAACAATCAGATTTAAATCCGAACTTTGACCAGTACTTTTAAGAACTTCACACCCGGGTACACATGTACCTGTAAATGATCTTAGCAGACATGCTGTGCACGCTCGGGGCTGTGGAGCTGCAGCCCGAACCACGGCCAATTTCATCTGACACGCTGGACGTTGAGGACGATTTGTGTGACGTGACTGACTTGTCAGTGAGAGGGTTTCCGAGGATGGAGATGAGCGTGGGACAAAGCTGTTGCCTGGAAAAAGAGGAACGCATTCAGGATATTAAAGAGTCAGGCCTTCATACAGCTAAACTCTTCAAATGCAGACCAACCGTTGTTGCGGCCAAAGAAGGCTTTATCAGGGTGGTGCCAATTATGAAAGTTACATTTTAAGTGGCGTCTGATTTTTCTTATTTTTTCAGTCTTATTTCTGAGGTAGTCTAATAGCCTTAATGTTGGAACAGTCTTATTTCTAGGGAAGTCTTATTGGGGGCAGTCTTTACTTCTGGGGTAGTCTTATTTTTGGGGCAATCTTTACTTCTGGAACAGTCTTATTCTGGGGCAGTCTTTACTTCTGGAACAATCTTATTCTGGGGCAGTCTTTACTTCTGGGGGGAGTCTTATTTTGGGGGCAGTCTTATTTCTGGAATGGTCTTACTCTGGGGCAGTCTTAATTTGGGGGCAGGCTTTTTTGGGGGGAAAGTCTTATTTTTCGGGCAGTCGTATTTCTGGGCCAGTTCTATTTCCGGGGCAGTCTTATTTGTATACCATTACATGGCTTTAGGTGAGGGTTGAAATCATTTAGGTACAGAAAAGACTCAAACCCAGACAGCTGGTGAGTAATTTCACAAGCTCGGTCAAAATCCACACACCATGTGTCATCCAATACATCACGTGTACATCACAAAACTAATATGTGTATACATGTAACTCAATATGTCTACAAGCATCTCTACAACTACCGGAAGGATTCTCTTTCTGATGTTACCGGTATATCAATTAATGTGAAACAAAGGTTGATACCTGGTGCTGGGAGAAGCATAATCCTAATTTGCTGTGCATTTGTACACAATAACCACTCATGCTTTTTTGCATATTCACCTATCATGCAAGGATGTTCTTACAAGGTGTTACAAAAACTAACTTACCATACCAGGTCGACAAAGTTTTTATTGGAACGTATCCATGCCGGTAGTTTGCTGAGAATGGCATAGATCCCTTCCAGCAGCAGGGGTTCGGTCTGCCGACTCTGACTGGGGTGCTGAGTGGCCGTCAGTTTGTCGCACAGGTACTGCAGAATTGTCACCACATCTTTCGACAGGGACTCCGAGTCACTGACCTTACCTTAAAAATGAATGAGAAGTTTTCAAAAATTTTATTTATTTATTTATTTTACTCAATGAGCTGCATAAAACAATGTATCATTGGGCAGTATGATGATGCCTGAAATGCATCATGTTACGGAGGACCGTTGGTGGAGTGGTTAAGGCATTGCACTCACGATCACAAGATCATGGGTTGGAGCCCTGCAATATGCTTAGTCTTCAGTACCTAGAGTCCCTAAGCAAAATTTGTACCCAAAACATGCTCTGGTTCACTGAGCCATAAATTAGACCTGGCAATACACAGAGAAAGCTATTGTACATTGATCACCTGACATTGGTGTCTTGTGTGGCATGTATCCAGGTTGTATGCTCCATTGAGGAGTTGAAAAGGTGTTGGTGTGTACAGGTATGCCAGGGATAATAGTATGTAAAACACTTTGAGCTCACTCAAGGATAAAGCGCTATAAGAGTTTCTTATAAAACATCAGTACCCTTTGTTGTGTTGTCCGGCCTGCCACCAACCCTTAAGGCTTTTCATATTAAGATCATACATGTATATAGCCAACAGAGCAAACCTAGGACTGGCATAAACACAACAACTGCCTATGATGTTTTGGCTAGAAGCAAAATGGTGACACATGTAAAATATACACCACAATGTACCGAGAAGATGGTGAATATAAGTTACTTGTAGACCTAAACACAGTAGCACCTCTGAATCAAGACCACCCAAGGGACTGTTACAAAAAACTGGTCACAATTGTTAGGGGTGTAAAGATACACCGGTGCACCGGTATGTATCTAGATACAGGCCATGAGATATGCATATCGTATCATGCCAAAATAAAATTCCTGTATCGCGATTCACATTCACCACTGCACACACAAACTGTGGGTGATCTGCAAGGCCGATATTGTAACATACCAAGCTTTTTTGTTGCGTAGCATGATACATACTGAAATATTTAGGCCTGCAACCATGGATGTATCTTGTATGTATTGTATCTAACTGTATCGTGATACAGTTCGTATCTCTAAAAGTCGTATCATTACACCCTTAACAATTGGGATATGGTCTTATTTGTAAAGACTATTAAACACTGATAATGCAGTCCTAATTCTGGGATGGTCCCAAAGCGAGGTTCCACAGTAGTGTGCTAGCAATTGATTTGGCCCAACGACAACAAGACTATGACCACACGCAGCTTATCGCTACTCACTGGTGTCTCTGAAATCAGCCATAACGTCATCTGCTAGGCTCTGCTCCTGAAACCAAAATATGTGGCAGTCATGCAGTGAGGATTTTGTATCAGTCATGGATATTTGCTATTATCTAATGACAGGATTTTTATATTTTTAGATATACTTCAATTTATTGCAGAGGTTTACAACAATCATGATAGTATTGATCACAGTACTGGAGTGACAGTATAATTTGTAAAGCGCTTGAGCTCATCTGAGGATAAGGGGTTATTTGATGTAAATTGCGTATTAAAACTGCATATTTAATATTATTTATTATTATTGGGCGGTGACAGTACTTTTTGGGATCGATTTTTCATGTATTCTAAATGATTCAAAGTGCATACATTGGCAGTACAGTAGTCCCTCTCTAATAAGGCCACCCTATTTGCCAAGAAACTGTGGCCACATTGCACAAGTGGCCTTTGGCGAGAGGGATAAGTAGACACACTGATAGTAGTAACGGCAAAGATTTGCGGCCTTGTCTGAGAGGGTGGCCTCTGTTGAGAGTGACCACTAAGAGAGGGACTGCTGTAGTATGCTAGGATGTCCTGAATGTAAACCATAAAGCACTCTGCCCGATGTTTAATTCCGTTCTTTAACAGTATTAAAGTGTAGTGCATGAAACAGTAGGGCAAATGGACCGGACACTAGGCTTTGAGCTATTAAGTACCATTGCTTGTACGACATCAGTGATATTACATGTTCAGTGTAAATGACGCATATACATGTATGGTTGATGAGAAAGCTCACCCCCTCTGGCCAAATATTACTTTTATCACACCACGATCCAATACCGGATTGCTATAAAAAATTCCAAGAGAGCTAAAATGTTTAGCTGGATTAGTACTATGAAACTCCTAAAAATACCTAAAGCTTATGCGACATTAAAATCTCAGTAATAATAACTTGGCCGCATGGGTGACATTTACAATCCACCTATTTCAAATTCTCCGCAACGCAATTATATTCATTGGCAATACCAACACAATCATCAAATTGTTTATGATGCTTTTAATGTCAAAACATTTAGGAGGTTCAAATTAATATACATTATCCATTTAACAGAAATTACACTTTCCAGTTTTTTGATGGACTCGGGTGTGTAGAATTACAATTTTTGCATACATGATTTTCAACATTTGGCAGTCTCAGATATAAGACTGACCTCATAATATAGACCAGTTGATGGAAAAGTCCCATCACCGGCCTTAATTCTGGTCAGGGAACAATTTAACTGGTGTAGCAGTGCAATTTGCTACACAAGTTCAAAAATGCATAGCAGTTTTTCACTATTAAATATGCTATTGCATTTTACATTTAAAGACTAAATTCTTCAAATCTACAATTTTTTAGCTATACAACATTTTGAAAGTAAATTATTCCACGATTCTGGGGTTCTGCTGTGAAGCATGGAACTGCAGAAATTAGACCATCCAAGAGGACTGTTGGAAACTGCGGCCGGTTTCTCAAAAACATTTTAAAGACCTCTACGACTGGTGATCTTAAGCATGGTTAGACAATCAATGGTTGCCAAAGTGATTAGTGAACTTAAGTCCCATTCTGGACTTACCCATAATACTTTTCCAGAAACTGGCCGCTGGTTTTAATCATGAGGTCAGTTTTATTTCTAAAATTACCGGGTACTAAACATTAAAAGATACATTTTTTGGTATTGTTCAGAAGTGGTATTTATTCTGAGTTGGTTTTAATTCTTAGATGCTCACAGAGTGAGTTACCGGTACATATGATATACATACCCATAATACCATAGTACCCAAGAATTTATAATTAGAACTGCATTTGTATAAGCAGCTGAGAAAAATCTTTTTTCTGATCAGTCCTGCATGGACAAACCCAACTGGCCAGAAACTCACCGATGATTACAAGGCAGACTTTTTATTTATTTACATGTATTTATTTATTTTTTTGGTGAAAAAAAGGGCTGACTGACCACACAATTTAGAACAGAATTTTGTTATTTTGCACAAAATACAATTACAAAGAGATTTAAATCAAAATGCCTTGATGGTGAAACCAAACGTCTTAAAAACTTTAGCATTACCTTCGGAGGGACCATCTTATCCTGTAGTTTTTCGCTGATAGCCATCAGCAATTGTGTGAGAGTCGCTTTCACTGCCGTCTTAACGCTAGCATTGGGGCTTCCACCATAGGTATCCAACACCACCTGATAGAGGGGGGGGGGCGGGAACACACACAGAAGGGGGCGTCTCAAAGAGAACCTCAAAAACCACACATAAATGAGACAACATATGGTGGTTCCTGAACTTAAAAGCCTTTTATCCTAAAGTAAAAATACCGGTATGCTCTTGCATATATATTGAAGGTGTATTCATACTTAAAGAGTGCAAGGAGAATATCATTGTCGGTGCTCCAAAAACATCATTTCAGTTTTTTTTTAAAAATAAATCCATGATAGCAGGCTCTTAAAATGCAGGAACCACATATGAACATTTCATCACATTGGGGAGTAAAAGTACTCGAACAGGAAGCATTGAACCAGGGAAGGAAGCTAATGTATGAGAAAGATGGCAGGTAGAGATGTTTCGGAGAACAGGCCCAAGAAATGTTGATGTTCGGAGTACATGTTTATGAAATGGGAAAGACACCACAGAACATGGACTACAAGGAGTAAGCAGTCAACACACCAACAGGCACTACCAGAAATGATTATTTTGGATTCAAGCAAACCATACTGCATTGCTATCCTCTGAATTTTCTTAAAACAACTAGAATTATTAGACTTTTTGGTTTATTTGGGGAAATAATGTCATGAATGACTCTGACAACTTTAAATAAAAGGCTATTAAACTTTACAATTTGGCTCATTCATATCTGGCACGTGGCTCTACAAATATCAATCTTAGCAAATATCATTGTACATGTTGCAAATGCATTTTTGTGATACACGCAGTGCTATATTTTAACTGCATGGATAATAGGTATGTATGCATTGCAATTGCATATGTCAGCATTTTAAATTTAGAATATCAGTTAGCAGAAAGGATAATTGGCACATTAAATAAGTGCATGTGCTTCCTTATAATAATCCTTATACCACCAAAATAATACAGCGCACTAAATGCCTTTGTATATTACAGAACCTAAATTTCATTAACTCAGAGTGAATAGCTTTCAAAAAGCAAAATGGCCTAAACCTCCTTCCAGTTACATGGCGTTATGTTTAAGAAAGCGACAACTGGAGGCATACAGTTAGGCATATTTCCACAGGTTATTTAGTAAGTTTTAGATATAAGCAGTGCCCCCCCCCCTCCCCAGCAGATATACACATAGACCTGCAGCACATTAGGATGGCATACACTACATACTATAAGCACACACAACACAATGTAACTACACACAACACTTGTAAAGATCAAACCAGAAATGCGCTTTTCTGCAGCATAAAGCTCACGTTAGAGCACAACCATTAAACAGGACATAGGAAAGAAACAGAATTTTAGGCCATGCAAAAAAACAAGCAATGTGTGCATTTTTAATTTATTATGGTTTGACTGCAGGTCACATGTCAGGCAACAGAGGCTTTTTTCAATCTAATTTAATCTAAAATACAGACATATCAAAAAAAATCCTGTTTTCAGGCAAACAGATCAATAATAATGCTGTTCGCGCATACACATGTCAAACTACAACTAACATGCCATATGCATCGGCAGCTGCAGAAGAACCCATTCCATGCTTTACGAACATATCCCATATGTATACAGTACACACAGTGCCTCTCCTACAGCGATAGCCCAGGCCAAAAAAGCATGATTGACCAGATTTAAAATGTGTCAGGTACAATATTCAGCTAATTACCTTATCCCCATACTCAAGTTTGACAGTGGGTTTAAAGTTTTGCGCATGCCGGTGGAAGACAACTTCCAGAATGCGAAAGATGGCATTTATGACCGTATTTCGCAGAGTCAACTTTGAGGTGTTGTGCAATATTTCAAACAGGAGCTGAAATAACAGACATACAGAACATAAAATACAAAAAAAAAATAAAAATAAAAAAACAAACATCGAAACCAACACAACTTAGACACACGAACTGCCTGCATTAATTGACAAAATCTGAGATTAAGTAGTTGGGATTAATGGTTAGTTGGAAACACAAAACATATAGTGACTTAAGCGACATGAAAGATCAGTACTAAACAGGGCTAAGATCTACCGGTATTATTTGAAACAGACAAACGCTACTACAAGCACACCCATGCAAATAAGTATGACAAGTTGCAGAAAGTTATCATGTTAGCATCGACTCTTTTCAACCACTGAATTTCAATGCTATATTAGTTCATGCCTCTGCACATTACAATGCACTTATAGTAACTGCTTGACTCTTTTAAATAAAAAATAACTTTATTCTTTTCTTTTCAAAAATAAAGTGGCAGTAGTTGTAACAAGCAGCCACCCATTTCGTGCACCAGTAAGCAAGATGCAAACATATCAGTGGCAATATTCGAAGTGATCTTTCTAATGTGTACACATGTTTTTACCACCAGACGCAACTCCACGAGATATCTATGACATTATGACTTCTTTGAGACTTAAAATGGAATTGGAGAAGTGGCTAGATATCGGGACACATAGCTAACTTTTCAGCACATCTAAGGTAATGTATCTGCGTCATGCTTGCAGAAAAAAATTGCGACTTTATGGCATGGAAACGAACCATTTACTAGTGCATCTGAATCGGTTTTTGGTCAATTTTAACTCATTAATTCCAATTTCAGTGAATATGAGTGAATTTCCCATATGACCACCCTATGTGTCAAGAAATTATGACTGCATTAGAGGTCCCCCTATGGTTAAAGGTAGAACTAAATACATTCGTAGTACCAGAGTAGTAACAGCAAAATTTTTTTTACTGCAGTAGTGAGGGTGATCCTATGTTGGGAATGACCACTTACTACTTGACGAATCACTTTCAACCACTTACTAGTTGACTGGTTGAACAAGCTTCACATATCACTAGGAAAAATTTGCAGGCCAGCACTCATGAATATGGGATAAAATACAGATCAGTCTAGTGTTAGACAATTCTAAATACTAAGAAAAGAAATAGTGGCCCCGGGACTACATAGCTCAAAGCAAGCTAGCTGCTACTTGTACCCCAAACCAATATCGTCAGAGAGGCCTTTGACGTTACCTCTGCAATTCTTGTCAGGACTTTTGCATTCATGCACCAGGCTGTAGAAAAAGCCATGTTCAGAAGCAGCTGAAAACAAAAAGATTACTTCTTATGGGCAAAGTGGGACAATTTCTCGTGAATTTTAAAGAGAGAAATTCAAGACGGATGCTACCACATTATAATGAAGCAGTGATTCTTTTATCATGGTTATAAGAACTCATCTATCCTTTTGTTTTGCCAGTATTGTACACGTATATGTATATCAGTTCAACATTTTCAACTTAATATTATTTTCATAAAATAAGCCTGTAGACATAAGTCCAAGCACAGATATATATTATGCATGTACACAATAACCACACATGAGTAAGGTTTGTGAATTTCCACCATATCATACACAAATTTGGAATACCACAGCAAACATATAAATATTGAAATCAGCTGCTAAAATGTTAGCAGCAGCATCTCATAATAGTCAGCATAAGACTCATGTTACAAGAATACACAAACTGGGTATAAACTTCCTCTTATCACTTCCAACTTACTCTCATCACTTCCACCTGGCTATAAACTTACACTCCTCACTTCAACCTTGCTGTAAACTTACACTCATCACTTCCACCTGCCCGTAAAACTTACACTGCTCACTTCCACTTGGCTGTAAAACTTACACTGCTCATTTCCACCCGGCTGTAAAACTTACACTGCTCACTTCCACCTGGTTGTAAACTTACCCTCATCACTTCCACCTGGCTATAAACTTACACTCCTCACTTCCACCTGGCTGTAAACTTACTCTCATCACTTCCACCTGGATGTCCTCTGCGAACGTCGGCGTTGCCCACACTGCATTCAAAACCTGCATCGGTAGCCACCGCTCCTCCTGTGCACTCTCAATGCGGGTTTGGAACCGATCATCAGTCAGAAGTTTCTATAAAAGAAACACAGTCATCCACTTTAAAATTTGGCAATGTTATGGGGATTTGTTATCTGGTTATGGGCAAAGACTCTAACCAAGAACATTATCATTCATTTTACACACATTCATCGGTGAGAAATGGTTGCAGTTGAGCTTGTTGGCTTCAGACACAGTCCTGAGCTGACATATTATCGATATTGATAATTTAAGGTGTTAAATATCCACTAAAATATAGCTCCTAGAAATGACTACTTTTGGTAACCACTCGCTACTTACAGTAACAGTGCACAGGTTGAGAAGCATGTAATCTGCAACACACCATCACTTAGTTTATTCTAACATTTCGCACAGTGTTACCCTCTCTAAAGACCACCCTGGTACTGACCACCACCAGAAACAAGACCAAATCGTCAGTTGACCAAAACTTATATCAACCAGCGATGCCTTTGTTTCAGAATTTGGACCACTCTGCCTTAGACATTTGTGATCTTAATTTTAGTTTATAGTTTCCATGTTATTGCGGACACAGATACTGCACCTGAATGCCCCCAAGTGCCAGGGTCCCTAGCTTGCTGTTACGGGTCTCCAGTGTCATCTGTAGTGGCACCAAACATCTCTCCCTGTTGTCCAGTAATAATCAAAGAACATTTAGCACATATATTAGTGAGAAATACACATTGTACAGGATGAGAAATAAACAATCGGCAAATACAATCTTCTTTTGGGACTGAACATATACAATGGTCCCTGTATTTTATCAGCACCCATTCAGCCAGAGCATGCGGGATTAAATAGGTGGCGTTTTTAAATGGAGCCGTGGGATAGCAACCATATATGTCATAATAGAAGCACAGTGCATGAGTGCAAGAGCTTGGGTGCTCGTCTATTAATTTCAATAACAAAGTCTGTCGCCCAGTACCTACAATATGCATATATAGGTAAAACAGGAACTACGTGGACCTTTGTTTTCTTTGCGCATGTGCGGCTGCCAAACCGACCAGAATATCACTCAAATTTTAGTGTTCTTCATGATCTTTTGATTTTTTATCACTTATGAGGGATTTTGTGTGAATTTGATGTAGTATGTTTGTTGCTGGAAGAGCTTCGGTCTCTATTACGGACTGCGCTTCAATAAGGACATATACGGTATACTGAAAATATAAGTATGGTGTCAATGATGTCATACATAGTTCATGTCAATATAGAGGAAAGTCTTAAAATGGAGACGTCTTACATCACAGGGATCAATGTAGTATTATATATATTCTGAAGCCAGTACATGTCAAGTAACAACAGGCAATGAAGCCACTAACAAAACAGTATGGACAAGTGTATTTGTGTAAAGTGTAAACTAATAAATAATAAACAGAAACTAGAAAACTTAAGTGACAGTTCCTGTGGTTCGCAATAATGAGCAATAATTAACTTATGAGCTAAACTGCTAAGTTCAACCTTAGTTTTCACCCAAATTATTCCCAATTTAACTCACAAGGGCAAGCGTACATATGTTTACCCCTTATTAGTAGTACGCACCGGAGTTGATATGGTTCAGCCCCAGCTACAATTGCGTCATCCTGCAGCAATTCTGGAAGAATAATTTTTCAAGTCATGTGTAAGGTTATTATGCGACATAAATATTTGTTTATTTGCGGGAACTGAGGGTGTGGCATCAGTACTAGTAACTCTGTGGATGTGGGGAAAGAACAGTGACTTGTGTTACCATTTAATCTACCATAACAGCAACCACAAGTAGTTCACAATTTAAACACACATTGATTCAACAGCTCAGCAATAACACTTGTGTAAGAGCTTAGCCATGTTAGGTACCCTTGGTACTAAGATGGCCCTAACACCATGGAAAAGAGCATGAATGCCACATACAATTATAACTTAACCTCTGTAAAATGGAAAGTGGTGTCTATATTTCTAACTTCTTTTTCTGGAAATAGTTGAAGCAATTTTTTTTATCTTGTGTGCATTTAAGCAAGGATTACAATTACATTGTTTTTTCTTTTGCCTCTATTGTTTGAAACGGTTTGAAATACAGATAAGCCAACAATTGAATAATCAGTTTCAGTCTTCTTGTGGAGTGGTATCTCACCCAGAGTCTCTTGCGTCGCCTTTCGGAGAGATGTGTATTTGGTACCGGAAGCATCTTTATGGATCTGAGTTAGAACGTCTTCCATTTTGTTTCACCCACTTTGATCTTAAAGCACAGAAGCGATGAGGTTTTGCCAGTATATATGGGTAAAGAGTTGAGCGGCAAAGTCAGGTAAGCAGAGCCATTTTTCTTGAGTACACCTGCAAGGACAAAGCACAAAATGAAACACAAGACAGTAAACTTAAAGAATTTTCTGAAAGGTACAAAAATAAAATCCACCTTTTACTACTGGGTTTGCAACACACTCTTTGATCACCATTCAAACGGTCACCTCGAGGTAACTGCTGGGTTAGCTATTCACTCAAGCTTCCTGGGCAAAAGTTAGTGGACAACATAGTGGGGATTTAAACCTATGATAATGATACAGGCTTGGAGTGACCCATGCTTACACCCCAAAGTGGACAAACCCTGCCAATAAATTTATTAATTGAAATAAACTTTGGGAGTGAATGTTTTTGGACTCTGGAAAAATAATTTCTGATGAAACATCTGCCACACAGAGTCAAATTATGTTGGAAAAGTTCCCGAATTTTCAGCAGAATCTCTCTGCCTTCGTCAGGGGATGGCGAAAATTCTGGAACTTTTCTAGCATAATTTGACTCGGTGTGCAGAATGTTTGATCAGAAATAAACTTTATTCAAATGGGTATTAATATATCAAGAAAATGCCTATTTCTTACAATGTGTCTGTGACACTGCGGCCATAGAGCTTCCTTGCATATATTATTGTTCAAATCAATCAACACCTATCCAATTTAATCCCAATTGCATATTTACACCTGCACTGTACATCTGGACCTTTAGTTTGCCATGCTTCCATTGGCTGTAATTATCTAACTTCTTGGCAAGAAAAAGAGGGTCGGCCAATTCTGATTCGGCATGCCATATAGCTGCTCATTTCAGTCGCTAAGTATTGTGGGTGGCAGTCAAATTGACGTCACTTTAAAAAGCAGTGAGACTGAGAAGATGATTTTACTAAAAATATCTGAACGTGACATATTACTTAGAAAGGTGGCGCAAGGTGGGGATAGCTTCAGGAAGGATTTCTGAATTACAGTGGAACCTGGGAATTAGGGACACCCAATGGACTGTGAAAAACTGTCCTCAATTCTGAGGTGGTCTTCTTTCTCAGGTGTATTTCTATGTACTGAATAGCGCTAGGGACTGAAGTAGCTGTCCTTAATTCCCAGGTTGTCCCTATTTCTCATATGGTCATAACGGCAGGTTTCACTGTAAATGATGTAGTCTACAATCGCAATTTTTTAAAAAAATATTCTCTAAACAGGATTTAGTATAATACCTATTAGACCCTACATCAGCAGAAAAGAGAGCCTACAGTCTTATCATTGCCTATTGGGCTATACGTAGTGAGAAACAACTGTGTGTGACAAAGTAAAGTGATCAGGTGATTGGCTGCTATGTTGATAGGTTGTCCCCATGCGGGCTCTGTTGTAGAATACAGGTGGACTTGTGCACTAGGACGACTTGCTCATACCTTTGATCAGAGTGAGACAACTCGCTCACATATCCACAAGACAAAATATAGAAGTGGTCAACTCAGCAACCATGTATTTGCATGTTAATGTCCAGTACTATTTGATTTGACCATTATAGGTAGAACCATTTCGGAAATTTAATGATATTTCAGTTTTACTGGACTAAAACATGTATGACTAATACAATATACTGGACTCTAACAGCATAGAAAGCTTGATGCTTATAATTTAGGGTGCATACTTAATTTAGCATGATTGCCATTAAACATGAATGACTAGAATTCCATTTGAAAAGTAATATTCAAAAGTTTCATGTGGCTTCATTTGTAACATATCAATGTTGAGTGAATTGCATGTAATAGCATGTGAGCAAGTTGTCCGATCAAATGTGCAAGCAAGTCATCCCTGTGAGCGAGATACCCTGTTTGTAGCCCCAACTAGACTTGAACTATCAGTCAGATGAAGGGTCATCCATCTGTTCAAGGACTAAATAAAGTAAGGCAGTGGCACGTACATACATTAGTCCCAGTCTGTATCATTCTTCGGAACCGCCAGAGACCGTTTTGATTTCATAGGCCTACCCACAAACGTGGGTATTTAGACCCATCAAAAAGGTCTCAGAGGGGGAGGCTCCGAAGAACGATGTGACGAGACTTCATAATTTCATTGGCAGGCCAGGCAGAGACTGTTGTGATAGAACTACACAGACTCATGACTGGGTCCCGTGGGGTGTGACTAGATAGTAGATTCTAGATGAATTAGTGGTACATGTAGCCTGCACCGTACTGCACCCACAATTGCTGTAGACTGAGCTGGCTGCTGGCAGAGCTGTAGCCGTACACGACTCTACTGCACACAGTGAGACACACACTGTGCAGTAGAGTCGTGTACGGCTAGCATCTATTCTAATGTAATGATCTGCTGAGACGAAATGTCAAATTGCAAAAAATATGTTTTTCTGGACAGGCGCAGCATTAATATTGATCTATAGCACTACAACATTATGCTTAAGTAAAACCGACATATAGAATAAAAGGTTATGCCCTTACTAGCAGAAAAATATATAAAATATTGTTTGACACGTCAAAATCAAAACAACTTGTTTTGCTGCAGTACACTTCCGGCCACTTGGTAGCACGCACGCATTTCACGAACGAGCCTCTGTCACAGTCCGCGTAACAAGCGACAGCCACGTAATGACGACCATGGGGATGTCTAGTGTCTGTAGTTGCATGGGAATGTATGGTTTGAGTGGTGAATAGACCTATGAATTTATTTTTGAAAGGTATGGTAAATTAAACTTTCCAACTGCTTAAATAAACAGGAACATCCACAAGTATTACAGGTATAGCATATGTACGGTGCAATCTAGATTTATAAGGCACAGCTTCATCTAAGGTAATCGCCAGTGTTTGTGCTGACATAATATATCTCAATCCCCAGACAGGTATGCAATGCATATATTCTGTGAAAAAACTCATTTGTAAATAGGTATATTACTGTAAAAAGGGTAAGAAATGGAGTACTAAAATTAAGGGGCCCTTTTTTCATAGCTATTGAAGCTATTGAAGGCAATGCTTTCCGAAGTGGTTCCTTTTTCAGCTCTTAGTGTCGGCCTGTAGGATCTGTAATTAAAATTGAATAAGTTATACTATGTAAAAACCTTAATAAATATATTTGCCTCTTATCATTAAAACAGTGCTGTGTGTGTTAACCCTTTTTGTATCATATTAGACTTGCTCAACACCTTTCATAATGTTTATCTTTAAATGCTGTGTTGATCATTGTGACACTCCAAAGCAGGGACATATCTGCTTGTGTACGTGTATTGTGTATATGTTTCTCATTTATTATATGACATAGTCTCAAAATACAGTTTTCAATTTAGCCACATTCAGAAGTATATTGGACCAAAGGAAGACACACCATTTTTTATCTGAGCCCTAATTTGACCGCAGAGTTCAACCTTCTGTGTGTAATATGTATTCTTCGTATATGGCACAAGTCACATTTTGTGTAGTAACAGAAAAAATGTGTCCTATAAATATTTTCAGTGTAAAATAATGGTAAATATATGTGTATCCAAATTGGCGTGCTATTTGTGTAGCATCTTTTTTTTTCTTTTCACTTTGGTTCATTGTCTTGTCCTATACGTGTGATGAAACTTTAGCCGAGTATGACACGGATGTGTACAGTATTTCTTTTTACAGGCCATGGCATAAATTATAAATTCGCACAAATTTATATATTCTCACTGCATAAATCTCAAAGCATAATTCTTATGCCATGGCTAGCCGTCCTCCAAACAAACTGGCCCCACTCCCGGTCATGAAGCCCCCCCCTGAACAGGCCTCCAATGGGAGGCCAAAGGGGGCGCCCAATGACAGAAATAAAAATAAAACTGCATGGCACCATTGAGCCACTGTAGGTAGGTGGGTCCATATTGAGAGCCAGTCAGACGCAACCAAACGTAGCTTGGTTTTCCGGACAGTAACAGACCACTGTATTAGGCAAATCTTCACTTTCAAATGAAAGTCCTGCAAGGCTGGACGAGAAACAAAGGACACCATCTCACGTAATTCCAGGTGGTAGGGAAAGAGGCCTGACTATAAGAGGGTCGAATTAAAAATTTGACACCCGTACTGTGCGGATATATAAATTCATATAAATTTATAAAATGCATCACCTAAATCAATACCAAACCTTAATTCTTATGCCAAATCCCAAGCAGTGCTTGCGGGATAGGGGCTATCCATCCAGCTGACGCTAACTGCTTCCTTGCTTGGGAGAAAAACAGAGCCCAGGGGAAAGAAGTCACAGCATTAGTATGCCGCTCCTGGTCAGCTGGTGACCCAGACCTGGTGGATGGCAAGAGCAATCCCCATGGTCGACCACAGAGGGAAAGTGCGGAACAAACTCCTAGCAAACTTTGCGAACAAAGGCAGACTGGGGAAAACTTGTAAAAGAATCCCAGGAGGATGGCCAAAAGAGCTGAACAACACCAACCCTCCCACCTCCGGAGCTCCAGTACAAACCCGTCCTGCCACACAGACGTTACTCCAGTGGGGGATCAACATGGAAAACATGATGCGGACACAATGCATGTGCAGGAAGGCAACCAACATGTATATTGTTTCTGGTTTTCGTTACCTCAAAATGCAATAGTGCAACCTACAGGGTGCATTGCTTTGAAAGGGGAAGCCCACCCCTTTAACAGCCTTTTCTAAAAACCGTCTAATCCCTGGTGTGGTATGGGGATTGGGGAAACCAGACCCCCGGTCCATGCTACCAGCAAAAGCCAAGATAAGGAAGGGACAGGAATGGAGGAGAGATGGTGCTTCAGTGTTGGCTCTGCCCTGGTCGGGCACGTGCAGCCGTTTCGAGAACGACGGACCAAAAACCACCGGCAGAAAAGCCCAACGGGGAGAATTGGCCAAAAATACACATGCCAGACCAGGTAGCTGCATGAAATATTTCTGAGGCCTGTACTCTGGCTATTTCAGCCGAGGAGACTGCCACGCCCCATATCAAATGAGGGTTTGCATAAGGAATTTGTGCTCCCGGCCCTGGTGATAAGTGGAATGAATAGTATTCGTAAGACAGGAGCTTATCCATCACTTCGATACAGGCTGATGGGACCTTCCCTCAACCCAGTGGACAAACAAAGACCTGTTTGGAGAGAGTGCAGAACTGAGCAGCAATGGTTATATTGGGAGGGATAAAGTACAATCGCGTGTCTTCACTTCTGAAACTTCTCCACTTCTGCATTGGCTGCCTGTAGTGAAACGAATCCAATTTTAAAATTCTTCTGCTGTGTTACCGCTGCCTGTATGAGAGTGCTCTTCGGTACCTCACTTCCCCTATTGTGCCCCATAAACAGCCATGCAACCTTTGCTCGAGCAGGGATGTGCTGAAAGCTAATGTTCCATGTTCCAAACGACTTTCGGGTGATTGCTCCTTTTCTGTGTCAGCACCTCAGCCGTGGAATCACCTGCACTATGAAATCAAGGCCACACCATTGATTCACATGTTAAAATCTTTATTGAAGACACATGTATCTTTGTACACAGTAGTAATAGTTATAACATTGTCCTTTGCCATGAGCATGGTTGTGGAATAGCACAATACAAATCTAATGATGGATTGATGGATTGATTGATTGATTGATTGATTGATTGATTGATTGATTGATTGATTGATTCGGACCACGGGTGCACTATGTGCACTGAAGATAAATACGCAGGGCACGGACCGTACACATGAAGTGGAAACCCGGTCCAGAGGGCTAGTAGAATCTGGATAAAGACAGTGATTTCGAAGTCCAAGGAAAGGGCCATTCTTAGGTCAGGAACGCTGGGTTTGGTGCCAGATGGAAGACCCTTGGTTCTGACTAAGTAAGGGGGGATCGATGCAGACTGCAAGCTTCTTAGAAACCCTATGGGTGGAGGAAGCGGCTAAAGGGAAGAGAACCTTAAGCGTCAGGTCCTGGGGTGTGGCTCACCGCAAAGGCTCAAACGACTTTTCAGTGAGAGCCATAGATAACACTGAGGAACAAGAGATCTTCGATGTGGTTTTTGAGATCTGTCACCAAGCACCACTTAGCCATTGGAGTGTGACGACCCACTAGGACTCCATCGACCTTGTTCATGCATGAACTCAGCGCAAATGTATGGCTAAGAATGGTGGAGTGCTTCAAGCCCAAGCGTTGTAGATGCTGAAGATAACTCAGCACTGTCCTGATAGACGGGTGC
>JAAUYG010269752.1_pt1 | contig 20569 bp, 5 predicted proteins | sample 7278091 | NCBI WGS metagenome assembly JAAUYG01 (sample SAMN14350201, study PRJNA611818) | marine sediment metagenome | isolation source: surface marine sediment (0.6m) | place: French Polynesia: Moorea | collected 2018-08
ATTAAATCGCGATCGGGATCTTTTTGCATGAGTAGTTAAATGTGTTGTGTTGTAAGGTTGTTGGTTTTGGTAGGGTTTTGCCCCCATTCGGGGATAAAGGGGTAGGGTGTGGGGTGTAGGGTAAATAATAAGAATTAAATTAGCTCCAAAAGAAGTTATAGTTCCTCTTCTTACCCAATGCGAATCAGTTGGCAGACTATTAACTGGCTTAATTCGTGCCTTAGAAAACAAAAAGTGAAATCACTACACCCTACCCCCAACACCCCACACCCTACCTTCACCAATTAACTTCGATACCAAACCTTTATGCCGCGCCCGTACCTGCTATCAGAATGGTCAGTACGTCAATGCCCATAATCGTCCCGAAGGCAATAACGATAGTACCGATAATCGGTCTGGGGTCGTTCCCCTGCTGTGCCTGAACAAAGGCAAAGATCCCAGCAGCAACTACGAATAGAACAAAAGCAACTCGCAGAAAGTCAAAGATTAAGCCTACACTTTCTGCTGGTAGTGCGCTGGATGTACCGCCGATAACGTCAGTGACGCGGTTTTCTAAATCCTGAAGGAACAAGGCATTGGCAGGTTCGAGCATTCCAAATACCATCGTTGCTCCCAGCACTAGTACTCCTAAATGCCAAATGCTAATGCGATGTCCGATAGTTTTTTCAATGAAGGGTATAACCTTTGCACAGTAATACATTGCCCCAAACACCAGAGCAAAACTGGCAAGAACGAAGACAAAAAAGGCATCGTTAAGAGTCAAGTAAATTACTCCTGCTGCCACCCCTGCTGCGTAGGGTAGATCGCCTTTGCGAATTCTGAAATATTTTATCAGCGAGTTGACAGGTTTTTGGGTAGCAATACGAGTGTGTTTTGGTGCGGGGGGTAAATCTAATCTTGTTTGCATCTTTCTAGTTTCCTTTTGTAGTTTAAGAAGCTTACAAGATAAGTATATTTTCGGTTATATGGGTGTAGCCTGTGATAAATGAACCTGGTTTTTTAGTCCTTTTGTATGGTTTCTGATGAATATAATCAACAATTGATAAGTAGCTAGACATAAAAAAGTGTTGGTTAGAACTTAGCTGAAAAACCGATGGTTTTATGCCTGCTCCACTACGAATCATCTTAAGTGAAACAGAAGACTTAACCCTTCTAGAACTGAGCGTTTCTAGTAACGTGCTACGTCTCACTAAACTTCGATTAATCGAACAACTAAAACTATGAAAACAATACTTGCAACAACAATACTAATTCCTGCTTACCACTACCCCACGTGCTCTCTGATGGTCGCGATCGCAAGCTCACTAGATTGCTCTACAGTTGTAGATAGAATGAGAAAAAACCTCAACACAAAAAGCGATGGGATAAAAAATGGGCAGTATCATGTTCTCAAAATATAGTTCAAAAAACTAGCGCGATCGAGCAAATTAGAACAAACTCTGAAGTTTAGTGTTAGAATCACATGTCTAATCAACAAGCTATTATTATTGGAGCTTTAATTGGTGGCGCTTTTGGCTTTGCAGGTGCTGTCATAACAGCATTAATTAATCGACATGCTACGAAGCAAAAACGTGCCGACGATCTTTTCGCGACTGCTTTAGATTTTATGGGTGGAGGTACGCAGCGAAGAAATCTTGGTATTGCTGCGATCGCGTTATACTGGCGTCAATTTCCCCAATATAAACAACTCTGTGTCGAGATGCTTGTAGGTACTGCAATTTACCTAATTTGTGAATCAGAGCAGAAAGACAAACCGCACGAGCTGTTCAACTTGCATAGAATCATGAATTTGCTGGAAAAATTGCAAACAAGGGGCGGTGATAATTCAGTCCGTGAGGGCTATAATCGCCTGAAGGATGTTGTTAATGACAGGCTCTCAAATTACAGAGCAGAACCACGTAAAGGTTTATGGGTTTCCAAATCAGATCTAGAAAAGTGGCAAGAGTGGCTGTAATATTTCTTGAATTTTAGAGCGGCGACACGAATTATTACTTATTCTGGCCATTCTGGTGTTCGACCTGAATAGGTAATCACAAACAATATATCCTCAATTTCCTCATTTTGGAATAGGTCTTTTGTAGTTCTTCCATCGGTCAAATTTTCCAGTAGTGCTAACTCCCACTCACCAAAGGGAGATGGTTTGTCAGTTATAGCTGTCCAACTGGGTGCGTTTCCAATGCGTGTTGCAATAATTCCATCTATAGAATTAGCTCCTCCTCCTACTGTTCCTACACTATTCTGTTCAGTAAAAAGAAGACGTGTGACAGGAATCTCAAGAGTTATGCCGTTAGCACGAGCAAAGTATAAAGTTATATGTTGAATTCTGAGATTATCTAAGTTTGGTGGAAAATCTTCACGACGGGTTTGGAAGCGAACAACCATTGGGGTGGTTGTTTGTTCGGGATTGTTGAGGTCGTACCACTGATCGGCAAATTCATTACGGAAACTGAATGGTCGAGATGCACTAAAACTATTATCTAGTTCCTGAAGCACTTGCTGACGGTAGAAAGAGTTATCTAAAGCTGTGTAATCAAGTGTAATCAGGATATCAGCGATGGTATTGAAATCAAATTGATTAGATGCTTTTGGCATACGAAACTCCCAACTAGTATCAACCCCTAATCCTTCAAAAGGAAGCAAGAGCTCCGATTGTTGTTGCAGTTCAAATAACCCCGTAGCTTCTTGTGGTGAGCTTAAAGCAACAACTTGAGGACCAATATTTCGGTTAACAGTCTGGAAGATAATACCTCCAATGGTTACTCTTGATGCACCAGTTGAAATTAGAGTCGCCTTTATCCCTTGATTAGGCGGAATTAAGGCAATAACTGAGGTACGGACACGTTTAATTAATCTCAAGTAATGACCGGGAAAGTCACGATCGAATAGCTCCATAGGAGTAGAAAACAAAAGTACACCAGTTTCACGAAAACGTTGAAATTCTGCTGGTGAAAGTTGGGCTAAAGATATAGTTTTGGTCAGTTGCAGTTTACGTTTATTGTTTTCAAAGGCATATTGGTCAAGTTGGATGATATCTTGAAGTAACCTTGCCGATCCAGTTAATCCACGGCGATCTGGAGCGTTTCCTTCTAATGTTCCTAGAACCGCTTCATCAGTAGCAGCATTCCAGTAATCGGTTTGAATAAACGCTGGAGGAACTTCCTGACGTTCAAACGCTAATTGAATTTCAGCGAGTTTTGAAGTCGCAGTACCTTGCTGTAGGATTAGGCTATATACACCCTCTAAAACATCACTCATCCAATCATAGAGTTCAACATTGGTGAATTTGTTGATTAAAAAATCTAGGGTTTCTTTGGCGTGATCGGTCTGTATTTCAGCTATTCTTCTTTCCTGGCCAACAATGCGAACTCGATCTTCAGCTAATTTGATATTTTGGGCTCCAATTCGGACATCTTGTTGGGCAAGCTTACTTTGAAATTCCCATTCTTGCTCCCGACGCTCAAAGCTTGCTAAAGTTTGAAAAAGGGAGGCTGTGGTAGATGCGGCAGCGGCTAGGGAAGATAATCTACCTGCAATATTCATTGAAGAGGCAGCAGAAGCACCTTGAAGAATAGCTGCTATTATCATCGCACCTTTATAAAATTTCTCAAAGTCTAATAAACCTTGTTCCAGTAAACCTTGATAATAATCAACTTGAATTTGGGCTCTTTCCTGCTGTAGTTCAGCAAGGTCTACCTCTGACTCGGCAGCTCTGACACGAAGAGTCTGAAGCCTTATTCCTTCTCTAGAGAGTTTAATCTGCTGGCGAGCAGTTAGTTGATTGTAGGATTCAGCATCTCTTTTTTCGATCGCAGATAACAAAGAAGCTTCAACTTGATTGGCATATTGGACAAGTTGTTTGGCTCTTTCAATTAATGTTTCAAAGCGATATATGGTTGGCATCAACCTATTGGCACCAGGCAATACTAATTGACCCCCTGCACCAATTTGAGGCAAGCCGCTCACTGTATCAGTCGCAGCTGAATAGGGTTCGAGTTGTCTTTCCATACCTGCAAAGTTGCGACAGGTACGGATTTTGTATAGATTCAGTTCGCCATAGAGTTTGAGGGAATTTAATACGGGATTGGGAGGAATGCAAAAACTGAATTTTAGAATAGGGGTATAGGGACGGATTAGTGTTTCGGCAATCTTATTGAAAATCTCATTTTCTGTAGAAGATTCCTCAGCAAGTCGATTGGCGAGTTCGTTATTTCGTAACCAAGGTAAGTTATTTGAGTTGCCATTTATGGCATTAGCGATCGCTGAGGAAACACGATCCTTAACTCTACTGCTAGCTTCCATGATAGTCATTGCAGTATTTGTATCTACGAGTAATGCAGTTTGAGCCTTCGCTAAACTTCTTTCCTGTTCCCGTAAAACGACCCCAATTTGTTGAGGAGCATTAGCTGGTGGTGTGGCAGCAGCAATCACTTTACGAATACTATTGAGTTTTTCTGACCAAGGAATTTGAGATGAGGTATTAACTAAAATTTGCTGGCGAACTTCGTTCAATTGTTCTGGATTTGATATTTTTTGCAGTAGTTGAACTATTTTCCGCCACTCGCTCAAGCGTTCTAGAGCCTCATCAGCAATACGAGAACCTACTTCAGTTTCCAATTCAGCAATTACATCGCTACACTGACCAACAGATTGGTCAAGATCTGGTAACTTGAGAAGCTCCAGTGCAGTAGTATAAAGTTCTCTAGCTTTGGCAACGGATTCGTTTGTATCAAGAGTAAATTCCGAATCTGCATAGTCAAACAAACATCGGATTATAGATATCAGGGTAAAACGAGTATAGGCTCCAGGACGGTTTCTCGCGATCTCATGCATGTTGAGAGGGTCGAGTAACCAGTCTTCTGGACGAGAGCCTCGGAAAAAGCTTCCAGTTCTCAAAAAAGGAGAAATTTTTCTTTCTTCTGGTATCGTGCTGTAATTGTATACCGATCGAAACCAGTCCAATGCATTAACATAGTGGCCTCTTTTTTGGAGATAGAGAGCAACTTGGATTGGCACAAAGTAGTAAGCTTCATTCAGATAGGTTTTGTTGGATCGAGTTTCTTCTTGGTTATTTAAGAAAACAGATCTTAGTTGACTTTTTCTTTGCTTTAGCTGGAATGTGCTTAACTGCTCTGATATATCAAAGGGAGCATCGACCAAGATAGGTGTAAGCCTCCAATCTTCCCCTTTAATTAAATCTGGTTCAGAAACACTCCGTTCAGTTAATTGTAACGACACACACCAAGGGCCTCTATTTCTAGTATTATCAGTTTGGTATGCCACTATTTGGTATGTTAATATAAACCTCCAGGAATCATTTGAGATATCCTCGGACAGGTAGATTCCTGAATGAGGAGGAATTCTCCCTATGTTAAATGAACTTGGTTTTAGTTCTGGAGAGATATTATCTTCAAAATAAAGAAATGAAGATTTAATTTCTCTTTGGCCTCCTGATATAAGCTTTAAAAGTTCAATCAGAATTTTTTTCAGTACTTCTAAAGCATCAGGATCTTCAAATATACCTTCTAAATCACTATTTTCAACTAATAGTTGAGCTGCATTTTTCCACTTACGACTCAAGGGTGTATCTTCTCTAGATATTCGTTCAAAAAATCCCCGGATACCTGCATCTATTTGCGGAACTCTTCTTCTAGCAAGGGAATTGTCAGAAGAGCCTTCTTCTAAAACACCTAGTACTGTATTAAAAGCTGCTGGTAATGATAATTCCGTATCTTGAACATTAAAACGTATTTCTGCAAGTGAGACATTTGTATTTTTGGTCAGCCATTCGGCTAAGCTGTTCTGGCTTATCTCTATTCTAGTTACTTCACCAGCAGGCTTGATGAAATAGTATTTACTGACATTCCTATCCCAAATGAATAAATAGATACCTCTTTGTCCTGGATAGTAAACTACACCCTGATAGTCAAAAAGATTAAATCTTGGATCGATTTGGGTTGAGGAAGTTATTATCTCATTAATACGCTGAGTAATTCGATAATAACGAATCTTAAGTCTATTATCGCTAGTAATTAGAAAACTTGTTTCTGGATCGACTTCTACCCAATCTAAAAGAACAAGCACTAAGCCAGACAATTTTGTAATTTCTTGTGGATCGCTATCCTCCCAATCAGTCCCATCTTCACGAAGAGAACGAATATAAATTTTTCTATTTTTTAAACGAAAAGCAAGTTGAGGTGGATTATTTGTATCCTTTGACGAATTAAAAATATCAGCTGTTTGCTTGACAATAACTGTAAATTTAGTTGCATCATCTGGAGGGTCAAGTTCGTTAAATTGTTCTCCATCCCATTTCCCTGTTTCTAAATTAAAGCGAAGATATACCAGTTTGTCCTCTTTGTTGACTTGAATTTTCACAAAAAGATATAGATAACTTTGCCTGTCACTCAATACATAAGGCACTGCTCCAACAATATTAATAACTTGCTCATTATCAAAAGCGGACAAGGGTTGCCAAAAAGAGTGGGCAAAATCACTCTCTTGCGAGCGATCAAAAGTACTCCAGAAAACTCGTGAGGATAAAGTACTAATGGCAAATTTGTGCACAATTGAGCGTTTTCTATTCTGGGCGAATCTTTCTTCAGTTCCTGTACAAAGATCGTTAGCAATAAAAGTCTGGGCTGTACAGCTAGCAGCAACCCTAAGATTAGCAATATCGCGCAAATAGTCTGAGTAGCGATTTGCTGCCGCACAAGCTTGCTCTGGAGTAAGCCTGCGGTTTGTTCGTAGCTCTCTGAGCAGATTTCTAAAAGCAGGGGTTTGCCAACGTTTGAGGGAGGGAATCAGGATATTTTCTGGGTAAATATAAACGAAAATCGCAGCTCGCCAATTAGCATAAGAACCCAACCATTTCCACTCTTCATCAAATTCGGCATGATTTAATTCATCTAAATCAGTAAATTCTGCTCCCAATTGACCAGTACGGTGTGACCAAAGGAAAGTTTGTAGAGTTTCGATCGCCTGACCGATGCGGGTTGTGACGCGACAACCACTATCTTGGGTATCTATTTGAAAGCGATCGGCTAATCTTTCAGCCTTCTGCTTAAGGTCTCCTTCTTCAGTATCTACCTCCCTAATCAGAGCATCCCTCAGCATGGGCAGGGTTTCTTCTTCAATAGCACTAATCGCTTCAGAGAGCGCATTTTCGGCATTTTCTTGCTGGTCTATTCGTGCCTGTAGGTCATCTTCCCATTGGTTTAAAGCCTGACGAGAGGCGCGCCATTCCTTGAGAGGAGTAGGTTCTGGCAGCGGGAAAGTAAAAGGTTCTGGCTCAGGAATAACAAAATAATCGGGACTGAGGATGATGCTTGATTCTTTCTCTTCGGCAAGCCATTCAGCAAATTGTCTTTGTTTCCAAAGTTGAACCAGAATATTATCCACTGACTCCCATTCAGAATCGAGAATAGGTGCAGTTGGATCGTTCTCCAATAACTCCACAATTCGATTGAGATAGGCAAAAGAAGCATTAGTTAAGCCATACTGTGCAAGTCTTGGAGTGATGCTATTTCCCTCAGCTTGGGCATCTCTTAGTTCAGTAAATAGTTCAGAAGCAGCTATTTCATCTAGATCGAGAATTGTTGTCAAAGCTTGCCCAAGCCAACTCAAATTTTCGGAACTATCTTCTGGCTTGTCTTGTAAATCAGCAAACTGCTCTGTAAGCTCCTGATGACGTCGATTCCAGATATCATAGGCAGGATTATTAGATAGAGGAGTATCGAGATGCCCAGTATCAATTAGGTCTGGATCTATAAGTGGGGGTTGACTGCGTTGTTTTAAAGCTATTTTCCATGCCTGTCTGCTTTCAGAGCTAGAACGCCATTTAGGAAGTTTTGCTTTAAGTAAACGCCAGTAGGGAAGCGTGTTTTCTGTCTCAATCCAACGCTCATAATGTATCAATTGTTTATGAGCCATATTTAAGATAGTGTAAACTTCATTCCATTCTGGGGTGGTTAACGGCTTATTCCCAGAACCATTCTTCTGCTTCAGGGTCATTAGCCGTCTAAAGTTTTCAATAGAAAAACGGAGCTCTTCTTGAATTCGACTTTCTGCTTCCTCAACGGCAGAATCAATATTACTGGCAAGTTGAGTAAGTAAATTATCTAAATTATCAAGTAACTCATTTATATTATTGTCTCGACCAAAAGTCCACAAAAGAGCATTATTAAAACCCTTATTGGCTGTATTTAGGATATTGTAGAATTCATTCAATTCTGTGGGGGTTAAAGGCTCAGTTCCAGAGTCATTCTTTTGCTTTAGAGTCATTAGCCGTCTAAAGTTTTCTATAGTAAGACGAAGTTCATTGCTGATGCTTGTTTCTGCTGTCTCAGCTATAGTTTCATCATCACCATCAATTTGTTCGAGCAATCTATCTAGGTTATCTAGATCGTAATCACTACCAAAAGCCCACAAAAGAGTCTCATTAAACCCTTCTTGAGTAGAGTCAGCGCTTTCACGAACATTTTTCAGTGCCTGCAAATCATTTTTCAGTTCTTCGGTGCGAGATTTCCAGAGTCCTCTAGCCCTTATTCCAGCAGTAAATTCAGGTAAATCTTTTAAGCTCAACTTTTCGGGATCGATCGAAGGACGATTCTCAACTTCTCCCAGCTTACTTGACCAATCTCCTTCAACAGGTTCACGAAGAGATATCCAGAAGCTACGTGGACTAAATAATTGAAGATCCTCTACTATGCTTGCTTCTTCTTCAATCCAATTCGGGTAAAGACTTTCTTTTTTGGCCTGAACGAGTATCGAGTATAGTTCATGCCATGCTTCTTCGGTTACGGATTCTGCACGATAATCTCGCTTGGCCTGTTGGTCTGTTTCATAAATTTCCATCAGGTGGGTAAAACTCTCAACCGTTAAATTGAGGTCTGATTTAAGGCGATCGCGAACCTCATCGATTTCCTCTTTTTTTCCAGTTGTTAGAGTTTGCAGTAAGGCTGAGAACTCTGATACTGGATCTGATACTGGGGTACTATTTTGCCACGCAGCAGGGAAGGAGGAACCTCCATAAGAAATTTCCTCATTATACATATGATTGAAAATTGCGATGAGATTGGGACTTGGAGGGTCTCCTTCTAAAAAGCGATCGCTTTCTAGTTCTTGTAAGCGTTCATCAACCCATTCTCGTCGGTTTACCCAAATTTGGAATGTGCCATCTTCGTTATCTTCATAAGGATGACGAAAATCGTCGGGCCCAATTATATCTGGGTCCATAATAGGGAGCAGTCCTTGAGAATAATCATCCTGAATCCAGTCTTGTTCTTCCCAGAGAGTTCTTAGATATTGCAGTCGCCAGCTCAGATATAATGGCACTACGCTGAGTTCTATAGGACTACCAATTGGAGTGTCTGCGGTATAGGCAACCTGAAACCGACCAGATAGCTCACTGCCATTACGAGGTTGAACAACAATTTCTCCTTCAGTGGTGCTAATTCGTCCTTCTGCTAATAATCGTGTGGTATTCCTTCGTGTAAATAGGAAAATTTGGGTTTGATCGTCAACTCGATTAAGAATAAGGTAAATTTTTCCTTCGGAATTGGTATTTTGGTTCCACTGTACCCCTTCCAATTGCCACCGCAGAATCTGATTATTACTGTCATTTACCTTAGCTCCAGTAGAGAGAATGTCTCGATTGGTATCCACTAAGCCAAACAGAATCTCTAGTTCTTGTTCTGGGATGGCACTCAAATCACCAGGGATGCCTACCCCTGGATTGAGAAACAGGCGATCTAAAGGATCTCCTTGGGGTAAAGCTGCACGATTTTCGATAACAGGAATAGCAAGGCGATCGCCAATTTTTTTACGTTCTTCATCATCTTGTCGCCTAGCAGCTCTGATTTCTTGTAAGGAGGTACCGATCTTGGTCAAGATTCCACTATAGGTAGCAAGACGATAGTTTTTCTCGGCTACTAAAAGCTCGGAATCAGTAGGATCTGAAGAACTACTATCTAGGGCACTGCGTAATACTTCAACACAAATACGTATTTGACGTATCTGCTCTTCAACTGACTCGCAAGAGAGGGCTAAGTCACTAAATGGTTGATGGAATTTTTCATAAAGGTAAGCGAAATCAATATTTGCTCCAGATCTAGTTACATGTTTGAGGGTGTAATCAAGTAAGTCAACTAAATAGGCACCAGGGCTAACCGCAGCTTCACAATCTTCGCAGGAACATTTGGAGGGGAAGTCTAATAAACCTAAATTAAAATCAAAGCCATTGGCAGCAGCAATTTGAGCTCCAGCAATTAGATTGCCAGCAATGGCTGTTTGAGCACGAGCAGATATAGACAAACTTGTGGCCTCTGCATCGCCGATATCTTCGTAAAGATTAGCGACAAAGTTAGTGCGGGGGGTGGCAGCAATAGCCTGAATATTGGGATATCCTTTGGCAATAAGTTTGGTATTAATTTCTAAATTGCTCGATAGTAAGCTTAGATTGGCATGAGCATCTAACAATCGAACTGTTTCATTATCAGTAGCGACTGGAAGATTCTCTAGCTGACTGATTCCTCCAGCTTTGCGGATATCTGCAAGGCTTTGGATATTTGCCTCAGCTAAAAATTCTCCTAAACCTTGAGGTAGTTCCAGATTGAGTACTTGAGTCAACTCATTGAGAGTGGGAGAAGGAGGCTCAGGAATAACAGCAGCAGGAACTTCGATGATGAATGCTGTATCCTGTTCTAGAGGTACTTGGATCTCGGTTTCAAAGAACAGTTCTCCCTGTCCATCAAGAACGGAAATGCGAAACTGACGTTCTCCTTCGATATCTCCAGAGGTAATGTAAGAAGCCAAGAATTCTCCTCGATTGTCAGTCTCAAAGCTACCCAAATCTAATGTGGGACCTGCATCTAAATCTATAACCTGAACGGTGAAGCCTTGAAGGGAAAAATTATCCTCCTCACTAGCTAAACGAACTGCTAATTGTCGGGACACTAGCAAACCTCGTTCAAATCGAAGTTGATTTATGCGTTCTATGATTTGCTCTATTTCCTCATTGATACTTTCGGGGATAATTTTGTTCTCAATTGAGTTTTGTAAGGCATCACGGAGAGTGTCATCAGGTAAAGCTAGTAATTCTAGCAACATCATTGGTAAGTCCCGATCCAACCAACCATAGAATGCCTCGATAGATAAATTAGTTTCTTCAGCAAGCCTCGCACTTTGAGCCAAGAGACGAACGCGTCTTTCAGTAATTAGTGGCTTATCTTTATTCAAATCCTTAACAATAAAGTCAATATCATTATCTGTAAGTTCTGAAAATGTAACCCCTTCCCTCGCCAGATAATCACCAAGAAGCTCGATTAGTAGCTCTATTTCTGATTTTTCTGCTTCAGGTTCGGGATACGGAACTGTCAGATCGATTTTTTGGGGAAACTTTTTGATATTGAATTGGATTTCAGATTCTGCGATCGCTTCTCCTGTCTCAGAGTAGGCTCGCACGATCAAATCTGCTCCAGTCTCTTCAATTAAATTTTCGGGCGTAGATTTAACCGTGAAGCAACCCTGCTTGCTAAAAGCTTCACCCCAATATCTTTCAGTTCGCAAGTTACGCTCAAAAACTCTGACCAATGTGTCGTTAATCGGTCTACCATCTGGACGTTTGAGTTGACCACTAATTATCAATGGCTGCGGTTTGTCATCTCCTGGAGGTTCTGATTCATCATCTGGGGGTAAGTCAACCTCAATAACAACTTCGGTGTCGCCAGCTTGAATATTCCACAATACAGAATCTTCAGTGCTACAGATTAATTCATCATCTCGATAAACCTTAAAGAAAAGGTCTGGTTGGCGATCGCCAAAACATTCTTGAAAGTAAGTTTCATCAAATTCGATGCGGAATTTACCTTCTGAGTTGGTAACGGCACTACCTACAAGATCATTAAAGATTAAGTCCTTGTCCCAAGCCTGAATATTTAGCCCAGAAAGGCCGATTTTATTGTGGCATCTAATGACATAACCCAGAATAGAAAAAATGTGCTCTCTCATAATTACATCTTGTTAACTCAACAAAGATCTTTGATTTAACTTCTTAACCATGGCGAAAAGTCTGATGCATATTTTTTATTCTGAATCTTCGCCGTCGAAGGCTTGGTTATCGTACATTTGGATTTTACTCATTTTCACTCTCGATTGATTGAATTGTTAATCTCCTGATGGCATTACTGGGAAAAAGTCGTCATCTATTCTCCCTCTCAAGTACCAAGGGTATTCCCCTCTGTCAGCTCCAGACCTTCGAAGCTGCTCTAATTCTTCTCGAGGAAGTATAGTCTCAGGCTCATGATTCTCATCTGAAAAAATTTCGCGGTGTAAAAACTGAGGCCATAATTCAAAGAAAAGTATAGACATCCCATACCAAGGAGGTCTTCCACCAGCTTGATCCGTTCTTAATGATGCTATGTTTCCGGCAACCCCACCAATACTAATTCTTGGTTGTATTGGTAGCCTAGAACTTGGGAGACGAGTTGCTGGATTTCTAGAAGCTCTTATAATGGGTCTCCGAGAATTCAAGATTGTGCTGATAGGTGGTGGAGTCCCCCCCAGATCGATATGGGTTCTAGTTAGCTTACTAAGTAGTCTTTCGGGAGAAATTCCACCTATCCCACGAAAACCACCATTTGTGGGAAATACACCTCTAAATCTTCGAAGTAAGCTGTTGCTCTGTTGAAGTAAACGTCGTCTCATTCGAGCAGCTCTTGCGCCTAGACTACCTATTGAAGTTTGTACCTGTCCTAGAGATCGCAACTGAATATTTCTAGCGTTAATTGTACGTGAATGGCTTTGAGGATGAGTTCTAAGACGTCTAGTAAGTTGATTTATACGGGCATTAATTTGCTTCCGTCTTGTTCTAAGATTGTTTATGTCTGTTTGCAAATTAGCAAGCTCTTCCGCTTCTCCAACTAATCTTTCTACTTGATCCACAAATTGTCTTTGAGCTGGATTACTGGGTTGCTGTCCAGTGGCGTCAATATAGTAAATAGGATTTGATTGCCCGTAAATATATGGACTAAAATTTACAGATAATTCCTGCTTAGGATCCGCACTCATCCATCTTCCTATTCCTAGCATGTAGTATCTCGCCTCGTGATAATTCAATCCACTTTCTTCATCTCTCTCCTTACCTGTAAACCGATAACGCTTTTTAGCAAAGCTACCAAAACTGGTTTCTCCATAAGGCGTAAACTCTTCACGGTTGACCAAATCTCCACCATTGCCAACCACCACATTACTACTACCCAAATGATCTCCTAAGTGATAGCGCACAGCAGGTGACCTGTCTTCAGGAAATGCCTCTCCCACCCTTACTAAAGCTACTCGCTGTTGGTCATCCATTACATGCAACGTATTGTTTTCTCGCACAATAGTTCCCTGAACCTGATGGTGATACTCATATATCCCATCCACATACACTGTCACCTCTAACAGTCCATCCTGTTTTCGCACCAGTTTCTTCACTCTTTGACCGCTGGCATCATAGAGATAATGAGCATGAACTGATGGCTCTGCGCTTCCTGGCTGAGTGCGAAATACCTTCAGGCGATCGCTGTGATCCCACTCAAAATGACGAGAAGTATTTTCCCGTACCATGTTGCCATTTGCGTCATAAAAGTAAGCATAGTCGCGCGAGCCAATATTCACCGTTTCCAAGCGATTGTTCGACGGTATCGATCCACCATTCGTAACTAAGGTAAAGTTACGATTCCGAATTTGAATTGTACTATCTGCCAACCGATGCCCGTGGCTCAATTGCTCTATATTTCCCATTTTGTCATAGCTATACGTCTCGCTATAGCCTCTGGTACGAGTTAGATCGGTACAGCGAGGTCTGTCTTCCCATGGGGGTGGTTCAGGCGGGCGATCGCATTCACGACCCGTAGCTTCTATCAAGCGATAGATAGGATCGTAGCTAAAGCGCCGAATCAAAGCATCACCACTAGACAATAATCTTGACAATATAGGATCGCTCATATCCATCGCGTCTGGATTACCTCGAATACCGCTCTCTGGTGTAAGGTCTAAAATCCTTGTGATATTTCCTACAAGGTCATAGCGATAGTTAAAATCTTGCAGGGGACGCTCTGAGTTAGTCGGTCGAAAGATAAAATCTGATGGACTGCTATAGCGTTCGGAGCGCAACCTCACCAAACGAAATGTCTCTGGATCGTAGGCATAACGAGTCATTACCCCATTGCCATAGGCGATCAAAGTCCTCTGCCCTTTGGCATTATAGGCAATATGTTCTACATAAGTCGCATTATCGAGCTCTATTTGTTCCAATGCTCCCGCTCGATTGTACTGAGGACGCAACAGCTTTCGCTCCCCTTCTACATCCTGGGGGTAGCGCATCTCCTTGACCCGATTCAAAGCATCATAGGTAGCTGAAGTGCGAAACTCTTGAGGAGCGAGTATCTCATCTGTGGCGGTTTGCCAATCAATCCGAAAGGCTTCAATGTTCCAATCGGGATCGGGAGTGCTGCGATCTGGGAACACAGAAAGAATAGCTTCATCACCGATTACCTGACGAACTTTTTCTAATCCATTTCCCTTAAAGTCATAGGCTTCATAGACGCTCTTGCCTGCTTCATCATAGGATTGGATGGGTTTTCCCAAGCGATTTAAATTTCGATTGGCAGTGCGCTCCGTTGTTGATTGAGAGGCAGTTCCAGCATCTCCATATTCTATGATTTCTCGCAGCGTGAGAGCTTGACCCGTGCCATCCCGCGCCCACAAGCGAGAGGGACGACTCAGGCGATCGTAAGCTTGTAAAATCAGTGCCCCCTTACTATCTCTTCGTTCTAACTCATTACCGACAGCATCGAAAACAACTCTTCTCACTCCAGCATCGATATTGTCAATTTTCAAAACTAGAGAACTACTGTCCTCTTCTTCTCCCCTTGGAGTTAGGTCATAAACATAGCGAAAGGCTTCTCGTTTTAATGCATCGGTTACAGTTAGCAAATTACCTCTAATATCGTAGTTAGAGCGAGTAATGTACCATTCATCACGGTTTGCTCCATTGCGTTCTACCGATTCTACAGTGCGACCAAGAGCATCGATCGCAATACTGCTGGGAGTAAAGTGATGATTAACCGGAGCTCGACTTGCTAGCGTCACCACCGAACCATCCGATCTAATTTTTCTACTTAGAGGAGCCAAATCATTGGCGTCATAGGTATAAACTTCCCAAGGAGTGGGACGAAATTCATTGGGATTATCTAACTCTACCGGAACGCCGTAAATTACTCTCTGCTGCGAACCATCTGGATTAATCGTTAGAATAACTCGACCGCGAGAATCGTAGTACATCTCTACCTTCTGTCCCATCTCTGCATCTCTAGGGCGATCGTATTCCCATCCAGACGAGTAAAAGGGTTCGTATTTTTCAACCACACGCCCCTTATTGTCATAAATTTGCCAGCCGCTAACTACTACATTAATTGGGTCGCCAGCATCCCTGATTCTTCCAATTACTTCTCCTGGAACGACCGTTCGATCTGCCGTTAACAGATCGTTACCAAATGTCTTATCCCCAAACAAAACTTCTTCTGCTTGGGTGCGAGTTTGCACCAACCGTCCGAAACCATCGGAATATTCCACGGTTTCAATGGTCTCATTGCGCTTTTCTAAAGGAACATCCGTTTCGGTAATGTGATATTGTCGCTGGATAGTGCGTACGGAAATTGGCTGTTCTGCCCGTTCAAAAGCTAAAAAGTCATATTCAAATCTGCTTCCAGGTTCGGTATCTGTATCTCCTAGAGATTCTGCCTCTTTACCCATCACGGCGATCGAGCGGGGTAAACCCAAGGGAGAAAAAGCAAATCTTTGCCGATTGCCATTAGGATCGGTAGCCTCGCGGGGCTGTAATACCCGATAGTCGTAAATAGCTTGAGTAGTTAGCCCAATCGGATCGATTACCTCAACTGGTAAGAGAGCATAGGGCGTATCATAGGCAATCTCGGTATCCCGTCCCAAAGGATCGCGAGTTCTTTGCAGTAACCCCCTAGCAATAGCTCCTACTTGAAAGTCATATTGATTGCGAGCTGTGGCTGTATAATATCCTCTTTGGTAGTTAGAGCCGGGACTACCAGGGGCAAAACCATGTCCTGTTGGTAAACTGGTTAACCCAGGTCTGGTTGCATCGGTTGTTCCTTCTGTAATTAGTGCTTCCCGAAAAGCTATAGGATAATCTGTCGTCCAAACTGAAGAACCGCTACTATCTAGATAAGGCGGAATTTCAGCCTCGTAAGCTTCATTTAACTGAGATTCCAGCATTACTAAGGTTTCGGAACGCACCAAAGCCCCATAGCGATCTATTTGCCCATTTGGTAAGCCAGTAAATGCCTCTCCATCATAAAAATTGAGTGCATGAGCGATTAATTCGCGCTCGACAGTGCCAGCTAAAGCCGATTGCCGTAATCTATCTACTGCGATCGCAATTCGAGACTTAATTTCGTAGCTAGTAGCTGATGCAGCTCGATCTACAATATAAACTTCGCTATCATCCCGCTGAGCAAAGGTTGTTTTGGCATAGGTTGAAAGATAATCACTCCGCTCATCATCCCAGGCGCGCCAACCACGAGCACAGGCAACAGAAAGCTGTTTGCGAGGTTGACCGTAGGCATCATAGTCATCCATGAAGCTAAATTGGGTCATCGGCTCATCCCCTCGCTCCCACTGAGTTGTCCTTTGCGCGATCGCATAGGGGAAGAAAATTCGCGATCGTTCTCCATTGTCTTCCGTGGCAATAGCTTCCTCCCTAACCCCCTGTAACGCTTCCGTCACCGTATAGGGTCTTATCTGAAACTCTGTTCCATCTAGGGCATAGAGCTCAGTTCTTAAGCTTTGTCCTCGAAGCGTTCTCAAGGCATCTCTCTTTGCCCGACGCTCTAAACCATTGAGAAATCCAGTAACCGATATTGGACGCTCCAGCCTCTGGCGATCGCCGATCCAATATTCATCGCTATAATCAATTTCTTCCCACTCCCCAAACTCCTCTCCCACAGGTCCTTGATGGAACCAGGTTTTGGTCAGCAGTGGGGGAGAGAAATATTTCTCTTGGGCTACCCTCTCAAACTCCCTTTCCTCATCATGCAATCCTGACCGATTGTAATCATTAAATACTTCGCTATCGCATTGTTCTACACGGCCAAAACCACGAAATTCCCTTTCTGCCCCATCCCAGTAACCATGATGGTATTTATATTCCGTTGTCAGCTTTCCTCGTGAAATCCGATCGATCGCTTCCACTCTCGATACAACTTGGACGGGAAACGGAAGGTTTGTTTTCCAGCGCGTTTCGGGTCTTTGCTCATCCTCTAGATAAAACTGAATCGATGAAGTATAACCAACCCGCGTCAGCGAACCCATATGATTGTCCATTTCGTTCATCAGATAAGGTTTGACTCCACCAGTGAAATCCAGAAAGTAGAGACTGCTGCGCCCCAACTGCCCTACATCTGCACTCCACAGAATACCGCTGATCCCCGTTCCCAGTAAGTCTACTAACCTTACTCCGTCGAGATCGGAAACAGGAGGTGTCCCCTTAATCTCAATTGGCTCACTCCAACCATTACCACTTTGGTTAATCCAAAGAATTACTTTAGAGCGATCTACATAAACAATATCGTCTAGACCATCTCCATCGATATCCCCTACCAAAATACGACGCGGATCGTAGCCGTAAGCATAGCGGGGACTGTTTCGCATCGTTACCCGTTGACCCCAATTGCCATAGCCCAAGTTCGGCCAGTACTCGACATTCCCATCATGAACCAAAACAATATCCTGCAAACCATCTCCAGTCATGTCTCCCCATTTCACCCTGGGGTCGGAGAAATTAATATTAGGAAATTCTTTGATATCTCGACGTTCGACCCAGCGCGTTTCCGTCCAGCCTGCTTGCGGATCGTTAAAGAAACATTCCAGACGGCTGCCTGAACGAATAGCATCGGTAACACCATCGCCGTTCAAGTCAACTAGCCGAACTTCAGGACCTTCAAGATTGAAACTGGGAGCTACTTCATATTTCTGAAATGATTTACGATCCCATAATCCACCAAACTTTAAGGGGAAATAACCCGAAAGCCCTTCCCGATTGACCATTAAATCAATCCGTCCATCTCCATTGGCATCGATTAACTGAACATCTCGCTCTGCCAGCGTCAATCCTGCTGGAGCAGTTTTCATTTCTCGTGGCAGGTCAAATTTACCATTACCCAGATTACGCCAGTAACGTATAGTGCCATTCATTTCTAGAATATCTGGCAGACCATTACCAAACAGATCTGCTAATTCTAGTTCTGGATTGGCGAGGGATCTAGCTGGTAAATCCTTCCCTTGTAACGGAAAAAAATCTCGACCGATTGGCTCAAATTGAGTGTAGCTAAATTCAAGCGGGGGCAAAGATTCTTGATTGTCACCATCATGACCGACAACCTTAACCTGACTCAATAAAGAAACCCCATTTAAAGGTAGTAACTTGTCTAAGTCTTCGATGTCCTCGCGCCGATCGAGATAGATAAAATTATAAGTCCGCACTAACCTTTCTACTTCAGCATGGGTACGAATTTGTATTTCCGTACAGCGTCGGCGCATCCGCATTTCAAAACCCGCTCGATACTCAGAAAATGGGTCAGGGCGTTCCTCATACTCAAATGATACAGAGACAAGAAATTCAGGGTTGGCTCTATTTCCGAAGTCAGCATATTTAATTCGCTTCAAATAGAGTTGATTCCATTGATGCGGGCCTTCTTGTCCAAGATCGCGCTCGTATTCGTATATAATCTGATTCCCAAAGGGATCTATCGTGCGAGAAAGCTTCCAAGCAAAAATATTGTCTTGCTTGAAAACTCTTGGATCGTTAATGATGTTGGGCTCTTCTGCTCTTTCAGCAGAGCCACTTGTACCGTAATAACTAATCAGTCCATCTTTGCTCCAGACCTTCCAATAGTCATTATCCGCAGTTTTGTGATGCTCAATCCGAGCAAAAAGTCCCTCAGTTCTGGGCTGATAGCGAGTTACTCCTAGAGAACGCTCAATGGGAACTAAATCTTCTGCTCCTGAAAGGACAAAAGTATCTCGCTCGTCATCATAGACGGGAATTCCCTGCGATGTTTTACGCATCACCCCAGGAATACTGAGTCCCCACCCCAGCCCAAATAAGTCATTACCGTTTCCCGTACTGTAAACTAAGCTTAATTCAGGCTGAAACCCATTCCGTCCAGGGGGTAAGGCGATCGGAACGGTAAAATTGCCAGTTCCCGTATAAAGATCTGGAGAAAACTTTTCTCCAATTCCCTGAATTGCTCCTCCCCCTTGAGGAAGTGAGATAACTTGACTGGAAGTACCTGACTTATTGCTCATTGGAAGAAAATAGAGCTTTTTACTGCTTGGGATTAGCTTTATTAATACCTAATATTACATTACCGTTTTTGTCCATGATTAATACAATCTTTACATTTTTTCATCTATAGTTATGATGAATGCTTGGCAATATAAAAAAAAATTAATTATTATTATTATATATTTTTTAATGTGATTTTTTATACTTTTACGTTTTAAAAACAATTGACTTTCTTTCGAGCTATTTCTTACCGATAAGTTTACAAATTAGGAAGAACTTAATGATAACGTTCAATTAGCCAGCGGCAAGTATACCAACGAATAAGACAAGTTTCTTGTTGAAAATTATTAACTGTTGACGTAGTCAGAAACTTGAGCAATTGCTTCTCTAACAAATTTGATTTTATGATTAACCCGACGTTTGAGAGCAGTTCAAATAAAATTTCAAATATCTATAATTTTTTCGGAAATAGCTTGTCAGTCAATCATCGCTATTTCCTTCTGCTTTTTTTGGCGACCGCGATTTGACTGAGTTTGTTTTTGTTGTTTCTCTAGAAAATCATCAATTTCATTTAACTTCTGGCTAAAGCTCTCTACAATAGCCTGTTTCTCATCTTCATCCAGCTCATCTTTATTAATTTCAAATTTACTAGAATCACTTTCTATCGTCGCCTTAAAAATTTCCTCTACTTCCTCATCATCTCGTTCTTCAATAGTAATAACTGTCTTATCCTTAGTGCGGTCGCTGCACAACCGACAACTATCGCCGATAGGAATTCCAGATTCTGAGTTGGGATTAATTTGCTCATACTTTTCGCTCACATCCAGTAAGACATTAACTAGCTGAGTATCCAAATCCTCTACTGTTTCATTAGATTTTTCTTCATCCCACAGATCGTCATTCTTATCTACGCTGTTGTTTGTTTCTTCCTTCTCTTGCTTATCTAGTAACTGTTCTAGATGCTCAATTCTTTCTTCTAAAGAATCCAATTTTTGTTCCAGTCGCTCTAGCGCAGCGTTGATTTGCTCTAATTGTCGGTCAAAATCGTCAGAGCGATCTATGATAATTGGTTCGGCTGAGATCTCTGGATCGATGTCAGTTAACTGACGATCGATAGTTTTTACTGCCTTATTTAGTTGGTCGGAAATATCTTTTTCCAGGTCTAACTCATCGTCTAGATCCAGTTCGTCATCGAGGTCAAGTTCATCG
>JAAUYG010132314.1_pt1 | contig 20565 bp, 13 predicted proteins | sample 7278091 | NCBI WGS metagenome assembly JAAUYG01 (sample SAMN14350201, study PRJNA611818) | marine sediment metagenome | isolation source: surface marine sediment (0.6m) | place: French Polynesia: Moorea | collected 2018-08
CGGAACGTGCAACCTGGGCGGGGTGGGAGTGTGTGTGTGTGTGTGTGTGTGTGTGTGTGTGTGGTGGTGGTGGTGGTGGTGGTGGGGGGGTAATGGCGCGCAGGCAACTATCAATTTTATTCAAATGAAAACTGTGGATCAACGACTCTCATTGGCCAGTGACTCACGCAGAACTGTAAGCAAACCACGAATGCTAGTCGGTTGTTTCGGCTCTGTTCTGTCTGGTCGCCCATTTTACATTTACAGAGAACAAAAGCTAGATAGCAATAATTTGGACCCTTTTATTATGATCGATGTGATAAATAATTTAGCTTTTCTTACCATTTCTGTTGTCATGGGAAGACTTTATAATGCATTTCGTGATCAGTTTCACGGTGTTTCGACAATATCTATAGCGAACGGATTTCGATACTGCAGAAAACCCTTCCCAAATTAGTGTTTCTGACGCAACTTTATACATTTCGATTATTGTGATAGGTTTCTGGACACACATTTAATAATTATATTTTTCATTTTTCTTTTCTTCTGTTAGCATGACGATACCAAACCCTTCCTTGTCTTTATGAAAAGTAATAAATGATATACCATTCACAGGCGGAACAATAGAAGCCCGTCACGGCAATTTTGACGTTCTCCTCCATGCCTGTGCAGATGAAAAAAACGCACTTCACTTCCATCGGCTGATTGACGTCTTTCGTTAACCACAGAAAAAACCTGGTCGCAAATCTTCGTGGTGCCACAAGCCATGATTGTTGACAACAAATAATAATAACAATATTTAGTCGTTTCACAAAAGTGAACAATTGCAAACAAATAGACAGCATGTAAAAAGCTTTCTATTGAGGGCGCTACAAGTAACCTTTCAGCAATGACCCCATTCTTTTTCGAGTTGCTAATATAAATACTTTACTGAAAATACTGTACTCCCCATAAAAAAGTAAGGACAAGTATTACTCGTACATATAATATAACATTTCAATGGTTACCTTGGTCAACTATTATGAATAGGCAATGCCTGTGTGTGGAGCGTTGCTCTATATATAACAATGCATTATGTTGTCTGTAATGCCCTCCAATAACCACTGTTCCTGCTGCTCCTACTATTAGTTACTGCTACTGTTGTTACTATTGTTCTATTGCTACGGGCAGTACTACAAGTGTGCTGTTGTTGTTGCTCGTTGTGGTGGCATAGTACTACATAAATGATAGCGATAACCTGACCTTAAACACACTTTTTTTTCTTTTGCTCACAGGTAGCGGTTTAGAAAACTGAAACGACAACATAATTACTGTAGACTATATTTTAAATAATAAATATGAAGTCGCATTTAAATAATACTGCAATATTCTATTAAATAGATATTTAAGAATGACACTAAATATACTAATATACTGGTAGGTCCACTTCACCGCGTGTCTGTAACACAATATCAATGGAATTCGTTCAAAGTTGTACTTTTACGCTTAACGTTAGCCAACAGGTGCCCGGTATTAGTGAACGCTGGCAAGGAAAATTACCACTTTTAAACTTCAGAATGAAAGTATCCACATGTAGGGCAAGATTAGCATACATTATCATAATTACCAACTAAATTTGAATAGAAAATGTACCAAAATGTGTAGGATTCGAACCCATGATCAAAAGACTATCAATGTTTTAAAACGGCCTCTATATCAACTGAGCTACCCGTACTGGGGGAACTCATTACATGCACTCTTTAGAAGTTGGCAGTTACTCTAACACTGTCTTGGGAATATAACCACTGCTGGTATTAGTACAGGCGCCGTACGTGGTACTGCAACGACTAGTGCCATTAATTCTTACTAATCATAAAATGTTGTAATGTGTTACAACTGTAACTATTTTAGAGTTACAATTTTCCATTTTCTGTATCTGTTTTCCAGAATCCAAGATGACTAGCTTGAAGGAGATAGAGAAGCTCTACTACAGAGCCATACAGGATGCCAGACTAGATGAGCCAGCTGGGGGAGATCCTGGTCCTCCAGGCTACTCCACAGAGGACTTCTCTCGCTGGTCAAGAAAGGTGGATATATTCACACTTGGTGAAGGATCTGCTGATTTTGCATTGCATGAAGAAATTGTTAAAGAATTTGGAGATTACCGTCAGAATTTGACCGAAAAGCTTTCAAAACTCTTCATATGTGACGGTGTCTCTTTATCTGGTCAGCTGAAAGACATTGGATCGTGCTGGGATGGCAGCAAAGTGGGTGGTGTCAATGAAATGGACAGCCTGTACGTTTTACAAGGAAACCATTTCCTCATACAAGAACAGGGGAGAAAACGAGGCTGTTTTCACGTATTTTTGAAGATAGATTCAAGTCTGCACGAGATTAAGCCGCGTACCATACGTGATCAGTTTACTGAGACTTACAGCCAATTAGTCTCTGAGATGAAACTTCCTGACTGCCTGGAACATGGGGGTTATAAAGTCTCAAAACCACATCTCGGAAATCGCAAGAGTAGGTACAGTGGCGTTCGGTATAATGGTCCTGCTGCGACTTCTCAGTTCCTTGCTAAGGGTAACAGCCTCCTGACCTGGGATATGACACCCGCTATTGTGTTGCCATTAGATGTCACAACCAAAGACGCCCTGAGGCAGTCAATGCAAGCAATAATTGCTGACAATCCAGACAAAATGTTTCCACCGTGTAATGTCCACTTGATTCCAGATGTCGTCGACAATGTTTGGAGACTATCGACAGCTCAGATGGAAGCAGACTTACTTCGTGTTCTCTCGAAGGAAGGACCAATGAAGAAATCTCCGTCTTTCTGCAAGGTGCTCTCCAGTTGGTTAAAACGCTGGACTGACAAGATGGAAACAGCCGATACCTCTGCCATGGCTATTATGACCAAACTGCTTAAGAACATCAGGGATATCCAAGAAACGGATAAAATATCAGAACCGATTGAAATATTTGATAAAAAGATGAGATTTGGTCACATCTGGATACCGGTTGAAAAAAAGAAGGCATGCAACGAAGACACGAAAAGCAACATTTCAATAAACAATGCTGCAGTGAAACATATTTTGTTTAAAGCTGCCTTCAAAAGGAAAGGGGCTTTTGGGTCAGAGGGAAATATGGTCCTAGCCAGAGAACTGATAAAAGAGGTGCTTGAAACACTCGGAAGCGAGAAAGTCTACAGCTCGGAGCATGCCTTTTTGCCAGGGATCCGAATCTCCCATTTCTCTGTGTCCCCCACCGTGGCACACAGGAAACAAGCACTGGCCCGAGATATCTGCCGACAGTGTCGTACACTTGTACAGGAAGCGATGACGGAGGTATTACCAGTACTATTTGCAACGCGAACACAGTATTATTTCATGCTAGAAAACAAAGTATATGCATACTTATTTTTTATTGGCTGCGGCACGAAGCTGGTATTAATTTTGTTGAAGTGTGGCATGAAAGATAGATTCAAACCCACACACCTTTTTATTTAAGCAAAAAAGAAAAGTTCATTAACGGAAAATGCGCATTGAAATGAGATGTAGCACAAATGCTCTTTGTGCTTGAATGACCTTGTGATGTGGTTATTGCGGTGTATGTAAATGCATTTAGAGTTATACGCATGTGTGGCGCAATTACGAAATACATTCACGCTTCAGGTACTTAAATTAGACGGATTGTTTGCCATGCGATTTTAGATTTATCATTTGGTTGTGTCTGATTACCATGCATCCCTCATGCTGTTTCTTGCCAAAAAAAATACAAAAACGCTTTGCTACGTTTGGGTATTTTTAGCATTTTATTTGGGAGTATTTATGAGGAATGCAGCATTATCCCATACCACCATCACAAGGTTAAAACTTCGTTTTATTCTATTTCAGCCTACCCCCAAAACTGACCTTGAGGGGCTGATTGACGAGTTGAATAAGAGTTTTTCCTTGCCAGGGGAACTAAGGTGTGGAGAATATTCATTCAAGCTTAAGATGAATCCTTGGCAACATCCCATTTTTGATGACAATATACACCGTCTGTTTGCGCTGCTGTCATCTCTAGCCCGTGGATGTGGTGGAGTTGTCTACCTCATGGCAGATGATGCACAAACTGTCACACAGGAAATTTTCCAAGCCTATCAAGGCAGACTACATGCACTGATTGGCAGGGAAGCAGAAACGCTGTCTTTACTGACAAACATGGTTCAGGTATCTTTACTATTAGGCACACACAGATCATGGGCTGCTCTTTTTCTGAAAAAAATCCTGTGTCACACTGAAACACACCCCAGTGCAGACTGGGGAGATGTGGAAACCTATGACATTAGAGTTCAATCTCTTTGGTCAGATATATGCAAAACCTGAGTCAGACGCACATAATGAGAGCTACGGGGACATGGAAAGAGCCGGGCTGTCTCCCGTTCAAAGAGCAACAACCTCTGCGTTGCTACCAACATATAGTCAGGAGACTCATCCTTTTCAAGCAGAAAAAGAAACATTATCTGCAACTGCCATAACACCAATAACAGTCTCCGGACAGAGTGGCGTTACTGCAAATTCCACAGTCGACTTTTCTTCTTGTCAGAGACTAGACTGGACAGAAAATACGAGAGACTGGCAGAAATATGTCAAGGTCAAGGAGGTGAAAATTGACGATATCGTTAGGTCATGTCCCATGTGGAACAAAACGCAACCCATGGGGATTACACCCGATAGAGAGTCCATAAGGTACTTGTTTGAGTCCGAAAAGGCCATGGACGAAACGTTATGGGAAGTTACAACAAAGGACCCTGGATTTGCGATTGTGTGCAGGACTTGGAGATTCCACATATCGGACGACGATGGCATTGAAGACTTACCCCCAGGACATATCTGTGACATACTGACTGTCACAGACACAGGCAGGCTGACATTTTGGGTGGTAGTCGATATTCGCGACGAGAGTACTTTTGAGACACAGATGGAGTATTTAATGACCACTGAACGCATGCTGAAGTTCCAGATTGTTCAGAAAACGGCAGGCGATTTGTCAAACCTGTGGATAGACTGCCGTTTGCTTCCTCTCACAACACCAACCAACATGGAAAATACAGTGAAGCTGAGATTGAAAGAATGTCAAGAGATGCAAAAGTATCTTCATCATATGTGCCGTGAAGGGGTAGATTTTGCTTGCCTACAGCAGGCTGTTGCCAAACTTATTCTCTCCAAAGAGTCCCCATTGAAACGGTGCGCCGGTGACCATGCCAGTATCATTCTAACTCTACAGCAGGCTAAGGTGCTGATGAACAAGGATAAAGTGAACTACATCACGGGTCCAGCTGGGAGCGGGAAGAGTTATACTGGCACTTTCCTGTATAAAATGTATGGCAAGGAAAAAAGTGTTTACATCTGCACGACAAAGGAATTTCGGGAATACCTCGAGTTTAATGATTGTACGGGAACTCTTGTTCTAGGCGACCAAGATCTCTTGAAAGAAATTAAAAATGGAACGTTTGAAAAGAAAATATGTGTTGTCATCGATGACTGCCACAAGTTCAAGTGCACAAGAAAATCTATGAAGAAACTTTTCAAGGTCTTGGATGAACACAGGGATATGTCTTTGTTTGTGTTTGCTGACAAAGACTACCAGTCCTTCGACCGGAAAAGACAACAGGCAGTGCACGACTGCATCTTAGAACTAACACGCACAGTGCTAGATGTCAGTCTTGTGAGTTATCCATTGACAGATATATACCGTAACACAAGGAAGGTAGTATCCTTTGTGCAGGCTGCCATCCAGCATGTATACCATGGTCATCAGAAAATCGAATGTGCAAACATCGAGGATGGTGAGGGCGTTGAATGCATCGCAATGCCCAATCTTTGGAAGAATGAACCAGACAATGAAATTGTTGTTTATCTCCTGACACTGTTGTTATCTAAAAACTACAGCCAGTCAGGCGTAGCTGTCCTATTGGACTCTTCATACACACCTGCTAAAATCGAGGAGTGCAAACAGATTTTAGCAGAACACATCCAAAGCGTCACTTTTCAAAGTGCACATGTCTTCCCTCGAACGGGTGTTATCGTGGAATCTGTGGACAACTTTCTTGGTCTGGATGCCAGTGTCTGTGTATTCATTCTCTCAAAAGCACGGAAAACGTCGATCCATCCGCTCAGAAAAATCTTTCAGAAGAGGACGATGCTATGTGAGATGACTATGTACAACCCACGCTATGAAGTATTTCTGGCGTCAAGAGCGACACACAAGGCTGTTTTTGTGGTGCCAGAAATTGCCGAGGACCTTGTGCATCACATGAAGTTTGATCATTTTCAGGTCTGTGTTCGTGGCAGCGTGTAAGACGGAATAGCACAAACAGCTAGTATTCTTATTTAATGCAGATTAAATGTAACATAATGTAACGAATGTAGCATATGGGCCCCATACGCTGCTTCAAAAAAAACTATACGTTTAAACAATTGACGCCATGGGACCTTGACAAATCTAAAGTCAAAATGTCTCCAATAAATTGCATTTCAAAAGCCCAGTTTTCGGAAATCAACGTTTACAATATTTGGCAAAATGCACAGGCGATTGGAAATTGGGCACATCACATAGTATGCATACACTAAGAAGTCTAAATTCCCGTACCCTCTGTCTCTATGAGCAACCGTTTCCAAGCTAAAGCACCGAAAGACCCTCAATGTCCTTCGTAGATCTAAGATCATATAAACCATGTACGCACGCTGTTTACATGGTTCATATGATCAAATTTTCGCGGCTTTTGTTTTTATGCACATGAACTGATTTTCATAGAAATGTGACAACCAGCTTATGACCCCAAATCGTCCTGGATGGATATTAATTGAAAAGTAACAGCAACACATCGCTGTTTTGCTGTTTTCAAGCCACACAGCTCGGCATTTAAGTGTCTGCACCTTAGATCCATTTTACCTTCATAGGTAAACAAAATCAAGCCCATTTTACGCACACCCTTCAAGGCTCGAGGTCCAGTTGTTTGTCCGCTTTCTTCTAAAATAGCGTATTGGATTTTTTTTTATGTGTGTGGGGGGGGCAGGGGACGGAGTCTCCTTAAATCACATGGTAAAAAGTCCAAGAGAAACAATAAAAACGTTCCAAAAAAATAAAGTTTTCACTTCCAACAACTATTCTTCGCAGTATTATACATATTGAGATCCATGATTGAGATATGGGAGTGACACTGCCAGTCAGAGATGCAGTTTGATCAACATCAAACATTGTTCCCTGTTAAAGAAACGAACAAAACATCGTTACAATTAACAAAAAGAATTAAATATTTTACAGAAAAAAAAATAGAGATGATGAATAGGTAAATGTCGTCAATATTTGACAGTAGTGCAATGTTTTTTTTTTAAGAAAACCCAAATTTAATGAAATATAGGCATTAGACGCTTCGAGCAAAACCAACAAGGAGCAAAGATGAGATCTCCGGATCTTGACGTTTGCCAATAAGCGATAATTTTTTACCACTGGCCATTTGATATGCGTTTTCAATTTGAACTTTGAACTTTACTCAAGGTAGAAGCTAATGGCACATCCTTATATACGAGTAGGTGGGTTTATTATGGCCGCCAGGCAAAATACGCAATTATACCATTGTGTCCAATGTAGGTTGAATTTCAATTAAATGTATTGTTAACTTGCTTTTGTATGTAAGATTGTTACTCTTAAACGCTTTTGTATCTAGTGTTACTGTGGTAAAAGATGTATGCATGCTGTATTCCTCAGTGTTCAGTGTTTAACAGTAACATAGGACTTACAAGACATACTCCTATTAAAATCAATGTCCTCAATGTGACCTTTCGGGATTTTTCAATGTGGAATCTAACGGTGCTGTTAGATCCCATATCCATGACTTCATACTAATATTAAATTTGCCCTCAAATTGTGAATGCCCTTGAATTTTTACCTTTCATGCTTATTCAAGGACAAATGTGTTTCACTAGGACTTTCCATATATAACTTTGTTAGTGTCTAGTAGTAACTTCATGTCTCAAAGTTTAATGACAATATCTGCTTGATAAATAATTGAGCCAAACGTTTGCATCTCGCATACCCACTCATACCCTAGAGCGATTTATTTCAAAACAAATCAAATGGTTCCACCCTTTGGTCAGAAGTCTTCTTCAAAAAATAAGTCGTTCCGTTTATTAATTTTTCAAATATTTAATATATGAAGCCGATACACACACTGAGACGCGAAGTAATAAACGACGCCTTGCAAAGCTGGGGCAGTGATGCTCAAGCAAACCTGGAGATTAAATAACAACACACATCGTGGGTTAAAGCGAGTCCATTACAGTTAGTAAAGGCCCGATCACACAATCTGTAGAAATGTGCCTTCTTTCAAACTGTAATACGGGTTAATACTGAATAGATTTACCCAAAAACACAATAAGGGCCTAGCCTTGGACGACAACTAACACTTGAGTTTACCTGCTATGTTGATAAATGTTCACAATATACACAATACACAATATACACTGCCGCCTGTCCCTTTATGTAAAACTTTACTTGATTACTATCACTTAGACTGGGACAGGTTACAGCTCACAGCTACGGTGGGTGGCCCCAGACTGTATCGTGTTATGATGAGTATTGACTCTTTTACATGTATCTATTGATTCAGTTTGAAATAAACATACTACTACTACTACAAAGATGACAACACTCGAGTCACGTCATAAACACTTTCACTTACAGCAAGCCTGTCTATACCATCCTTGCTTACAGGGCATTAGTAGTTCATTGGCCTTTATGTTGAGGCGCAAGGCATACATGTAACGCTTGAGATCATAGAACTTAGGAATACTGTACCCACGCTCTCTGCCTTAATGAAGCAAGTTTAGAGCAATATTACATTTAATAGCACTTTGCAAGCATTTCCCTGTTCAATTTTGGTCATTTTCACCTACATTCGTCTCTTGAGACAAGTATTAAACCCAACGACGGGTCTCAATCTGCAAGTTATATGCTAACAGTCTACACCGTGTGTAGCCTAAACCAAAAGCTACAGCCCAGTCAACAAGAAAGCAAACATATACCCTGATATCGCTACTTGTGTTTCCCGATTCCCCAATAGACAGTACAAAACCTAAATGATATCTCACATTCATTTGTCCCATTTTCCATGAGTAAGGGAGGGGATAAGGCGGGGGGGGGGGGGGCATGTATGAAGTCAATTGTTCGACTAATGTAGCAAATATCTACAACTAACTAAAGTAAGTTTTCTGTTCCAGCTGAATGTGGAGTTCCGGAATCTATATGAGACCAGACGACACAGGATACAGTGGGGTCGCTCGCTGTGTGGTCTCTGCTGTGACGGCAACAGAATCTACTGTGTGGAGTGGCTGGACTACAGCACAGGGTGGCTGACAGTGTACGACATGAGCGACTCTGAGGACGGCAGTCTCAGTCTGATAGACAAGGTGAAGGTGGGGATTGTGCCCTGGTACTGCCGTCCCCTTGTAGACAGCTCACATCGGGTCTATGTGCCGCGTGGTGAGTCCGGTGTGAGGGTATTCCGCTGTCAGGACGGTCGTCTGCTGTCAGCCAGAGACCCGCTGAAGTGTGTGAGGGATGCCAGGAGTGTCTGTGTTTATACGGCAGACATTGTGTTTGTGGGTGACTGGGGCACACGGTCTGTCTGTCTGGTCAATGTGTCCACAGACACAGTGATCAGGCGGCTAGAGAGACCAGTACGAGATGACCCATGCCAAATGTTTGTATTGGGTCAGACGGTCCTAGTCTGTTATGGTGACAACACCCTGGTGACATACCGCAGTGACAGCTGGACCCCTGGTCGGGTGTTACAGACACCAGAGGGACTGGACGAGGTGACGAGTATAACCGCAGACAGTCACTCCTCCAGTTTCCTGGTCACAGGCAGGCACGGTGTGTATGTTCTCAATGACAACCTTATCTGGCACAGGATATACACAGAAGTCCTGGAATTAATGGGCTGTGCTGTGGTCCAGTCACAGCTCTGGCTGGGGTATCGGGAGGGAGACATTGCTGCACTGACATCTCGGTGACAATGTGGAATATTGCCTGCCGAATTTCAGTGTATCAGACACACACACCGACCCTCAGGAGCATGGAGTCAGAGTTAACGTATATTAGTTTATATTAATTTAAATAGAAACAAACCAAGCTGACATATCAGCTGTGATGGTACATTTCTCAACCTACATGTACTAATATAGCCACTGTTCACGAAGTAATCAATATTTAACTAATAGTTTTTGGATCATGGGCGAGAAACGTGCATGAATATTCATACATAGTGAGAAATAATTAGCCATCGACATATTTGCTTGTAATGTTTAACGGTTCCTGATACGCGTAGGGTCATTTGCGAGTATCCAGGTTAAAAGAGGAAAAATTTAGAACTAGCAGCAGTGAGTTCCATCTAAGCAGACAGCCTCAACATACACAATGTATTTTCAACTGTGATATATGAAATATGCCGAGTCGATCATGTGGGTAGATATGGGTCACATAGGAACGCATCCATGAATATAGGTGCATGTTTCTTACGCACTTGGTCTCAGATTTCATTTTATAAAAGACTCCAGTTCACATAACAGTATTCAGTTTGGCCCGGATGGTTATAATGCCTTGTTGCAAGCATAAGCTGTCATTGGCAAATGGGTCCCTGTATATGCTTATATTTTATTCTCTATAGCTAATGCACGGACTGTTTGTCATGTTACCCATAGTAACGATGGTTAATACGAGTTGATTTGATTCTATGGTGTTGAGCCGTACCTCTATCTGTGAAAGGTTAGTGAACGTCATGAGAGTGTATTCTATGGACTTGTACATAGAAATATATTTTCTTCAGAACAAATAAATAATGTTCAATGCCATGCAGTTTGTGCTCCTGGGACAACATTGACTCGCCTATATCTACACAAAATTCAAACAGGTAGAAATTAATTTAGACAAATACTCACCAAAAACGTCAAAAAAGAAACATGCTGACTACCGATAACTATTACTAAAGACGGAACTGAGAATATATTGCTATAGTAATCCCATTCTATTAGGACCACCCTATTTTCTAAGAAATTATGACCACATTAGAGAGGTGGCCTTTGGTGCCAGGGAGGAGAAAAAATACATTGATAGTAGCGGGAAAGATTTATGTCTATGTTAGAGAGGATGGCCACTGTTGAAGGTGACCACTAATAGAGAGAACTCTGTATTACTATATCCTGTTTTATTTTACATGACATCATTCGGCGGTAAATTACTGTTGTGTGATAAGTCTTGGTCCATATCTTTTTATATTGGGGAATATATCTTATACATTAATTTATTTAATTTTACTCAAAACAATTACCTTACAGGTATAAATGAAAATAAAACAATAAATACGTCCACTACTCAGCCTCAGATCTGTTTAATCAAACAGCACTCTTTAAGACTGCCATTGTCATAACGTCATACATTTGTGGAAAATCTGTTTAATCATTCAATGACTTTGTTTCGCACCTAACATTTCTGGATGATATTGCTTTCGTGGAAGTTAGAGAGATGTTCCTGCGTTTAGCAAACGAGGAAATTTAGAGCTCTGCTGACATTCTAAGGGACAACTGTTTCTGTAATGTATCACACCATGAAATATACACTGTTCAGTTTGGTTTGACTCTGCTGCAGTTGTTTTGCCTAGATGTTTCTGGATACATGTATCTTATCTACCACAATATCATGAATATGTGGTTTATTCCCCGGCAAGACTTAGTCTTGTATATCACACGTATGCTGCACATAGTAAGAACATGTAATTGGTACATAGGTTGTGTGATAGCAAGTTCTGCAGTAGAGCAGTTCATTGTAGTATAGAACACTATGTATTAAACTTTGATGGTCTACACTGTGTATGAGAATTTTTTACAGAGTTGACGTGTGCATGATTTTTAACTAAATATATATTCGGTAAACTAGAAGAACGAAATCTATGTACAAATAAATGCGATTACAGTTTGTTTCATTGTTCTGTTTTTATAGCAATATTACAAGTTGCTTAGCCACGGACCTAGTGTAAAATTAATGACCACATATTTTAAAATATGCTAGCTGCTTAATGCTGTAAAAGCAAATAATATGTAAATCATGAATATCTCTTTGTGTGTGGTGGTTAAAAGAAACTACAGTCTTATTTTAAAAATACCAGAGCGGGTAAAATATTCTGGATGGGCTTTTCTAATGCGCTATGGGTCATTGCAATAATGGGCTGCGTTGTACGTGAACCCTGCATGCGTACTGTTTGACCTCTGTGATGCTGGCGTGGCGTATTTTATTAATAAAGTTAAGATCAATTCGAAATATGCAGTGTTTCGTTACCAACAAAATGTAGGTGAACAGAGACATATGTTTTAACATAGTGTTTGGTATTCCTGCGCACTAAATGCAAATGGTCAAAGGGTGAGATTTAAGTCTTTCCCTTAATCATGTTAATATACATACCACCGATTACCGAGAATCCGCCCACCCTATAATCCGCCCATGGGCGATTTGTTGAAAAAAAAAAGATCACCTGGGCGTTAATTTGGGGCAAAAGTTTGGCCTCACATGCTGCCAGTGATGGTCAACCAGGGGTAATGCTCTGGAGTTTGGGATGCCTGACTGATCCAGCAATCTGCTAGAGGTTACCAATTAGTACAGGGAAGAACAGGGGTGAATTCGGGCCTGGGGGTATTAGTGGCATGTGTCAAAACGCCGGATAGAGTTACCAGCAGATAGCATCATGGCTGGCAGTGAAAATATCAGTATATTGGAATTTGGTTTTAACCGATACAGGAGACTGACTACTTTGATGTAAATATACGTTCAGTGTTTGTTGAGTAGCATGAAGCTAATGGATTCTTCATATAGATTTACCCTGTTAAAAGCCAGCGCAGCCTTGCCTATGCATGCTGTAGGAATTAGGCAGATAGCATAATTGTAGAAGACCACAAAATTGTGTATTAGTACACAGACAACGGTGTTAAATCGTTTCACACCCAGTGTGATTTTGTATCAGTAAATATCTTGAAATGTCTTTGTCCGACTGGTATAGCTAGGGAAAAGGTTTAAATATATAGCTTAGACTTTCCAATTAGAGGCCCAACTTTACTTTCCGTATTGACGCCCGGGCGGCAATTTGTAGCCAAACTTTCATCAGCCTACCCCTATTTTCCATATTGCCGACCAGACGGATTCTCAGAAACTCCGGTATACTCCATCTGGCGGCCATTTCCCTGCACTTGAATTAGTACATATCATGGAATCCTGCCTGACTCCCTGCCAGAGCCTTCGAACTGGAACGAATTGCGGTATCTGTTTTAAATATTCATGCCACACGCCTTGGGGTATATTCTCTCCAGAAAACTAACCCAGTAGGTTACATGACCGGCTGACGCAACAGCACGTAACCTCTGCCAAGATGACGAGAATACACAAAGAGCTTTCAATGAAATCTATTTCTCCCTCTAACGTGATGTGAGGGTGTATAGATCATGGCTGTTATATTGAAAAGCTGCTGATCTCATAGACACACCGATCTGAAGGAAAAATACCGGATGTAACTGTAAAGCCTAGTTTATTTGTCATGTCTGGAGTGAAAACATTATACATGTGACCAGATGCTTGCAGATAAAATTACGCCAAGTCAAAATAGACAGCCAGTACTACAAACAAGCTATACGATATATTCAATATCACAATTATTGTGATATTGCACTAAGAAAATTTATCCGAAGTGTCAAATTTGCAATTGGGAGCAATAGAAAATGACCTATTAAGTGAAGTATCCATTTTAAAATCGGATAAATTGAAGTCACATAGTCAAAAGGTCAGCAAGAAAGCTGACCTTTTGACCCCCATCCCAAATCTAGTGGGAGCTGAGAAGCCAGAAGAACACATTGGCGGGAGCCCAAGGTCAATGACGTCAAACGGTGAGAGTATGACGTCAGACATGGAGAGAGCTTGCGAAATAACGTCTCTGGAAATGGTGTTTGCTAAGTGCACTTCCCAGTTGTGGCCAGCTTGCGTCTTCTCTCTATTCTGATATCCATGTATCTCACTTGGTAGGCTAATCGCTTATGTCCTTCAGTAATTCTATGTTCTAATAGCTATGGGGTATCTATAGTCATTAATACTTCACACTCAAATTTCGTTCATACCCTGTTTGGGCAAGCTTTCTGTTTAATGTCGGAGTCAGCATGTAGCGACTGATATTAATCGTATACGGGGTTATACTTTAGGAATATCCCCGTTAACATAAGTATAGGGGGGACTAGCGTTTATTCTAAAGTTTTACCTAAAGTATACCGAAAGAAATAGTTTTGCCAAAGAAGCTGAAACTGACCATTTGATATTATCAACATTTATACACATATGTAAGTTCTGTCCCCCTTTAGATTACGTAAGCCATGGTGTAAGAGATGGCAGTCGCTTAATACTCCGTTTGTGACGACCCAGGGGACCTAAGAGGTACGGAATCCCAACACTCAGGTACCGAGATGGGGCTATTCAGCCCCCTAAGGTCGCCGGAGCTTAAAGTTCTGTATCTCCAGGTTTGGCTGGGCGGATAATGCCAGACTGGGCTCAGCCATATGATAACTCACACAAACACGATTCCCAGCGTCAGTGGTAGCATAACATGGCCTGTCTAATTTCAGAAATCCCGTGGCTTTTATACACGATCAAACTTACCCAGGCACACAATCACAATCCTCCATTTCCAGAATACACGATTATCCCCATTGTCTTCTGACATTGCCCTTAACCCAGGCCGACGAAACAGCAAACACATTTGATATTTTGGTACATACCAGGTGGGAATAATCCCGAGTGAATTCTAGCGTTATTATTCCGTGGTCTGTGTATTAGTTACATAATTCTAAGAATTAATCATTACAGGTCCCCGAGAAGGTATCACATGGGTTCAACATGGTGCTAAATTAAAAGGAACAGCCGCCCTCTGCCTCAGTGGCTTTCTAGCACCCCACGCTAACACCCCACCCCCACACCCCACCCCCACAAGTAATTTTCAGGCCTGGAAATCGATGCTACTCCCAGATAAAGTACACTCTCCCATACAATCAGTCCTAGTATACATGTGCTTGTGCCCGAAGTATAAGTCAATGTGTATGCTGTGATCTAGGCCGAATGAACAGCGGACCTTATCTAACATTAAAGCTTATCCTGCTATAATTAGAGTCAAGAAATCCAGGTCACAAAGAACCTAGAGAAAGTGTGGTCACAACAGTGTTTGCTTTAATAATCCCTAAAATCTAAAATCTCCTGGCCTGTCGCTCCCTGGCTGCCTCTGCCATTGGCTTATGCAGAAATCCCTTAGAGTTACCACTTTTTTCACAAGTGACAGATTTATTGTCTCAAAAATTGTTGCTATGGAATAACTTAGAAAATTCTTATCAAGCCTGCATAGATATTGGTAACTTTAAGAAATGTTTACAGAATTGGGCAGGACCCTGTTCTTATTGTATATTATGTATTTTAAATTTGATGTAGTTCATGTTACGTCGCCTCACCATCGGCTATCATTTCGCTCACCCCATCCCCATCACCATTAGAGTCATAATCGTGTCGGTTAATAGTACTCTGTACTAATGTTATTGTTAAACTACAACCCGACGTTAAATAAATTTTATCTTATCTTCGCTTACGTTATTGCACAGCAAACAACCCTGACCTTTGGCTCGGGCAGGCCATCCGCCGTTTGGGCCTTTGGCCAGTGTATAGCTTCTTATTATCATATTTTTGGACCTCAGCCTTTGCTTATTACATTAACTTTTAACATACTTTGTTCTCCATACTAAATCTATTCAATGCACATTATAGTATTTAGTCGAACCAAACACCCCCTTCCCGTTCTAAAGTCATCATGTCATCGTGCTGAAACAAAGACATAGTTTCGGATGACATGGTGTCGGTCGGGATGTATGAGGGTAGGATATTAGTGGACTTTAAGTTTATTTGAGCTACCCGCATAAATATCGCATTATTAAAATACATCTCTTGGGAGATGCAGAAAAGGACAAATGTGGCTTTAAAATAAGACATTTTCATAGCGAGATCCCTACATATACAGCCAAATATATTTAAATTGCTAAAGTGTGCTGTATATCAATAGTAGTAGTTTTAGTAGTAGTGGTGGTAGTAGTATGAGGAGAGGACGAGGAGGAGGAGGAGGAGGAGGGGCAACAGCAGCTGCAGTGATGATGATGATGATGATGATGATGATGATGATGATGATGATGATGATGATGATGACGACGATGATGATGTTCCAGGTGCTACCCATGTACCTAGCTGAGTTAGCCGTGCCGGCCAAACCTTCACTGCCAAAATGAAAATGTTGGTTGTTCCTGCTGAGGATATCGCCTTCCGGCTCAGTGACAGAAGTTGACATCATAACTGTTACCGAATCTGGTCCGCCATTATGTTCACTGACATCACGAACATAAATGTCTACTACTTCCCGAATTCTTGATTTACATATAGTGGTGTACATTAGCTGGTATTTAATTGAATGTTAATTTCGTCCGTTAGGCTTATGTATCTGTGTAAAGCTTGTTACCTTAACGCATCATACAATTTTATTGCAGATGTACGTAATACCATCGGTAACAACAGCAGCCGTTGGTGCTGTGAATTTAAAGCGCTGGCCCAGCGGCTTAGTAGTAGCCTTGGACCTTCTGCTATTTCAGGCTTATTAGGACACACATTATCATTAGGCATTGTTGCATGATACACTGAAGAACATTCTTGAATTTGACCTTCACCATCAATCACAAGCAAGACTGCCTGGGGGACTGTGACAACGTCTTCCTGCTCTAAAACCGACAGACTCTGGCGGTATCACATTGACACTTGCGTGAATGCTTCATGTATTCTAAAATTACCCCGATTCCGAAAGTGGCCAAGGCCAAAATGGGTGAAATTCCTCTGCCAGTCAGCTGTCGTTAGAAAGACGTTGAAGTAGCCGTGTTCAGTTCTTTAAGTGTGCCTAAGTCACAAGTTTAACTGTAAACACAATACTCATAAACACTTCACCATCTGCAGCAGCAAACATGTCCGCACATATTTTACACCCACTCGGTAGGGCGTTAATTACAAATCGGCGACAGTCGTTTGTGTATCATCTAGGTACCCGATGTACCTGCTGATCATGGGATGCCCATTCGAGGGTCCAATTTTGTAAGTTTGTTGTGCTTTGTCATGGCTTCAAGTATTAACTCTGTGCAAAATTAACGCATGAGAAGTCCACGTTACTGGCGTCCTGTATGTTTTCCTCGTTGTGAATCAGGTTTCGGACAAACATGGAACGTAATGTGGGACATAGAAACACTACGCCATATGTTCTAGACAATATGTTGTTTCATCGCATATACTAAACTAGTGACACGCTGTCATTGTGAAACGGAAGGTCCGGAACATGACTGTGACAAATATCCACATATTACACTATCAGGCAAAATAGAAAGGATAAAGTTTATGTGCACTTTCAAGGTCAGTAGGACTCTCTGACTACAGGATAGAGCGCCCTGACAGCCTTGGAAGGCGCATGAGGTGAGAAATGTCGTGTGCATACAGAACAATAAGTACATTGGTACTTAATTTAACACACGTTTGTCAAGTAGCAGGCTTGCTGTAGGAGGAGTTGTTCCTCCCTAATGTCGATTTAGTAGAACCACCTGTAACATGTGTAACCCATGGCTTAGCCCTTGCTGTTCGTTTGAACGGTAAGACTCCGGTCGCGACTACCGTTGGCTGTTGGCTGCCTCCATTTCATTCTGCAGTTGGGTTCTGGATTCTTGTCTAGTCTTGGTCACACTGCAGCTGTGTCAGATCAGACATACACATGCCTAATGAACCCACTTCTGTACTTGTTTTCTGATGGCAAGTTTTTCGGTTTTCTGGTGTTTCTCGGCACTCACGAACGGGTCGCCAAGTTGCCACAGAATACTTTGAGCGGACGAGGGATACTTTGTGACTTGGGACCCCCATCCCGAATGTTGTGATGACAATTGGGGATGTAACCTAGAGCGTGGCCAAAACGTCAGAATCCTTATTTTTATATTTAGTCTCTTAGTCTGTGTAGGTACTGTATCGCTGTACTTTTCTTCTAAATGTATACCGAAAATGACCAAGTTCAGTTCCTTGTCTCTACTAGCTAGCATTACATACATTAGATCTGCAACAGCACTCAAGACAGATGACACGTCAGACATCCCAACTGGTGGCTGTTCCACTTCAACCATCTTACTTACTCTCTATAGGGATTCGATACGTTTAACAGACTCCTGTTGCAGTCCTTTAAGGTTCTGATTTCAACTGGGGGTCAGCGTTCACTCTGGGGGGTCAGATTACACTGACATATACTTACCTTAACAGGCTGCAAAGACACAATCACACAGCACAGAGATGTATTCTACAAATTACATTCTGAAGTGTGATCGCATTAGCTACGTCGTATACATAGGAAAGTTTCAATTTACGACGATGATGTGTGTAGAGCACTTTTGAAGTTCATCCGCACCGTGATAAGGCCCACGGGTACTGTGACCAAGTGTTTCTATTTCTGAAACTGCCACCTTGAACTCTGACATTGATAGTCCTTGAGCATCCATAAATCGGAAGTCCCACCCCAAAGAAGCGGTAATAAAATACTTGACATGTAACATATGCGCTAAACATATCAACACATCATGAGTTTACACGTACTTGATACGGCATTGAATAGGTGACTATCCAAGATTATGGTGAGTGTTTGCGTGCACATTATCAGTATATGAGAATCTAGGAACTGTATACCCGCGGATTGATTCTTGGGGGTCCCAAATTGTATTTTTTTGTGCTTTATCCCGACTTCAGGTGCCAGTACAAAAAATAATTTTTGTGAAGTCTAGTTCACTGCCGTTTTGTTGTAATCAATCTGCTCATATTTCGGGCAACCCGAACATGCGCTTACGGACACACAAAACTATACCGTACATTCTGGAAAAAAGTGTTATTTCGGAGCACATACTAACCTGGTGACACCCAGCCATTGCGTAGCGGAATAGATCAGGGAGATATGACAAATATATCGACATAAATCAACAGGACAGTTTCAGGTAAAGTTGAAGACATACCAACACAAAGTTCACATGTGCATTTTTAACGGGTTTAGCGTTTCAAACAAGTTTAGAGCCAAACAAGTCTTTTGTTTGTTTGTTTTTTTAACATATTTTAATATTGTTTTTTTTTTGTGGCTACATTTTTTTCCTTTTTTCTGTTCTTGTTTTTATGCTGGAGAGTTGTGTTCGCTGTCATCGTGCAGGCGTCCGTATGTTCACCTGTTAAATTAATTTTTTTTGTGAAATCTTTAGCGAAGTTATGCCAAATTTGGGAATAAATTTCTTACATATATCTACAGGCCTTTTTCAGATTTTCAAGGTTCCATGTTTTTTTTTCCTTTTCCTTAAATATTGGGGACACTTATTTCAAACCCTACGTTTGAATATTTCGACATTTCTGAATTTTTGTCGCAATGGCCCTCACAGTGACATGTCGATTGTTTTTTAAATTTATGATAACCATTTGAAGCTAAAGATTTTTATTTTCGTTTTCCTTACAATGGGATCATACAGAAAACTAAACTAAACCAAACATGGAGTGCTGCAAAAAGGCTACTTGCAGACCGAAAGGGATGAGCAGTTGGGACTCTGTGTCTTAAAACTATATATGTAAGGTAGTTTCCCTGCCGGAACCTTTGAGCTGTCTATTGTCATTCTGTGCACTTTGTAAGATGTTTGATTTGAAGATTTTCGAAACGCTACTCCATAGTTATCATTCTTCACATATGAACTATGAACTAACATTTGTGAAAATATAGCCTATCAGACTGTTCGAAGACCTGAACCGCCACGCATATAAATATTATTTTAGTGAACAAAAGCCCGGAAGAAAAGAATGTGTTTGGAATCAACTAAATATATTTTTGTGAGAGCCCTGGGCCAGAGTTAGAGGGGATAGATAAGTGTCAGATTTGATTTAAGTCACTAATCAGAGCAATTTGAAGTGTGGAGTGATTTAAGTGTGATATGACGATATATAAGTAATATGATATATCAGTACTATTATCTTCAGGTGTTTATTCCCGGGTCCAAAGTTTGTGTTTTCTCATCAATCAAATTTATTACTATTTATGACCTGACCGAATCTACTATAACTAAACCCTAAAACTAATTACCTAGTTGGCTTCGATGATGTTTCGGCATACTAGTGGCTCTACAACACTCTATGCCACAATCCATTGCAGTCGAACACTACTTTGTTTTCTTCCTATCGGTTTACAGAAATGAAAAACTATATTTTGGGTCTCCAAAAAACATTTTTTGCATGGCAGTTCAGAAAAATAAATAACAAAATCGTCGTCGTCGTCGTCGTCGTCGTCGTCGTCGTCGTAGTAGTAGTAGTAGTAGTAGTAGTAGTAGTAGTAGTAGTAGTAGTAGTAGTAGTAGTAGTAGTAGTAGTAGCAGTAGTAAGTTTATTATGTGGTGTTCCGCTCTCTCCTGTGGTTTACAA